>MDTF01007081.1_pt1 | contig 22519 bp, 23 predicted proteins | sample 811191 | NCBI WGS metagenome assembly MDTF01 (sample SAMN05326649, study PRJNA326480) | marine metagenome | isolation source: seawater | place: Southern Ocean | collected 2011
GTTGATAGGCTGGATGTGGAAGCGCAGTAATGCGTGTAGCTGACCAGTACTAATAGCTCAATTGGCTTGATTTATGCACTGAAAAAAATTTTTAGTAATTTTAAAGATAATTGATAAATTATTTTAGAACCCAGCTTAAACAGCTGGGTTTTTTTTTTACATAGATTTTGATAAGGTTAAATTTATTTAACTCTAATGAAAATTAAAAAAAAATTTAAAATAGCAATATTAGACAGAGAGGGTGTTCTCAACTTTGCAAAAAAAAATAATGGATATATCAGCTTTAAAAGGGATTTTAGATGGATTCCAGGTGCAAAAAAAACAATAAAATATCTTAATGATAGTAATTACAAAGTATCAATTGTTACAAATCAATCTGGTGTAGCAAGAAAATTGATAAATGGAGAAAGTTTATTTTAAATAAATGATAGCAATAATCCAAGCACGATCCAGTTCTAAAAGGTTTAAGAACAAGGTAATGAAAATAGTTTATGGCAAGCCTTTAATTTCATATGTTATAGAGTCTGTCAAAAAGTCAAAAAAAATAAAGAAAATTGTGGTTGCAACATCAACTAATAAAAGTGATGATAAGTTAGTAAACTTTTTAATAAAAAATAAAATAAATTTTTATAGAGGGAGTTTAGCTAACGTAGCTATGAGACTACTTGATGCAGCAAAAATATATAGAGTTCCATATTTTGTAAGAATTTCTGGAGACAGTCCATTCATTGATTACAAGTTGATTAATAGAGCAATAGATATTAAGAAAAAACTATTTAACAAATATGATTTAATAACTAATATATTTCCAAGGACATTTTCATCAGGAATGTCAGTCGAAATTATAAAAACAAAAAGCCTGGAAAAAACAATAAATAAATTCTCAAAATTTGATTTAGAACATGTTACTCCATATTTTTATAAAAATCACAACTCTTTCAAAATTAAAAATTTTAAGTCACAAAAAAAAACGAAGATAAAATATTCTATAGATAGACCAATTGAAATAAATCGACTAAGAAGATTGTTTAAAAATTTTCCTGATGATAAAAAAAATTAATGCAGCAATAATTGGAATGGGTGTAGGACAAAGACACCTTGATGCTATAGATAAATATAAGGGATCAACTGTAAAAATAATTTGTGAAAAAAATCAAAAAAAAATTCTGGAGCTAAAAAAAAAATATCCTAATAAAAAAATTATAACTGATGCTAGTGAGATTTTTTCAGATAGATCTATAAATTTAGTTTCGATTGCAAGCTATGATGATACACATTACAAGTATGTTTTAAGATCTATTGAAGCAAATAAAAATATAATTGTTGAGAAGCCCCTTTGCTTAACTCTTAATCAACTTAAAAATATTTATAAAAAGTTAAAAAAAAATCCAAAGGTTAAAATTACTTCAAATTTAGTATTACGTGTTAATGATTTATTTTTAAAAATTAAAAATTTAATCAATAAAAAAAGAATATTTTATATTGAGGCTGATTATTTGTGGGGAAGAAAATATAAACTGTTTGAATGGAGATCAAAGTTAAAAAACTATTCCATAACGTTAGGAGCTGGAATTCATATGATTGATTTGGCTATGTGGTTGCTAAATGAAAAACCAATTAGTGTCATGACATATGGTACCCATAAAGACACCTTAAACACAAAATTTAAGAAACACTCACTTACAATTTACATTTTAAAATTTCCTAATAATATAATTGTAAAAATTTCTGCCAATGCAGCCGGTGCATTTGAGCATCATCATGAATTGAAGTTATTTGAAAGAAATAAAACATTTGTCAATTCTTTGGGAGGTTCATATATTTTTAAAACAAAAAATGATAAAACATCAAAAAAAAAACTTATTTCTAACTACCCGGATAAAAAAAATAGAAAATTATTAATTAGAAATTTCGTAGACCATTTACTAAATCCAAAAAAAAAATGCTTAATTAGTTTGAAAGAGCAAATTAACCTGATGTCAGTATGTTTTTATGCTGAAAAATCATTAAAAACAGGTAAAGAATTAAAAATAAAATATTTAAAATGACAATTCCTTTTTCTAAATCCAATTTCACTAATACAATATACAAAAATGTAATAAGTGTACTAAAGAGTGGTTGGCTTACTCATGGAAAATTCACAAAATTATTTGAAGATGAGTTTAGAAGATACACTAAAACAAATTATGCTGTTACAGTATCTAGTTGTACTGCTGGTTTACATTTGTCTTGTGTGGCCGCAGGTTTTAAAAAAGGTGATGAGGTTATAGTAACAGCGATGTCGCATACTGCAACTTCACATGCTGTTGAATACACCGGTGCAACTGTGAGATTTGTCGACATAGAAAATTTAACTGGAAATATAGACCCTTTAGAGATTGAAAAAAAAATTACAAAAAAAACCAAAGGCTTAATTATAGTTCATATGGCTGGATATCCATGTGATATGAAAAAAATACTTAAAATTTGTAAAAGATTTAAAATTACTCTTTTAGAAGATTGCGCTCATGCTGTTGGAACCTTTTTTAATAAAAAACATGTTGGTAATTTTGGCATAACTGGCTCATTTTCATTTTATCCAACAAAACAAATTACAACAGGTGAGGGTGGTATTGTGATCACTAAATCAAAAAAATATATGAAAAAATTAGATCTTTAAAAGGATTTGGAATTGATAAAGATATAGATCAAAGAAAAAAACAAGGTGAGTATGATGTAAAATATTTGGGTTACAATTACAGGATGACAGATTTTCAAGCGGCCTTAGGATATGAACAAATTAAAAAATATAATTCGAATCTTAAAAAAAGAAAACAGATTGCAAAAAGATATCATAAAAATTTTTCAAATAATGATGAAATACAATCAATGCCATTAAGCAAGGATTGTTCATATTTTATTTTTCAAATTTTTGTTAAAAATAGAGACGAAATATTGAAACTATTAAAACTTAAAAAATATCAAGTTAGTGTACACTATGCTACTCCTTTGCCATGGATGACATATTATTATAGAAAATATAAGTTAAAGAATAAATTTTTTATGAAAACAATAAATTATGCAAAAACCAATATATCTTTGCCATGTTACCCAAAAATGAAAATGACGGATGTTGATAAAATTTCACACGTTATAATAAATGGATTAAAAAAATGTTAAAAAATAAAATACAAAAATCTTTCAATAATTTAACAAAAAACAAAAAATTAAAAAAATTTAAAATAGATCCACTAAAAAAAATATATAGTTTTTTTTATTACTGGCACATGATCTCTTTAAAAAAAAACTTCTTTGATTAAAAAAAATTTAATGGATAAAAAATTAAAATATAAAGTAGCAATAATTGGATTGGGGTATGTTGGCCTTCCATTATATTTACTATGTATTAAAAAAAATATTGATGTTTTTGGATACGATCTTGATAAAAAAAAAATTGACCAATTAAAAAAAAATATTTCTTATAACCTTGATATTGAATGTTCAGAATTAAGAAAAATTAAAAAAAAAAATATATTTAACATGGATCAAACTAAAAATATTCCTTCAAGAAATATAATCATTTTTTGTTTACCAACACCTGTCACAAAAAAAAATGATCCAGACATGAGCTTTATTAAAAATGCTTTATATAAAATTAGTAATTTAATAAATAACAACACACTACTTATTATTGAAAGCACAGTTTATCCTGGGGCTACAAGAGAAATTTTTGAAGAAATAGTTAACAAAAAACTTAAAAGAAAAAAAGTTAATATTAATTATGGTTTTTCATCTGAGCGGATTAGTCCCGGTCAAAAAGACAACAGTAAATATACGATTAATTATCAAGACATACCTAAGGTAATTTCTGCAAATACGAGTCTTTCACTTAAAAAAATGAATAATTTTTATAAGATTTTATTTTCTAAAACTTTTCTTGCTAAATCTATAGAGGTTGCAGAAATGTCAAAACTATTAGAAAATTCATATAGATCAGTCAATATTGGCTTAGTGAATGAATTTAAAGTTATTTGCAAGAAAAATGGAATCAATATCCATGATGTAATTTCTGCTGCTTCTACAAAACCATTTGGTTTTACGACTTTTAACCCAGGACCAGGGGTGGGTGGACATTGTATACCTATCGATCCTTTATTTGTGAGCTGGTATGCAAAAAAAAAGGAACTTCAGCACATTTTATAGAATTAGCTAGAAAAAAAAACCTTAATATTACAAATTGGGTAATAAAAGAAATAATGAAAATTACTAATAATTTAAAAATTAAAAAACCAAAATTGTTAATTATAGGAGCTGCATATAAAGCAAATGTTAACGATTATAGAGAGTCTCCTACTTTAAAAATAATTGAAAAAATAAAGAGTCACAAAATTTTAGTTGATTATTTTGATCCGTTTATCCCTCAAGTACTGTTAAAAAATAAAAATATCTTTTCAATAAAAAATTTAAACTCAATTTCAAGATATGATATAGTAATTTTAGCAACCAATCATTCAAAATTACCCTATAAAAAAATTTTAGATAAAAGTAAGATTTTAGTTGATACCAGAGGACAATATAAAGGAAATAAAAGTAAAAAAATACAATTCCTATAATTTATGAAAAAAAAAATTCTATTAGTTGGAGGAAGTGGATTTATTGGGCATAACTTGGCTCTAGTTTTAAGAGAAAAGGGCCACGAACCATATGTGGTAGATAGTTTGTCAATAAATAACTTACTTTCAATATCAGATTCTGAAATTAAAAATAAAGATCTATATTCAAAAATTTTAAATAAAAGAATTGAATTGCTTGATGATAAAAAAATTTATTTTAAAAAAATTGATGCAAGAAATAATGATTTAATAAATAAAGTCTATAGTGAAATAAATCCAGATATAATTATACATCTTGCAGCAGTTTCTCACTCTAATAAATCTAACAAATTTCCTCATATCACATTTGATAACAGTCTAAGAACTTTAGAAAATACTTTGGATTTTGCAAAAAATAGTAAAACACACGTTATTTATTTGTCTTCAAGTATGGTTTATGGCGAATTTAATGGCAAAAGTGTAGATGAAGGAAGCACATGTAATCCAATTGGAATATATGGAACATTTAAATATGCTGGTGAACTTATCGTAAAATCATACCATCAAATATTTCAAATTCCATATACAATTATTAGACCCTCAGCACTATATGGAGAAAGATGTGTAAGTAGAAGGGTTGGCCAGATCTTTATAGAAAATTCATTACAAGGGTTAGAAATTGAAATTAATGGAAGTGGTGAAGATAAGTTAGATTTTACCTATATTAAGGACTTTGTAAATGGTGTAGTTTTATGTTGTGAAAATGAAAATGCAAAAAATCAGATTTTTAATTTAACTTATGGAATGGGTCGAAAAATTAATGAACTCGTAAGTGTTTTAAAAACTGAATTTCCCAAAACAGTTATAAAATATAAAAATAAAGAAAAATTTATGCCTGAAAGAGGAACTTTAAAGATTGATAAGGCTAAAGATTTAATAGGCTATAAACCACTGTTTGAAATTGAAAAAGGATATATAGAATATATTAATTGGTATAAAAATTTTTGGAATGAATTTAATTAAAAATGAATGTTCTAAAAAAAAATGAACCATTCATAATTGCGGAGATTGGAAATAATCATGAGGGCTCATTCAGTTTAGCTAAAAAATTGATTGTAGAGGCAGCTAAAACAGGAGTAGATGCAGTAAAATTTCAAACTTTTCAAACTGAAAATTATGTAAATACGAAAGATAAAAAAAGATTTGATAGATTAAAAAAATTTGAATTAACAAAAAATGAATTTTTAAAATTATCTAAATTTGCTAAAAAAAAAAAGTTAATTTTTATTTCAACACCTTTTGATATTCAGAGTGCTATTAACTTAAATGAATTTGTTGATTATTTTAAAATATCTTCAGGTGATAACAATTATTTTGAGCTTATTGATAAAGTTTTATCTTTTAAAAAACCCACAATTATTTCAACAGGTTTACTCGATAAATTAGGAATTTTAAATCTTATTAAACACATCAAAAAGAAAAAGTTTCCTCTAAAAAAAGTATATTTTTTACATTGTGTATCAGATTATCCAGTTAAAAATAATGAAGCAAATTTGCTATCAATTAAATATTTAAAAAAAACTTTTAATATTAATGTTGGATATTCAGACCATACTATGGGTACTGAAGCAGCAATAGTGGCAGTAGCTTATGGTGCCAAAATCATTGAAAAACATTTCACTATAGATAAAAATTACTCAAATTTTCGAGATCATAAATTGTCTGCAGACAGATCAGAAATGACAAGATTAGTTAGTTCGGTCAGAAAAACTTATAAAATGCTAGGAAAATTTAATAAAATAATATCTAAAAGTGAAAAAAAGAATCTTCCTTCAATGAGAAGATCTCTTTATTTCAAAAATAAGATTATTAAGGGCTCAAAAATTCTTAAAAGTAATTTGAAAATTGTAAGACCTTTTAGAAATTTGGCCCCTAATCAAATTAATAAGGTATTAAATAAAAAAGTTAAAAAAACACAAAGTATTAACCAATTAATTGAACTTAAAAATATTAAAAATTGAAAATATTAATTCTTACCACGGATACTTACCATCATTTATTTTTTACAAGAGAAATAAAAAAAAAATATAAAAATTTATCAATAGTTCTGGAAAAAAAAATAAATAAATTTTCTTTTAGAACACACCATAAAATTATTATTGAAATTAAAAAATTTGAAAAAAAATATTTTTTTAAAAATAAAGATGAAAAGTTTATAAATGAAAAAATATTTAATAATATTAATGATGCCAATTGTATTAAACATATAAAAAAAATTAAACCTGATGTTATAATATCTTTTGGCATAGGTTTAATGAAACCTAAGTTTTTAAATAATTTTAAAGATTCTAAAATTGTAAATTTACATGGAGGGGATATACAACATTACAGGGGATTAGACTCTCATATGTGGTCAATTTATCATAATGATTTTAAATCTTTAATTACCACACTACATTATGTTAACAAAAAAATTGATTCTGGGAATATAATATTTAAAAAAAAAATTTTAATAAATAGTAGAACTAAATTTGTTAGTATAAGAGCATTGAACACGATTATCTGTGTGAAGCTAGTACTTAAATTTTTAAGACTAGCTCAAGTAAGAAAAAAAATTAAAACTAAAAAAATTTATCTTTTAGGGAGATATTATTCTGCTATTCCCGAAGTCCTTTTTAAGAGATGTATAAAAAATTACCAAAAATATATTAAAAAAATATGAAATATCCAGAGTCAAAAAATTTAAAAAAAAATAATTATAAAATTTTTTTATTTCATGGCGTAATTAAAAAAAATAGTTATGAAATAAGAAACTATACTAATAAACATCTTGTGGAAAAAATTTTTTTAAACCACCTTAAAAATATAAAAAAAAATTTTAATATTCTGAGTTTAAAGGAAATTATTTTTAAAATTGAAAATAATCAAGATCTACCGAGTAATACTTGTGCTGTAACTTTTGATGATGGTTTTGAAAATAATTACTCAATAGCCGCTCCTATATTAGAAGATCTTAACGTGCCCACAACCTTTTTTTTCTCATCTGATTTTATAGAAAATAATACAATGAGTTGGATAGATAAAATTGAGCTTTGTTTTGAAAAAAAAAAAAAATTAAGTTTAAAGTTACCTTGGTTTAAAAAAAAAATAAACATTGAAAATAGAAAAACTAAGTTAAAAGTTTTAAACTCAATAAGAGATAATGTAAAAAACAATTTTTCCTATGTAGAAAATGAAATCGTAAATTCTATTTTTAATCAGTGTAAATTAAATATACCTAATCACTCTAATTTAGATATTGATAAAAAAATTAATTGGTTACAAATCAAAAAGATGCTTCAAAATAAGTTGTTCGACATTGGGGGTCACAACCATCACCATACAAGTTTCGGTTCACTTACAAAAAAACAAGTAATTTCTGAAATTAATAAGAGTTTTAACTTATTTAAAAAAAATGCAGGAATTTTATTAGAATACTATTCTTATCCAGAAGGGCAAATATCTGATTTTAATGAATTTGTAATAAAAAAGCTAAAAGATAAAAAAATAAAGTTCTGCCCAACTGCAATTGATGGAGTCAATAATAAAAAAACAGACTTCTTTAAGTTAAGAAGAACAATGCTATAAGAAAATCATGTGTGGTATTAGTGGAAGTATAATCAAAGAGAAGTCTGAAAATTCAGCTTTTATAAAAAAAACTTTATTTTTAATGAAAAGAAGAGGGCCAGACAACCAAAGTTTTTTTAAAAAAAAACAAAGTAATAAGTCAGTTAATCTTTTACACTCTAGATTGAATATCATAGATATTCAATCTAGATCTAATCAACCAATGACTATTGGTGAATATACTCTTGTTTTTAATGGAGAAATTTACAACTACATTGAATTAAAAAAAAAACTAAAGAAAAAAAATCATACTTTTAAAACCGATTCCGACACTGAAGTATTATTAAAAGCCTATATAGAGTACGGAGAAAAATGTGTAGATCATTTTATCGGTATGTGGGCATTTGCTATTTGGGATAACATTAAAAAAAAATTATTTTTATCCAGAGATATATTTGGTGAAAAACCTTTATATTATTTTTTATCAAACGATGGATTCTTTTTTGGATCAGAAATAAAATTTATTAAATCTTTATCAGATAAAAATTTTAAAATTAATAAGGCCCATATAAGTAAAAATTTATTTTGTGGTTATAAATCATTATTCAAGAATAATGAGACATTTTTTGAAAAAATTTATTCATTAGAAAGTTCAACTAATATGACAATTGATTTAAATCTAAATTTTGTAAAAAAAAAATACTGGTCACCAAAATTGAAAATTGAAAATGATTTAGATGAAAAAATGGCTTCAAGAGAAATTAAGAACTTATTACAAAAAAGTCTCAATTTACGCATGAGATCAGATGTACCAATAGCATTTTGTTTAAGTGGTGGAATTGATTCAACTTTTTTAGCTTCTTTAGCTTACAAAAAACTTAATAAAGAAATATCAACTTTTTCAATTATAGATCAAGAGCCTAATTATAATGAAAACGAAAATATTAAACTAGTTATAAAGGATTTAAAAAGCAAAAATAAAAAGATTTTTTTAAAAAACGAAAAATTTTTTTTTTTCCAAAGGTTAAAAGAATTAACAAGTTATCATGATGGTCCAATTGCAACACTTTCATACTACATTCACTCTTTTTTAAGTGAAGAAATATCTAAGAAAGGATATAAAGTTGCAATATCAGGAACAGGTGCAGATGAAATTTTTACAGGATATTATGATCATTATTTATTACATTTACAATCCACTTATAAACTCAAAAGCTTTAAGAAAAATTTAGAAAATTGGCAAAAATATATTTCTCCTTATATAAGAAACCCATATTTGAAAGATCCATATATTTATATAAGAGATAAAAAAAATAGAAATAATGTTTTTGAAACAAATTTGGGCATAAATACTTTTTCTAAATTTAAAAATAAATTAAATTTTACTGAAAAAGAATACTCCAGTAATCTTTTAAGAAATAGAATGTTAAATGAACTATTTCATGAAGTAGTACCAGTTCTCTTAAAACATGATGATTTGAATTCGATGTTTTTTTCTATAGAAAATAGAAGTCCTTATCTTGATAAAGAACTTGTTGAATTTTCATTAAAAATACCGACAGAAATTTTGATTAAAAATGGTTACCAAAAAAGATTATTAAGAGAGTCGTCAAAAAACATATTATTAGATAAAATAAGGTTAGATAGACAAAAAAAAGGGTTTAATACATCAATAAATTCTGTTTTAGATTTGAATAATAAAAGAAACATAAATAAAATATTTAACAAAAATAATCCAATTAACGATTTCGTAGATCTTAAAAAATTCAGAGAAAATTTAGATATTAAATCTATACCAAATCACTACTCTAAATTATTATTTTCAATTATAACAACTAATTTATTTTTAGAGGAAAATAATTATTAATGACTTTGGGTTTAATTGATGCAGATAGTTGGAACCTTAAGTCTTTAGAGTCTACAATTGATAAATCTGATATCAAATATAAGAGATGTACCAAACTAGAGAATCTTGTAGAAGTGTCTAAATTAATATTACTTGGCATAAGTGCCTTCCCAGATTTTATGAATAGACTTGAAAAAAAAAACATAATAAAAGTTACAATCGAAAAATCTAATCAAAATGTTTCATTTCTAGAAATTTGTCTGGGTTATCAGGTTTTTACAGAAAGCAAAGTACATAAAATAACCAAAGGATTTGACTTAAAATGACACCAAAAAAGATTTTTTTACATATAAAAAGTTTGTTGTTGGATAAAAATGAAAAGGATTTCATAAAACTTGCAAAAGAAAAAGTATCCAAGAACCAAATTATAAAAAAAAATTTATTAATTGAAATACAGGCTGACTATTACCATCTTTGTTATTATAAATCGATTTATCAAGATCGCTTTAAAGAATACAATATATATGGTTATTGGCCAGATTTTCTGCATGTAAACACAAAAACAAATAACTTTATTTATAAATTTTACAAGAAATACAAGGCGGAAATTTATTTTTATTTCGTAAGAAAGAAATGGGAAAAATTGTACCAAGCAATTGGTGTTAAGGAAGTTTTTAGTTTTCAAGATTTGCAAAAAAAATATGTTGATAGCTTAGACAAAAAAAAAGCTATAGAAAATTCTAAAAAAATATTTAAAAAATTAAAAAATAAAAGAGATGTTTTGAATATCTGTATAAAAAGTATTAATTGTGGTGATTTAATTTACGATTCCTACATACGATATAGAAATGAGCCTACGGTAGATATTAATGACTATTTTTTAGAAGATCTAATTTTAAAATCTATTTTATTAACAGATGCAGCAAAGAAATTTGTAAACGAAAAAAATTTTAATAATTATTATACTGGATATACATCATATATTAATCATGGTCTTTTATGTAGATTTTTTTTAAAATTTGGGGTGAACGTATATTCTGATGCAAATTATCAATACAATAAAAAATTATCGATAAAAGATAATACAACAGCTGAAAACTTTAGATTATTTAAAAATAAATTTAAGAAATTGAAAAATAAACACATGAAATTAAATTTATCAAAAAAGATGATACAAAGTTATTTTTCAGCAAGGCCAACTAAATCAAAACTATATTATTACATGCATAAAAACCCTTATAAGACAATGGGTTACGATCTATCAATATTAAAAAGGAACAACATAAAAGGTGTAGTTTTTTTACCAAACTTCTTTGAGTCACAAAGATATTGGGGGGACTCTGTTTTTGTTGATTTATATGAATGGATGATATCTACGCTTGAAATAATAAGAAAAAATAAATTAAATATTGCCCTAAAACCACATCCCAATATTTATAGTGACAATTATAGTGGGCTAATGCAGGCCCATGAATCAATTAAAGTATTTGAAGAGCTAAAAAGAAAATATTCAGATCTTATATGGCTTGATCATCATGTTTCAAATAAAGAAATTTTTAATAATATTAAATTTGGTGTTTCTCCATGGGGTTCCGTGTTGTGGGAGATAGCTTATCATGGCAAAGTTGCGATTTCAGCAGGTATGCACCCTGCTAAGTATTATAATATATCATATGATCCAATTAATGAAAATGATTATCAAAAATTACTAATTAATGCTCACTTATTAAAAAAGAAAAAATATCTATTAAATGATATCTATGAATTTTGTTATATGTTGATGATTAGGGAAGAGGATAACTACAAAACTATAGCTAGAAAGATTCAACTAAAAAAAAACGTACCATTAGTAAGAGTAAAGGATTCACAAAACTTAATTAAATTTTTGAAATTATACAAAGATTATATAAAAACTAATTTAAAAAGTTTATAATTTATATTTTAATTGCCATTTATTATTAATTTTTTTCCAATATTTTGAGTTTCTAAATTTATCAATAGTTTTTCTAAGCTGTCTCATGTTTAAAAACATGTATCTAGCTGCTTGGGGAAAATTTTTAGATGGTTCACCATCGTATTTTCTAATTAATTTAATAGCATCTAATTTAGATAATTGTTTTCGCTGTATCATTCTACAGGCATCCTTAAAGGCCCTACCAAAACCAAATTTTATAAACTGCATGTAGTAATATAAATCTTCTATGCCGTCATCAACACCATTTATGCCAGCAAAGGCTCCTGGATTTCTTCCAGATTTTGCAGTTTTAAATTTAAAAAATTTATTTACATATTCTAAATTTTTTTCCCCATCCCATGGAAAAAAATATGCAAAATAAACAGATTTTATTTTATTTTTACTTAATATTTTTTTATCTGGATAAATGTAGGGTTCTATATCTTTTTGATTATACTTTTTATTAATCCAACTTTTAGGATTAATTCCAGATAAATTATTTTTATAAATTTCATCACTATCTCTATAAATTAGATGTTTTTTACTTAAAACTCTTCCTCCATATTCTGCTTCACCATTTTCTGCGTAAAATACTAGTGGAATTTTTTCCTCCAATGCAACTTGTATAGGGGCAGCTCCCACTCCACTATTCCAATGTAATTTTGGATTTCCATATTTTATAAAAAAATCTCTAGCTAAATTTCTTGAAACCTTTTTATTTGGTTCTACATAAATATGATCAAATCCTAATTTTAATATATTCTTAATATTTTGTGTTCCTTCTTTTGTGGGAATAAGCTGATTAAATGTAACAAGTAAAGGGTTTAGACCAAATTTAAATTTAAGTTTTAGAGCAATCGCACTGGAGTCTTTACCACCACTAAAAGCTAAAATGCAATCATATTTCTTATTTTTATTAATTTTTTTAAATTTACTTAAAAGAAAAATAAATTCTTTTTTTCTTTGTTTCCAATTAGTTTTTTTTCTATTAGAGAAAGTTTTACATCCATTACAAACTTCATTTTTATCAAAAGTAATTCTTGGCCTGGATGATGGCATTAGGCAAATTTTACAAAATATCATTTTATAAAATTTTTTGAACTTTACTTAAGGCATAATTAATTTGGACTGTATTCATATATATTCCAGTAATAAATTAAAATTATGCATTAACAACAAATAAATTTAAAATAAATATTGCTAATATCTATATTTATGTTTTATATGAATATAACTTTTACAAATAACTTAAATATTCATGAAACAAAAAAATATTTTAAATAAGATATCTACTTCAAGATGGAATGATAGTGAAAAAAATTTCTATACTTCCTATCAAAAATTATATGAAAAAAATAAAGAAAATTTTTTTAATAATCCATTTTTCAATACGCATAGAGTAGAATTTGCAAGAAGCTTGTTTAGGATTAAGATATATGAATTAATTAAAAATGTTAAAGGTTCTATAGTTGAATTAGGAACATATAAAGGGAATAACTTAATGTTATTTTACCATTTAATGTTAGCGTTTGAACCAACTAATTATGAAGACAAAATTATTGGATTTGACTCTTTTAAAGGATTTACAAATATAGATAAAAAAAAAGATAAAAATATATCAACTAAAGATTTTTCAGAGGCTGACTACTCATTTTTAAAAAAACTTGTCGATATAAACCAAACAAATGATTTGATAAAACATATTCCAAAAGTTGAAATAATAAAAGGTGATGCTGTTAAAACTATACCAAAGTATGTAAGAGAAAAAAAAAGTTTAATTGTAAAATTATTATATTTAGATTGCCCACTTTACAAACCAACAATAACAGCTTTAAAAAATATCTATCCATTAATTCCGACTGGAGGAATAGTGGCATTTGATGAATTAGGGATGGAGAAATGGGGCGGAGAAACAATCGCTTATAAAGAATATTTCAAGGACATTAATGTTGAATTGAAAAAATTTTATTTTGAGCCATCAGCGTCATATTTTATAAAAAAATAATATCAAAGTGTCAAAAAACTTTACATCTATACCTCAGGCAGAACGCATTGCTAAAAAATTGATAAGACAAGGAACTTTTAATTGGTTAAATTCTGGAGCCGAAAGTGGATTTACATCTGATATAAATATTGAAGATTTAAAAAGAATTCAGTTAATACCAAGAATTCTCACAAAAAATAATAAATTAAACCTTAACTCAAATTTTTTTAAGGTAAATATAAATAATCCATTAATTCTCTGCCCTATGGGTCATCAAACCCAATTTCATCCGTCTGGAGAGAGAGCAACAGCAGCAGCTCTTAATAAAGGAGGTCATTTAGGTTTCTTTAGTACACAAGGTAGAACAAGTTTTGATATTTTGAGAAATAAAAATCCTAATACAGACCTAGTATATCAAATTTTTCCATTTGGAGACAAAAATTGGATTATGAAAGAAATTAAGAGAGCAGAAAAAAATAAAAGTAGAGCACTAAGTTTTTGTTTTGATGCCCCAGTTCGATCACATAGACATTTAGATCGAGAGACAAATTATGATGCAAGAAAATATGGTAAAGGAAAACCTATAAGTCAAGATCCGTCATATGCACTAAATTATGATTGGGAATTTATTAAATGGGTAAAATCTAAAACAAGCTTAAAAATTATACCAAAAGGCCTAATCTCAATTGATGATATTAAATCCTCTGTAAAGTACGGCTGTGATGCTATTTGGATATCCAATCATGGTGGTAGAATGTTTAACTCAGGCATTTCTTGTTCTAGAGTATTAAATAATTTAAGAAAAAAAACTAAAATCAAAATACCCATAATTGTTGATGGTGGAGTTAGGCAGGGAACAGACATAATCAAATATATGTGTCTAGGGGCAAATTTTGTGGGTATTGGAAGGCCTGCTATATTTGGGTTGATTATTGACGGGCAAAGAGGAGTAGAAAGAATTTTTTCGATACTGATTCAAGAGCTAAAAGCTGCGATGTTAAACGGTGGATTTAAAACAATTAAAGAAATGGATTATAAAAGATTGGATTTTAGTGAAGAATTTTAAAACTATTTGTATAATTCCTGCAAGAGGTGGATCAAAAGGTTTAAAGTTTAAAAATTTAAGAAAAGTGGGTGGTAAGCCATTACTATATTATCCAATAAATGCTGCTATAAAAAGTGGAGTTTGTGATGAGGTATTTGTTACTACTGATAGTCTAGAAATAGCAAAAGTTGCAAAAAAATATGGCGCTAAAGTACCATTCTTAAGAAAATTGAAATATTCAGGAGATAGAACCACAACAGAATCAACATTGCAAAATGCACTTCTAGAATTCGAGGAATTTTATAATATAAAATTTGATATATGTGTGTTCTTGACATGCACTAATATTTTTAGAAAAATTGAATGGATCACTTATGCTGTGAATTATTTAAAAAAAAATAAATCTAAAGATAGTGTTTTTTCTGTTCATAATTTGTATAAACATTTTTGGCATAATAAAAATGGCAAACCATCAAAAATTTTATCTTGGATGAAGAGTTATACCTCTAGACAAATTGCCCCAAAACTATACAGAGAAGATACGGGATTGGCATGCGCAACAAGATCTAAATTTTGGCGAAAAGGAAAAAGGATTGGTAAAGAAGTTCACTTTATTGTTAATGAAGATGCCATTACAGGAATAGACATTCATAGTGAAATGGATTTATTCCTAGCAAATAAGGTTGTGCAATATCTTAAAAAGAAAAAAATAAAATATACTTAATGGATAATATTAAAACTGGAATTGCTATATTTGCTTATAATAGGCCCTCTCATTTAAGAAGGGTATTAATTGCTCTAGAGGACTACAAAATTAAAGATGTTAATGTATTTATAGATGGCCCCAAAAATAACACTGATAGAGTGTGTCAAAAAGAGATATTATTTATGCTTCAAAAGAATCAAAAAATAAAATTCAAAATTCACAAAAGTAGAAAAAATAAAGGACTGGGCAAATCATTAATTGATGGAATAACATTAATGTCGAAAAATTATGACCAAACCATAGTATTAGAGGATGACTGCATTCCAAGAGTAGAGTTTTTTCCTTTTATTACAAAATGTCTTAAGGAATTTAGAGCAGAAAAAAAGGTATTAGCAATATGTGGATATCAACTACCAGAATTACATGAAGAAAATAATAAGAATATAGACACAGTAATACTTAAAAATTTTATGTCTTGGGGTTGGGCTATATGGTCTGATAGATGGATGGAGTTTGCTAAAAAAAAATACTCAAATGATAAAAAAGAAAATGACTCAAAAATTTGGATATCTCTAAAAAGTATAAAAAAAAATAATAAAAAACTTTGGACACCAGAGTTTATTAAATTTAGTAAGAATAATGAAAAAGTTTTTGTTTTTCCTAATAAATCATTAGTTAAAAATATAGGGTTTGATGGAACAGGAGTAAACTCTAAATCAACGTTCAAATTTAACACATCATACACTAAAAGTAAAAAAATAAGAGTCATAAAGGATTTGAAAATAGATAGAGCAAAAAATTTAATTCAAGAAAAAATAATTTTAAAGAGATTTAATCTTTTTTATTAACTGAATTAAGACTCACTAACTATAGTTGAATTGCAAGACCATAGATTATCCATTAAGGTAATGAAAAAAATGAATATTCATTAACAAATATAGAAAGTATAATTTTTTTGTTGGATTGTTATCAGTTTAACTCTTGATCAAAAATATGGTAAATAAATTGTTTACTAGAAAGAAAAAGTATATGAAAGTTGCAATTGTTGGATTTGGTAATGCGGGAAAGCATTATTTAAACCTACTAAGATCAAAAAAGATTAAGGAAATATTTGTAATAGAAAAAAAAATTATTCCTAAATCAAAATTTTATAAAAAAATTTCTTTTGCTGAGATTAAAAAAAAAAAAATATTTTTTGACTTTGTTTTTATATCATCACCTTCTGGCCTTCATTACAATCAGGCTAAGTTTTTCTTAGAAAGAAATTCCAATGTTTTAATTGAGAAACCTTTTGTGCTTAATTTAAAAGATGCAAAAGATCTAATAAAAATTTCCAATAAAACAAAAAAAAAATGTTGGACTGCACTTCAAAATAGACACAACAAAGCCACTATTTTTTTTAGAAAAATAATTAATGAAAAAAAAATAGGAAAAGTGAGTTTAGTCGATTGCTCAATGTATTGGCATAGAAATAAAGAATACTATTCTAATGGATGGCGCGGGACCTATAAGCTCGACGGAGGGGTTTTAAGCAATCAAGCTATTCACTTATTAGATACTTTAATTAATACTTTTGGAGAAATTAAACATTACGATGTATTTGCAAATTTTGATAAAAAAAAACTTGAGGCTGAAGATTTATTGATAATTAATTTTATTCATAAAAATGGAGTTTTTTCATCATTCAAAGCAACGACAAGGGCCGATAGAGATTATAGATCTTCAATTGATGTGATAGGCAATAATGGAAGATGCATGGTAAATGGTATTAGTTTAAATACTTTCTATATACATAAAAAAGAAAAATTGACTAATATTAAAAAAGTATCTGAAAAATTTAAATTAGGATTAGGACCCGTCAGTGGAATGGGATTTGGTCATAAAAAAATCTTAGATGAATTTCTAAGCAATAAACAAAAATCATCACAGAAACTTGAAATAAAAAATAATATTTATGTATTAGAGTTAATTCACTCAATATATAATACTATATTAAAGAAAAAATCTTTTAATATAGTTAAAAAAGTTAATAGTAAATTAGGTAAAAAATGAAAAAAGACAAATTATTTGTAAAAAATTTATCGAACAAACAACCCACAAAAGATATTTCTTTAGATGATATAAAATTTAAGCTTAAAGAAATAACATCAAAAAAAAAAGAGATTATAATCAAGATCTCAAAAGATGTTATATTTTCAAAAAAAAATATTCCAATTATTGCTGGACCAAATGGAGTTGAAAGCAGGAAATTAATATTTGATGTTGCAAAATTTTTAAAAAAAAATGGTGTAAAAATTTTAAGGGGACACGCTTATAAACCACTGACATTTCCCTATAGATCAAAACAGTACAGAGATACTACGAGTCAAGGAATGGATTGGCTAGATGAAGTCAAGAGACACCTTGGAATGAAAATTGTAACAGAAGTCACTGAAATTCAATATCTGGACAGAATAAACTTAACAGCAGATATTCTACAAGTTGGATCAAGAAATATGCAAAACTTAGAACTACTAAAGGAAGTAGCAAAAACTAATAAACCGATAATTCTAAAAAGGCATTTTGGTGCAAGCCTAAGAGACATGCTTGGTGCGGCTGAACATATTTTGGTTGAAGGAAATAGTAAGCTTATATTATGTGAAAGAGGAATTGCAGCACCTCATACACACAGAGAAACCTCAAGGTTTTTATTAGATATTCAGGCAATACCCGCATTAAAAGAATTGGTAAATTTTCCCATAATATCAGATCCCTCACATGCATCTTTTTGGGCTCCATGGGTACCACCATTAACATATGCATCAATAGCAGCTGGCTGTGATGGTCTTATAATTGAAGTGCATCCAGATCCAAAAAATTCAGCTGTTGATCCCCTGCAGCCATTAAATTACATAGAATTTAAAAATCTTATTATAAAATCCAAAAAAATAGCTAAAGTTTTTAACAAAAAAATTATTTAATATTCAAATAATAAAATTTTTATGTATTGTCATATTATTGGTTATCCACTTAATAAACCTAGATCAGTAAAAATATGGAAAAACTTTTTTAAAAAAAAAAAAATTAAATGTAAAATGACCGCTAAAGAAGTTCATCCAAAAAAATTATCCGATTCTTTGAAAAAATTTAAATCAGATGATGAATTTTTAGCTACAGCAGTAACAATGCCATTTAAGGAAAAAGTATTAAAATACATTTCATATGGTAACTCCACCTCAAAACATGCAAAAAGTGTAAATTTAATTCTTAAAAAAAATAATACATTAATTGGTTATAATACTGATGTAGTTGGTGCATTAGAATCTGTAAAAAAAATAAAAAAAAAATATATAATGATTTATGGTATAGGAGGAACTGGAAAATCTATTTTAAGAGTATTTCAAAATAGATTTAAAAAATCAGATTTTCATATAATTAGTTCAAAAAAACATTCTGAGTTTAAAAAATATAAGAATATAAATATAAGTAAAAAAATTAAAAATGAAGATTTACAAAAAGTAGATTTATTTATCAATTGTAGTCCTTTGGGAAGTAATTTGAATAAAATTTATATTAGTAAATCTCCTCTTTTAAAAAATCAAATTAGATTATTAAAAAAATCTTGTGTTGTTTTTGATATTGTTTACAGCCCAAAATTAACAATTCTAGGCAAACACTGTAAAGAAGGTAATATTAGATTTATGAATGGTTTAAAAATGAATACAATTCAAGCTATTTATGCTTTAGAGAAAGTCAAAAATATTTTGTAAGCAATACATCCAAAAATAATTTTAGATGAGCAATAAAATTAAATTTTTAATAAATAAATTTACGACGAATTTTTTTATATTTCAAAAAATTAAACCACCAAATTTCATCATTAATCAATCTATCAATTTTTGAATTTTTTGGCTTCCAATATAAATATTTACTAGCTTTACTGATATTACAAATAAGTTTTTTTGTATCACCATTTCTTTTATTAACATATTTAATGTCAGCTTTAATTTTAAGCTTGCTTGAACATTTTTTTATTATTTCTAAAACACTCATTCCATTTTTAGAACCAAGATTAAAAATATTACTTTTTCTTTTATTTAGATAAACTAAGGATTTTAAAATAGCGTTAACTATATCATTTATATGAACATAATCTCTTATACAGGTGCCATCTTTTGTTTTATAGTTATTGCCATAAACATATATTTTTTTTTTGTTTAAGATTTTATCAATTATTATTGGAAGCAAGTGTGTTTCGGGTGAGTGATATTCACCTATCTTATTTTGTTTGTCAGATGAGCAAACATTAAAAAATCTTAAGATACAAAATTTTGTTTCATTTTTATGAAGTTGTTTTTTAATATACTGCTCATTATTTAGTTTTGTAATTCCATAAATATTAGAGGGTTTTAATAAACTGTTTTCATTTATGAATGTGTTCTTTGCTTTATAGACTGCAGCAGTACTAGAAAAAATAAGTTTTTTTATTTTCAAAGTTTTACATATATCAACAATATTTTTTGTTCCTATAATGTTATCTCTGATATAAGAGCTTCTTTTTTTATCTATCATATCAATTGTTGATTGTGCAGCTAAGTGCACTATGGAGTCAGGTTGTATTTTTTTAATAAGTTTTAATGTTTGGCCCTTATTAGTAATGTCTATTTTTGTAAATATTATTTGACTATTTCTTAAGAAGACATTTTTTTTCTCCCTATCTATTATATATACCTTATATTTCTTTAATGCTCTTAAGGCTAAAACTGACCCTATGTACCCATTTCCACCTGTAATTAGAATTTTTTTTTTCATAATCATTCTTAACGAAAAGTAGCTAATATCCCTATGTTTTAATTACACAACTTATATTGAAATTCTCTATCTTCTAATATTTTTTTATAAGTATAATAAAGTATAATATATATCTATAAAATTAATATCAGCAATTATGTTAAAATATTTTAACAACTAATTAATATATGACTAAAATTTTAATTCTTTCAGACGACGATAGGTTATTAATTAATCTTTTTAAGCAATTAGAAAGTAAATCAAAAAATAATTTAGATGTTACTCATATTTTAAGCGCCTCCAACACAAATGATGATTTAAAAAATTATTTCAAGAATTCCACCATTATTTCAAGAGACGAATACACAAGAGGAAAAACAAACAAAAATAATTTTGCTTTAGACTTAACTGAAATGAACCAATTTTTAAAAATTGAACAAATTTTTAACAGGATGCTAGATTTTACAGACCCAGATAAAAATTTTCATGGTCATGAAAGAAGGAAGGCATATTATGTTTTATTAAGCTATATGAAGCTACTATTAGATGAAGCAAAGCCTGACGTTATTTTTTTTACAGTTGTTCCACACAGTCCTCATGACTGTATTTTAGCCATGTTAGCTGAATCTAAAAATATACCAATTATAATTTTTAGAGAAACAAATATTCCAGGATTATTTTTTCTAAGTAAAAACTTATTATCTCCAAATAAATTATTATCTAATTTTGTAAACAATGATGAGAATAATAATTTACAAATTAAAGATAAAATAAATGATTACATAGCAACTATAAAACTTAATAACATGAACAAAACAAAAAAATTGTATTCAAATTGGAGAAATCATACAATTATTTTTGGCAACTTATCAAAACTTAATTTTTTTATTGGACATACTATTTTTAAAATTATTAGGTTTTTCATTTTTTTAATTAACTGTTTAAGACCAATTGTAAGAAGTATTATCTATTTGGTAAAAAATAAAATTAAAAACATATCTCAATTAAAAAATCTATTTTTTATGGATGATTTTTTTAAATCAGAAAACTTAAGTTATGAAAACTCAAAAACAAACGAATTTAAATTTTATTATTTATTATTTCAAAATGATTTAAAAAAATTTAAGCTATATTATCAATATAAAAAACAAGTTGAAGCTTTTGATGTAAGTAAAAAATATATTTATTTCCCATTACATTATCAACCAGAAGCAACTAACTATCCATATGGTGATATTTTTATTGATCAGGCTAATGCAATTAAAATGTTATCAATGCATTTACCAAGTGAATATGTAATATACATTAAGGAGCATCCAGATACCTTTAATATAAGTAGAAAGGCATGGGTCAGGGGGGCTTTCAATAGGAGTTTAGATTACTATACTGATTTAAAAAAAATCCATAATGTTAAAATTATTCCAATGGAAACAGATGTTACCAAGGTAATTGATAACTCAGTTGCTATTTCTACATTAACAGGGTCTACAGGGCTAGAGGCAGTAATTAGATCAAAACCAGCTTTAGTATTTGGGTACCCTTGGTATGAAGACTGTGATTATGTTTATTCCTGCAGAAGCCATGAAGAATGTAAAGAAGCTATAAATAAAGTGATTAATCTAAAGGCATTCAACAGTGAAAATGTTAACAATTTTTTTACTAAAATTAATCAAATATTAATACAATCTAAAAAAACAGCTTTAGTTGGTTATCAAAAATATGAAAACTCAGATAATGAGTTTAAAGTTTTAGCCAAATATTTAACTGGTGAGATTGAGTTATTAAAAAAATGAGTTGGCTAGAAAGACTCACAAGATCTAATATTTATCTATATCTAGTATCAAAATATTTATACCAAAATTATCTATATAGGTTTTTTTATGAAAAAGAATTTAGAATTTTAAAGTTTATTAAGAATAATAATAAAGTTATTTTAGATATAGGTTCTAACAATGGAGTTTCTGCCAGATCTATTAGATTATTTAATAAAAAAAATAAAATTATCTCATTTGAACCTAATAAACTTCTTAAAGACAA
>MDTF01017148.1_pt1 | contig 22480 bp, 19 predicted proteins | sample 811191 | NCBI WGS metagenome assembly MDTF01 (sample SAMN05326649, study PRJNA326480) | marine metagenome | isolation source: seawater | place: Southern Ocean | collected 2011
AGTTGATTTACACCAACAATGCTCCACAGTTTAGCAATGAGATTCCATTAGATCAAGCTGGTGTGTATATTGTTCAGGTTGGAGGTAAAAACAGCATAAGTATCCAAAAAATGGTGCGTTTGTAACTTAAAAGTTAACCCCAAAAACCACTTTGAAGTTGTTCAACTTGGTTTTGTTTTCAATGGTTTCGCCACCCATTGCCAAAGAAGTAATTTTCTCATTTGACTGGCCAATGTTAGCTTCAGCGCCAATCATAAAAACATCGTATCTAAAATGTATACTAGGGGTGTATCTCAAGCCTAGTCCATAACCAGCAACTCCATCATGTAGTGTAGCTCCCATTGATTCTGGCCCTTCAACTTCATACGTTCCGAAAACACCTGTTACAAATGGTTGAAGCTTAAAGCTGAAGTCTAATACAATATCTGCTCCTGGAGTAAAACTCACCAACGGCCCAATTTTAGGACCAACAGTAATTTGATGTGTTCTAAATTCCTCATCGAAAGAATAACCCTGAATTACTGGCAATGCCAATGTATGATTGACTTGCGAGTAGGTCAACTCCATGAAAGAAACATCTAGCCCAATGCCAAACCATTCAGGAGTTGGTATTGCTTTGATGTAATACAAATGTCCCATGTCAATACTCAAACCAAAGAGCGGTCTATCGTAAACTATAGAGGCTGGAGTTTCATCGAAGTCATCGTTGTCAGTAAAATACTTTTGCTGCAGTTCGCTGTTGTATTCGTTTAGATTACCAAACTCATCGCCATTAAAGGCAAAACCTAATTTAAACGTGGAGCGATTTTCGAGTTGGGCAAAAACAGTTGAAGTTGTTAAAAGTGTGGCAGTTATAAAAAGTGTAGTATAAACTAGATTTTTCATACGTATTCGAGGGTTTGTTATTAACCTAACAGGTTGAAATATAGCTTTGTTTAAATCCCTCGTCTCGGGGATAATTTGAATAGATAACAACAGAAGTAGGCTGGTTTTACTAGAATTGTCCTAAACTTGCGCCCGTTTAAACTAAACCTAAGTAACATGAAGAATTGGATTACCTCCATAATCCTGGCTGCCTCTGCCTTTACCATTCATGCTCAATCAGACACTAATTTAAGAGAGGTTGTTGTAACCTCAACCCGCAGTGAAACAACGTTTGATAAAACGGCTCGCAACGTAACTGTTCTTGATAAAAAAGAAATTCAAAGCCTACCTGTGCAAACCCTACCCGAGTTGTTAGAATATGCTGCAAACATTGATGTTCGCCAACGTGGACAAAATGGTGTACAAGCAGATATTAGCATGCGTGGTGCTGGTTTTGAGCAAACTTTGATTTTGCTGAACGGCATTAAAATGACTGATCCTCAAACCGGACACAATACCATGAGTTTACCTGTTGAGATCATGGATATCGAACGCATTGAGATATTACACGGTGGTGCTTCGCGCATTTATGGTCCTAATGCTTTTGCTGGGGCTATCAATATCATTACTAAAAACCCAACAGAAAACCGCGTTTATGCCAAGTTGGTTGGTGGTGATTACGGATTCAATGAAGAAGCTGCAGCAGTTACTTTGGCAATGGGAAAACACAGCCATACGTTAAGTTTCCAACGCAGAGCTTCTGCTGGATACATTCGCAATACCGATTTTGAAATGACTAATATTTTCTGGCAATCGGAATTGCATTTGAAAAACTCAAATTGGTATTTCAATTTGGGTCAAAATGATAAAGCGTATGGATCACAAGATTTCTACACGGCCAAATACCCTTGGCAATACAGTGCCGGGAAAACCCAATTCACCTCTGTAAGTGGCGAAATCAAACAAGGAATATTTACCATTACTCCAAAAGCTTATTACCGAAGAAGAACAGGTAGATATGAGCTTTACCGCGAAGGTGATGGTTATTACTATCGTACTCCTAATGGGTCATTCACAAATACAGAAGGTGATACCATAAGCTGGTACACTGGTCACAATTACCACAAAACACAAGTTTACGGTGCAGAATTAAACGTGAGCATGAAAACCAAGTTGGGTGTAACCAGCGTGGGATATGATCACCGATATGAGGGTATCATCAGTAGTAAATTGGGTGAAGACATGGAAACGCCAGAAGCTGTTCCTAATGAAGTTCCTTCTGCTTTCTATACACAAGAATTGAATCGTGAGAATAACAGCTGGTATATTGAGCACAACTTGAGCTTAGGGAATTTATTCGTTTCGGCTGGTGCCATGTACAATGTTAACACTGCTTTTGGAGAACAATGGCTTCCAGGTATTGATGTGAGTTATGGAGTAAATAACAATATCAGACCTTATACTTCCGTAAACAAATCGTTTCGCTTGCCTTCATTCACTGATCTGTATTACAATGTTGGTGGAGCAATGGGAAGCAAGAACTTACAACAAGAAGAATCTATCAATTACGAAGGCGGTGTTAAGTTCAACACCAAAACTGGAAACGGACATGTGGCCTATTTCCGCAGAGAAGGTGACAACCTAATCGATTGGGTTTATTTCGCCCCAGATTCATTGGTTGCGGCAAACATCACGGAATTAAACATCAATGGAATTGAGGCCGATTACGTTTGGAATACATCAGGTTTATTCAACGGAAAATCTCCATTAAAATCAGTTCGTGCGAGTTATACTTACATGTGGGCCGATTCAATGGACAACACACTTGAATCAAACTACGTAATGGATTTCTTACAACACAAAGGAGACATAAGTTTGCATTTTGAAGTAGTTAAAAACGTTTTTGTTGATTGGTCGTTCAGTTACCAAGATCGTTTAGGAAACTACCAAAGTGTAGATGGAGAATTCCATAGCTATAACCCTGTAGTCATAAGTGATTTAAGAATCCAACCACAAATAGGCAAATTGAAGTTGTTTGTTGAGGCTTCAAACTTGTTTGATCAGAAATACAACGACATTGGTAATGTAAAACAACCCGGACGTTGGATTAAGGCTGGGTTAAGCATCAACCTGAACTACAAAACACCTCAATTATAATTGCTTTTTGTTGTTAACTTGCACCAAATTTTATGTCCATGAAAAATCTCATAGCATCGTTGCCAAATCACATTCGTGAGGCTTTACAAATTGCAGATAACACCACATTAAATCCTTACAATAAGGACATAAGACAGGTATTAATTACTGGGCTCGGTGGCTCTGGCATTGGCGGGTCAATTGTAGCCGAATTGGTTTCTGATACGTGCGCTGTTCCTGTAAAAGTGAACAAAGATTACCACCTTCCGGCATTCGTTAATGAAAACACATTGGTAATTGCCAGCAGCTATTCTGGAAATACAGAAGAAACTTTAGCTGCTATGGAAGAAGCCATAAAACGCGGTGCAGAGGTTGCTTTAATTACTTCTGGAGGTAAGGCTCTTGAATTGGCAAAAGCCAATAACTACAATCATATTGTTGTTCCGGGTGGAAACCCACCACGTAGCATGTTGGGATATTCTTTAACGCTTCAGTTTGTGGTTTTAAATCACTACGGTTTAATTCCAAACTATCGCGAAACGCTTGAAAAAGCAGCCGATTTATTGGATGCTGAACAAGCTGACATCAAAACACAAAGTGAGGCATTAGCTCATAAAATGCAACATCATATACCAGCCATTTATGTGGTAGATGGCTTTGAAGGTGTTGCCATTCGTTTGCGTCAACAATTGAACGAGAATTCAAAAATGTTATGCTGGCATGCAGTTGTTCCAGAAATGAATCACAACGAGCTTGTTGGTTGGAGCGGTGGCGATGACAACATCTACGCTTTGTTCATGCGTAACGAGTTGGATTATGAGCGTAACCAAAAACGCATTGAAATCAATAAAGGAATTATCAGTCAGCATACCAAAAACATGAGTGAAGTTTGGAGTAAAGGATCATCTCCTATCGAAAACGCCATGTATCTCATTCATTTTGGAGACTGGTTATCATACTATTTATCAGAATTGAATCAAGTAGATATCATGGATATCAAAGCCATCGATCACCTAAAATCGGAATTGGCTAAATTTTAATACTTGAAGAAACAGGTTCATTACACAGATTTAGGGTTAATCGATTATCAAGAAGCTTGGGATTATCAGGAAAAACTTTTTGATGAAACGGTTCAGCTAAAGATTCAGAACCGCAAGAATGAGGGAATATCAGAACCGATCACTCCCAGCAATTACTTGTTGTTTTGCGAGCATCCGCATGTGTATACTTTGGGTAAAAGTGGATCTAAAGAAAACCTGTTGCTCAATGATGATGAGCTAAAAGAAAAAAAAGCTACTTATTATAAGATCAACCGTGGTGGAGATATTACCTACCACGGGCCTGGTCAAATTGTGGGTTATCCCATTCTCGATTTAGACCAGTTTTTCACCGATATTCACCTTTATCTCCGAACTCTTGAAGAAGCCATTATTCTCACACTGGCTGAATACGGCATTCGAGGAGATCGATACCCGGGCTACACGGGTGTTTGGTTAGATCCAGAATCAGATAATGCCCGAAAAATCTGCGCCATGGGCGTTCGTTGCTCCCGTTGGGTTACTATGCACGGATTTGCCTTTAACGTGAATGCAGATATGGATATGTTCAAAAACATCATCCCATGCGGTATTGATGACAAAGCAGTCACCTCTATGCAGCAAGAATTGGGCGGAGAGTTGGATATGGAAGAGGTAAAAAGCAAACTCAAAAGCCATATTGCTGATTTGTTTGAAATGGAGTTGAACACAACACATTAATAACCTGCAATTCTCAAAGCTTCTTCTAACTTTACAACATGCCAAAACAGAGACTCATTATAGCTTTTGTAACCGTATTGGTTGTCCACTTTTTGTTGATAGCCACCAATAACCGTTACATCTACACGGTTTTAAACATGACCGTTTTTAAAGGAAAACTAGGCCCAAGTATCGATGAATACGAAGCTTTTGCAAACGACACCGTTCAAACTGGAGAGCACTTGGTGTGGCCATTAAGCCGCAAGTATAACTCACGTGAAATTCCAGAAAAATATTTGAGTGAGCACGAGCGATTAGAAAGTGTAGCTTATCTGGTAATACACAACGATTCTATCATTCACGAACAATATTGGGACGATTATGGGCCAGACTCACACTCCAACTCATTTTCAATGGCGAAATCAATTGTTAGCTCATTGGTTGGCGTTGCCATCATGGAAGGGAAAATTAAAAGTGTTGATGAACCCGTTTGTAATTACCTACCCGAATATTGTGATGGATTAGCAGCCGAACTTACCATTCAAGACTTGTTGAATATGAGTGCTGGAATCAATTTTGATGAAGATTATCTGAACCCATTTGCTTTTCCAGCAAAGGCCAATTACGGTAGAGATTTAAGAAAACTTGTTGCCGAATATCAAGTGGTTAGTCAGCCGGGAGAATACTTCAATTATCAAAGTGGAGTTACTCAAATTCTAAGTTTTTTGGTTGAGAAAGTTACGGGGCAGTCAGTAGCTAAATATGCTTCTGAAAAACTGTGGAAACCCATGGGAGCTAGAGATCAAGCTTATTGGAGTTTAGATCATGAAGGTGGTGAAGCTAAGGCTTTTTGCTGTTTCAACTCCAACGCTCGCGATTTTGCCCGATTCGGATACCTGTATCTACACAACGGAAATTGGCATGGTAAACAGCTCATTGATTCGGCATTTGTTGAAGCGTGTAAACACCCAGCAACCGAATTAAAAGAAACCAACGGAACCACCAACAACCGCTACAAAAACCAATGGTGGCAGTCTCCAAATTATCGCAATAAATACGACATTTACTACATGCGTGGTATTCTTGGCCAGTATGTAATTGTAATTCCAGAAGAAGAAATTATTGTTGTTCGATTAGGACACAAAAGAGACAAACCCAAAGAATACATCATGCCATCAGATATGAATGTTTGGATTGATGGAGCTTTGGAGTTAAGCGGAATCTCTTTAAATTGAAACTTAGATGAAAAAAGACATCCTATTTCCAAAGCCTGATGGCGTACACATGGCTGCTGTTTATGAAACCGATAGTGAAGGCACTCAAGGTTGGTTTGTGTATGTAATAAACACCAGGAAAGATTTGATTCATAGCGTAATGTGTACATCAAAAGGATACGGAAAGGTGGACGGAAAAGAAAAAATAACCAGTACACTCAGGCGTGTTTTACCCGATATGGCATCTGAATCTGCTCAAAAAGTAGAGTATGTTCCTGAAGAGCTTTTGGGAATGAATAATGAGTATTGGTTAAGCTTTTACGAAGACAAACAAATCTTTGATAAGAAATACATTTTCATGGCAGAATCATTGATTCATGAAAATGAAGTACATATTCCAATTGTTGGGAAAAAAGGGATTTTAATAGAATAATCAGTCAAAACCACACAGCTATGTTAGACAAACTCAACTTAGAGAAAATTCTGTTTTTAGACATCGAAACAGTTCCTCAGTTTCAGGATTTTGGAGAACTTCCCGAGGCCACTCAAAAGCTTTGGGAAAAGAAAGCTGCTTTCCTCATGCGAAATGAAGAAAAAACAGCCGAAGAAATTTATGAGCGAGCTGGAATTTATGCTGAGTTTGGAAAAATTGTATGCATCTCTGTTGGTGTATTTAGAGATAGTCCAGCCGGGAGAAAAGTGCGTATTACATCGTTTGCAGATGACAATGAAGAAAAGCTATTAAAAGGCTTCAAAAACATGCTTCTCGAGCACTTCAATTCACCCTATCATGCACTGTGTGGTCACAATGGTAAAGAGTTTGATTTCCCCTACATTGCCAGAAGAATGTTAATCAACGGAATATCACTTCCACATGCGTTAAACATAGCTGGAAAAAAACCGTGGGAAATCAACCACATCGACACCATGGAACTTTGGAAATTCGGTGATTTTAAAAATTACACATCACTAGAATTACTCGCACACGTATTTGGTATTCCCACCCCTAAAGATGACATTGATGGCAGTCAAGTGAGGTCGGTTTATTATGATGAAAAAAACTTAGACCGAATAGTTGAGTACTGCCAAAAAGATGTGGTTACTTTAATTCAGTTGATGTTGCGCTACAAGGGAGAACCACTGCTAGAAGATTATCAAATCGATTTTGTTTAGCGAAAGCCTTTGCTTGCAGCTTCATAATCTGGATGCTCGATCATGTCGTCATAGTCAAGAGGATAAGTAACACTACCAAAGATTCCAAAGTATGCTTTTGCAGTCATTGAATCGTAGTGCAAAATTCCACTTTTGTATTGATATGTTTGAAATTGATTTAATCCAATCAATAATACAACACCAGATATTACACCTAAATATTTCTTTTTTGAGTCTTTAAATTGATCTAGAAAAGCAGCAAGAGGAATGGCCATTAATACGTATAGATCAATCATTGATCGCATTCCAAAGCTTCCACCATACCACCAACACCACCAACTAACAACAACATAAGTAAATGGTATTAGAGTCGTAATTATTGGCCAGAAAGCTTCATGTTTACTCTTATAAAGGTTAATCAATCCAGCAATAGCCAGAATCATAACAGGAGTATATATTAACCAGCCTTTTCTAAATCCGAGTAATGCTTTTATAAATACGGGATTATCAAAATAGAATCCTTCATTCGAGTAAGAATAATAAATCCAATCGCCAGTAACCTGATGCCAGTAGAAAAATTGAGGGATAAATGGCACAACAACACCAACAGCCATTAAGCCTATATGAACTCGTTTGCTCCAGAGGTAATTAAGTCTAAATCTTAAGTCTTTCTTGGATGAAACTCCCCAGAATAAGATTGTAGCAAAAATGAAAATATCGATGGGTCTGATTAGCGTCATCAAACCTCCCACTAAGCCTAATAAAAAAGCATACGATTTTAATGGTCTGTTATTCCATTTCCACAGCAGTGATATGAACACAGTTGAAAGAAAAACAAGATAACTGTGAGACATATTACCCTCGTAAACTATGTAGAAGAACAGATTTGTCCCCAAGTAAATAGCTAAAAGTGAAATAGCCACAGATACATCTGAATACCAGCGTAATAGAATCCACCGAAGCAACCATAAACCAATAACAGAATATACCCAAACTCCAATGGCAAGAAATACCATGTATATGGGAGAATAGCCATCTGCAGTGTATCCTAAAGGCTCAGCCAAAGCATGAGCAATTGTAAAGAAGGGCAATTGTAAAATTGCAACTCCCATAGTCATCTTTAGCACACACTCTTTATCACTATTGGTAGAACACCAAATCTCAGCCTCATATTCTTTAGGAATGTTAACACCAAAGCCTAGTTTAAGGTCATCAAAAATGAAATATGCGGGCAGATAGTTGTAATAGATGTACATATCATGTTGCAACACCTTGGGATAATCTCCTTTGGTTAATTTGCCACCATTGATAAATGCAATCAGAAATATGGAAACAAAAACAGCAGAAAAAGCCGACCACTTATTTTGCTTGAGCCATCTCACTTTTTGAAGGTTTGCTTATCAATAAGGTTGTATTTCAAAATACAGTATATTGCTCTGAAACCATCTCTCCAACCAATTTTTTTACCCTCTTCGTATGTTCTTCCGTAGTAAGAAATTCCAACTTCGTAAATTCTAACTTTAGGAATACGCACAATTTTGGCAGTCACTTCTGGTTCAAACCCAAAGCGGTTTTCTTTTAGCAATAACGATTTAACCATTTCAGCTTTAAAAAGCTTGTAACAGGTTTCCATATCTGTTAAATTCAGATTGGTAAACATGTTAGACAAGAACGTAAGCATTGCATTCCCAATCGAGTGCCAGAAGAACAAAATACGGTGTGGATTTCCACCCATAAAACGAGAACCGTATACTACATCAGCAAAGCCTCCAATCACTGGCTTAAGGAGAATATTAAACTCTGCAGGATCATACTCTAAATCTGCATCTTGAACAACTAAGTAGTCTCCTGTTGCTTCATCAATAGCGCGATGAATTGCAGCCCCTTTACCCATATTAACAGGCTGAGAAAACAGCTTCATATCCATATCTGGATTTTCACTAATATATTTTTCTACAACTTCTACTGTGTTATCAGACGAGCAATCGTTTACGATTACAATTTCTTTTTGAAATCCACCAACGAGCTCTACCTCTTTGATCTTGTTTAAAATCAAATGAATAGTTTTTGCTTCGTTGTAAGCAGGAATTAAGATACTTAGTTTTTGAGTACTCACAATACTGAGAAAATAATGGGTTTCGGCATCAAATATAGGCTTATAAACTCTAGAAGAGACAATTTAGTATATCAGTCTATTTTTTCATATACAGACACATGATATCTCTCACCATCTGAACCAAAATGGTCTGATTCAGTAACAATCTTTGTATACAGTTTAAAGTGTGAATTTTCAACTAATACTTGCTCTGGCAACCCTCCTTCGTTCGGGCCGAAATGGTTATCATATATTATTAGAGTTCCAACTTCTAACTTCTCTTCTGGAGACTGTACGTTGTACACATTCTCTTTTGAGTTTTCAGTTGTAAATGGATTTAAATCCAGTAAAAAAGCTACAATAGGATTATAATAAACGATGTACCTATCAGTCAAATTATCACTTCGAATTTGATCAGCAATTTTTTGAAGAACCTCTTCTTCTAAACCCCATTTTGACGGGATAGATAAGTGTAACCCCCCATTAAGTGTAGGATAAACTTGAAAAAAACCAATGATCATCAATATTGAGAGATTAAACCCAAAAATCTGCTTCTTTACAAATGATATTGAGCCAATCGGTTCTAAACCATAACTGGCCACTATTGCTCCCAAAGGGATAATACCTGCCATTACTCTTGTTAAGCCAGCAGAGCTGCCCGTTCCAAGCGACCATACAACGCTATGAGCTATGAAATACCCCAAAAAGCAAAACAGTATTAAAGACCAATTGATAAACTCAGATGTATTGTGCTTTTTCTTAAGCGAATTGAACACGAATAAAACCGAGCCAATGATGAAGAGAACTACATAAAGCTTTCCATAAGTTTCATTTCTGTAATTCCAAAAATGAAGGATTTCTCCTTTTCCATAAGAGGGAGCCATGCCATACGGACTGCTGGTAATTATCCATAATAGGTCACCTAAAACAATTCCACCAACAATTGAATAAACAGCAACTCCTGCAAACAAAAAAGGGATGGCTTTAAATTGTCTCATCAAAATCAAACCTGTTATAAACAGGGGTAAAAAGATGAATCCTTCAGTACGAACTAAAACAATCCACGAAATAATAAATGCACTTACTGAATACCTTTTTTTAACCCAATAGTAAATGGACATCACCAGAAATAATGCAAATAAAGGCTCTGTTAATCCACTTAAATATACTGGCAAGCCAAGTGTTGCGTAGAGGGTTAATATAAGTGCTACCAAAGAAAACTTAAGGTTTAGTTTATGGGCAGTTAGATAAGCAAATAGTGCAGCTAAAACCCCACATAAAATATTGAATATTCGAACCCCAATAAACCCCAATTGTGCAAAAGGGGATGCCAATAAAGTAAAAACAGGTTTACCCCAATGATCTAAATACAATTCGGGATTGCTAAATGCAAAACGCGCAATTAGATAATGCATAAAACTATCTGCACCACCGTAGCTACCTTCACTATTAAGTGCCAAGATGATGAAGAAAACAAAACTACCAACCAACAAAAAAGTAGCCGCTATATGAGATTTCAAATTAAAACTCATTGCTTGAGTAATCTTAACAAACGCAAGATAGATTTCTTCAATTATATAGAAACCTAAAGTTGTACCGATTAACGTGTTATACTTGCATTACATACATGAATCTACTTAAAAAAGTCATATATAACCCGTTGTTCACTAGCTCCCTAATGGTTGTATTGTTGATTATTTTGCAATACGCTACCATGAGCGATAAAGCCATGGAGTGGTTTTTTAATACCGATTCGCTCTACTTACCTAGCATATACAAAGATCTATTTCAAGATGGTGGTTCACTGAAAGGCTGGCATTTAAATCATGCACCGGGTTTCTTTCCTGATATGCCTCTTTTCTTCCTTTCTACAGCTTTAGGGTGGAGTAACTACATTATTGGAACCCTTTTATTTGGTGTGTTTCAATACCTCATCATACTTTTTGGGCTTAAATTCATCTTCAAGCAATTTAACATCACTGAAAAAGCCCTTGTAATCTTCAACTTTATTTTTGCAATTGCCATATTCAGTTTTACTAAGCATGATTACGAGAATTGGTTTTATATGACTTTTCTGTTGTTATCAAACGCTTATCATTTAGGTGCTTTTGTAAATGCGCTACTTGGAATATCACTCATATTAAAATACCTAAAATCAAACAACATAGCTTATCTGGTACTGTTGTTCATGCTAAGCGTAATAGCACTAATTTCTGATAAGCTTTTTGTTATTAACTTCTCAATTGTAATTATTGGTTTTGTGGTAATTATCGGAATTATCAGAAAGAAAATTGAGAGGAACTCCACCCTTATTATTGCTACCATTTTAGCATCAACTGTTGTTGGTTGGTTTTTAAGCGATTACTTGGAAAATCTGGGTTATTATCACATAATAACAGCTGAAAACAAAGTCTTTAATTGGTCTGGAATACCTGTTGCTTGGAGTCACTTTATTAGAGGCGTTAAAGAGCTTTTCACACCTTTTAGCAGATATTCAGTGCTGACTCTAGCTGCTGGATTATCATTTGTTACAGCTGTCTTTAGGTTGGCATCTAAACTCAAAAACAAAAGGGCTTCCGAAGATTATTTACCTGAAGTTTTTACAGTAATATTCGTGCTGATAACTCTTTTTACTCCTGTTTTAAGTGGTGCTTTTACTGGAATGGATGCCTTTAGATACAACATGCCAGCATTTATTGTTTTGTGGATATATCTCAGCATACAAATAGCTCAATGGAAATGGAATCCGAAGATTGTATCGGCAGTTGGTTTAATTGGAATTACATCTGCTTTTGTTGCTTTTGGAATAAACCATGAGCAATGGAGCAAGAACATTAATTACTATCCAGAAATTGCACAGCAAGTTGATTCTTTGACTGATGTTGCTGGTGTAAAGTATGGTGTAGCCGAATATTGGGTAGCCAAAAACATCACACTATTTTCAAGATCAGGAATTAGAGTTTACACCGCTTATGATGTCATGACACCGTGGTATCACGTAATGAATCAGAATTGGTTTTATCATCAAATAGAAGACCCTTCAAAACCAGTTGATTTTGAATTCATTGTTTACACTTCTCCTAATCAGAAAAAGCGTTGCGATGAATTGTTTGGAACTGATTACGATTCAATAGGAGTAGAAACAAAACTCTTGCTTACTCCAAACTTTAGATTCAACCCAGAAACTTATCAGGCTTACAGCGTAGATTAATCTAACTGCATTTCAGGAATATCACCCTCTACTATCAAGGTTCCAGCAGTAGCCGCTTTTATTTCTTCTACCGTAACTCCAGGAGCTCTTTCTAACAATTTAAACCCTTGTTCAGTTACTTCTAATACTGCCAAATTGGTAACCACTTTCTTTACACAACCTACTCCTGTTAATGGCAATGTGCAAGACTCTAGCAACTTAGATTCTCCAGCTTTATTCGTATGCATCATGGCAACAATGATGTTTTCAGCTGAGGCAACTAAATCCATAGCTCCGCCCATACCTTTTACCATTTTACCAGGAATTTTCCAGTTGGCGATATCCCCATTTTGAGCTACTTCCATAGCTCCTAAAACGGTAAGTTGCACGTGTTGTCCACGAATCATTGCAAAACTTGTAGCTGAATCGAAGAATACAGCACCCGGCATCGTTGTAATGGTTTGTTTACCTGCATTGATTAAGTCAGCATCTTCATCGCCTTCAAATGGAAAAGGCCCCATTCCTAGAACGCCATTTTCAGATTGAAACTCAACACTGATTCCCTCAGGAATGTAATTTGCTACCAAAGTTGGTATACCAATTCCCAAGTTTACGTACCAGCCATCTTGTAACTCTTGTGCTATTCTTTGTGCTATTCCGTTTTTATCTAGTGCCATATTCGTAGAATTTAATACTGATATAATTTAACCGATCCGTTTACGCGTCCTTCAGATCGATTGAGGTTCCAAATGTATGCTATTACTTTATTTGTTGACTTATCTATCGGGCCGATAAACAAGCTAACATATGCTTTTTGTGTAGGGTTTTGGTTGAAGTCTAAAAACCAATCGGTATGGTATTTTGTATAGTAATTATACCCTCCAATAGTATCTTGATCGTTAAACACAACAATCGGATTAAATGGTAATTGATCTGCAGTTAAATCTAGGTTTATTTCTAGCCTAAGATTAGATCCTATGGTTGTAGAATCTACTTTATAATCTAGAAAATTAGAGAACTCTGAATCCTGAATCTGACTGAATGAGACATTCTTATCAAATAATAGTTTCTCTACTACCGGGTGCTCTCGTTTGTACAATGAGAGTGTTGAAATCGAATCGTGCAAAACACGCTTGTGCGTATTCAATAGTTTAAGTGAATCTATCTCATCCTTTACCCAAACTAAATCTGCATTAGGATTTGGATAATCTAGTTTCAACATCGGGCTTCTAGAAACATGATCATTAAATGCCAAATTTGCCCAACCACATGATTTAGTATAATATCCTGATAATGTTGGCGGTCTGCCCAAGTCGTCTGAATAACTATCGTAAATATCGGTTACCTCTTTAGGTATATACTCCGTTATCCAATACGTATAATTTACGTAGCTAATATTACTCACTGATATAAAGTCTAGTGGAAAAACAAGAGCAAGCAATAAAGAGCCAATTGAAACGGGCTGCTTAATCTTTTGTGGTAATTTATTGATCGAGAAAACAATGCTTAGTACGGATAATGGAATAAGGTACAAAACAGACCTTTCCTGAGGATAGTTCACATCAAGCAACACGTTTTGTAAGACAATAAAACAAATTGAACCGAACAGATAATATACAAAGGCATTATTGGCATTTTTAAAATACTCTAATACACCATTTTTAATCATTGATACGGCAGCAGCAATAAATAATACTGCGTATACTCCTATCAACACATATGAGTAAATTAAGTCGTTTTCATGGAAGATTTCAAGGTTTAATGATGTCAAAGTTTCACCCACTAAACCTTTATCTCCTCCTAAATATAAAGCACCTTCATTTTTAAGAACGAATGAATATGCTACACAAAATAATGCAGGTATTACCCCAAGAATTGTGAAACCTAACCAGCCTTTAATAATCGATTTGAATGGCCTTTGTATCAAGAAAACAAACCACCAAAATAAAACCAGTAATAACAATGAAATAAGTGTGAGGTTAGCTAGCGTTGCTAATGATAATAAACCGATAGAAACATATAGATTTCTATAGGTAAATTGTTTTCCAACAAATGATATTCCCAATACAAACAAGCCCATACTCAAGCCATAGCCACGAGCCATCGAGAAAAACTCGATTAAGAATGAAATGGCAAATAATGAACTTATTGTCGCCCATCTTAACCATATTGAATTTAACCGAGATACAAGCCTCCAAATACCCCAAACGTATAGTACTGCTGATAAAACATTGGGTAATCGAATAGCTAGTTTGCTGAAGCCAAAAATTGAATACGATATATAACCTAAAAATGAGTTTAATAGATGGTTATTCGCATCAATAAAACCTACAAATGGTAAGTATTCACCATTCTGAATGTAGATATAAAAAGTAACCGCCTCATCAAAAATAAAGGGCACTAAATATGCCCTTAATGCGATGTAAGCTACCAATCCGATAGCTAGTATCAGATAACAATAACGCTCAAACTTATGAATAGTGGGATTCCAATTCATGAATTATGCACGAGGTCTTACTGTTCTTTGTTCAATGCGTTTTTCAAATTTTTCTCCTTGGAAAATACGTTGAACAAAAATTCCTGGAGTATGGATTTCGTTTGGATCTAACTCTCCAGCGGGAACTAATTCTTCAACTTCAGCAACCGTAATTTTGCCAGCCATCGCCATCATTGGATTGAAATTTTTAGCTGTTGCTTTAAAAATCAAATTACCAGCCGTATCGCCTTTCCATGCTTTAACAAAGGCAAAATCTGCATCAAATGCGTGCTCTAAAATATGCGGCTTACCGTTAAACTCACGAACCTCTTTTCCTTCTGCAACTTCAGTTCCATATCCAGCAGGTGTATAAAAAGCAGGTACACCTGCACCAGCAGCTCTACATCTTTCTGCCAATGTTCCTTGAGGAATCAATTCCACTTCAAGCTCGCCACTCAACATTTGTTTCTCAAACAAATCGTTTTCGCCAACATATGAAGAAATCATTTTCTTGATTTGACGCGTTTGCAACAACAACCCTAGGCCAAAGTCATCAACTCCAGCATTGTTTGAAATACACGTTAAGCCTGTAATTCCACTTTTTTGAAGTGCTGTAATGCTATTTTCTGGAATTCCACATAAGCCAAAGCCACCCAACATAAATGTCATGTTATCGTGTACGCCTTCAATGGCTTCGTCAACAGAGTTTACTACTTTATTAATCATGCTTATTCGTTAATTGTTGAACATTTCATCTGAGCCACCACCCGAGGAGGAGTTATCGAATGGCGTTCCATTATCTTGAACTTTATCACAGTCAAAATTGATGGTAATGTTATCTGGTTTTTCAAAGTCTTCTTTAGAAATAGCTAAGGTTGAATCTCCCCAAGCTTTGTTCATGTAATATCCCCAAATGGGAAGCGCTGTATTCGCACCTTGACCATAATATGTACTTCTAAAGTGAACAGATCGGTCATCAGCGCCAACCCATACACCAGTAACCAAGTCTGGCGTTACACCCATAAACCAACCATCACTGTTGTTTTGAGTGGTTCCGGTTTTACCAGCAACTGGTCTATCCCAAGGAATATTTCCGTAAGGTCGATCAAAGTGCATACGAATACCTGTACCGCGTTTTCTGCCGTCTGGGCCTTTAGATCCCATTACAACACCCTTCATTAACTGAAGCATTGCGTAAGCATTTTCTTCGCTCATCGCTTCATGTGTTTCTGGCATGAATTCTTTGATAACCGTTCCGTTCTTATCTTCAATGCGAAGGATGTAAGTCGGTTTTTTCCAAATTCCTTTATTCGCAAAAGTGGCATTGGCGCCAACCATCTCATAAAGCTTGATATCAGCAACACCTAACGCCAATGATGGAACAGTATCTAATTTACTGGTAATTCCCATTCTACGTGCGTAATCAATTACAGCAGGCGGACCATACTGTTTCATTACCCAAGCTGTAATGTTGTTGTAAGAATTGGCCAACCCAAATTGCAATGTGACCATATTGCCATCATAAGTAGTATCCGAGTTTCTTGGAGTCCAATCACTCAATAAATTCCATGTTCCTTTTTTAAAGGTTACAGGAATATTGGGCACTTCTTTACAAGGTGACAAACCATTTTCAATGGCTAATGCATATACAAATGGTTTGAATGTAGATCCAACCTGACGTGCTCCTTGTTTTACGTGATCGTAAGCAAAATACTTGTGATTGATCCCACCTACCCAAGCTTTAACTTCACCCGTTTTAGGATCAACACTCATCAAGCCTGCTTGTAAAAAAGACTTGTGATATCGAATACTATCCATCGGTGTCATGGTAGTATCAATCTCACCATTCCATGAGAATATGCTCATTTCAGTTGGCTGATTGAAATACCAATCAATGGAATCATTACTCATATTTCGAGCCTTATATCTTCGATATCTATCAGTCAACTTCATGGCTCTTTTCAAAATACGATCTGCTTGGTCTTTTGAAATTTGATTACTGAATGGAGGATTCTGATTGCGTTTCAAATCACGCCAAAAATCGGCTTGTAATTCCTTGCCCATGTGTTGCGAAACGGCATATTCAGCGTATTCCTGTAGCTTAGAATCAAGAGATACATATACTTTCAGTCCATCACTATAAATGTCATATGGAGACCCATCTGGCTTTGCAATCAGGTAATTTCCATTGGCATCTTTCTCAGAAAACATGTGCTTTAAATCGGCACGTAAAATCTCGCGGAAATAAGGCGCTAATCCCATAGAGTGGTCAACTCGATGATAATCCAAGCCCAATTCTACTTGCGTGAGTGAATCGTATTGAGATTCGTTAATGTATGCATTGCGCTTCATTTGATACAATACCACATTTCTACGGTGCAATGTGGTATCTGGACGTCTGTTTGGATTGAAAAGAGATGGGTTTTTAGCCATCCCAACCAACATAGCCGCTTCATTAATAGTTAATGAATCTGTTGTTTTATTGAAGTATACTTGAGAAGCCGACTCAACACCAACCGCGTTGTTCACAAAGTCGAACTTATTCAAATACATGGTTAAGATTTCATCTTTGGTGTATTGCCTTTCTAGCTCAGCTGATATAACCCATTCTATGGTTTTGTCTCTAATTCTTTCAATTATACTCCTAGCTGGATCAGAAAACAGTTGTTTAGCTAACTGCTGTGTAATTGTTGATGCTCCACCCTTAGTTCCCAAATAAACAACCGCTCTTAAGGTTCCTTTGATATCAATTCCACTGTGCTCGTAAAAACGCTCATCTTCAGTGGCAATTAATGCCTGAATTAAGTGTTCTGGTAAATTTTCAAAAGCTACGTTTGTTCTGTTTTCACGAAAGTATTTACCCAACAACTTATTGTCTGATGTAATGACTTCAGTAGCTAAATTACTTTTCGGATTTTCTAACTGCTCAAATGACGGTATGTCCCATATCATTTCATTAGCGACTCCATAAAAATAACCCGTAGCAACCAGTGCTCCAGCAGCATAGATTAGCCAAAAAACAATAATGTAAGAGGTATAATTGGTTTTGGTTGGTTGCTGTTTTTTATCGCTCATTGGTATCCTTTTTGTACGCGTAAGCCAATGCTCAAAATATCATTTAACGTATCGCTACGCATGCCATGTTGAATCTTGTATGTGTATTCTCCTGATTCAGGAAAACGGTAATCTTTACGGAATAAAATCAGGTTATCGATGACATCTCCAATTCCATCTCCTACCCATTTTCCATCAGGATATGCCAATGGGCACTCAACCGTATCAGTTTTAGCATTTCCTGAAGGATCGATTTGAGTGATGAACAGCCACAAGTTACTGTACGAATAAGTTGCACTGTTTCTCACTTCAACCAACAGCAAATGTGGATTTAAAGTATCAGACATGTTTACCTGGAACTTCTCGATTTCTGAAAAAGCCCACTTCTGATTAGGGATGTCTCTTACTTCTTGATAAACCTTCCCTTGATCACAAGCTGTAAACAAACTGATTACCAAAACGACTATGGCTGCAAATCGAATCATACGTTATTGTTGTTCCCCGATTTGTTGCGAGGAGGTCTATTTCGGTTATTATTCGGGCGTTTTTTATTGCCTCCACCACCAGAAGCCGCTTTCGGATTATTTCCCGAACCTTGGTTTTTTGGTCTTGGCTTTTTAGGCCCTTTTGGTTTATTGCTATTACCTTCAGCACCTTTATTAGGTTTGTTACCTCCACCACCTTGTCTAGCTTTAGGCTTACCTTGCTGATTTGGCTTGCGTTTGCCTTTATTTCCGCCTTTTTTACGTTTTTTATTCTCTTTATCGAAACGGGTTAAGCTGTCTTGCCCAACAACATTCTCAATATCCGGCTCTTTGTCAACAGCAGTTTCTATTACTTCTTCGTAATCTTTCAGATCGGCAGGCTTTTCACCTTTTTTGTTCATGTCAATGATTACATGGACACGCTCAACTGACAAACAGAAGAATTTGGCAGGATCATCAGCATAGTTATACCACATCACGCCTTTGAAAATATCTGACTTTTGGTGATATGCTCTTCCTTGGCCCGTTTCTAACTTGATATTCGTATCTGGAAATGCTTTGATTGCATCTACGTATGAGTCCAACTCGTAATTCAAGCAGCATTTCAGTTTACCACACTGTCCGGCCAACTTCAATGGGTTGATAGACAATTGTTGGTAACGTGCTGCAGAAGTAGAAACCGAACGGAAATCGGTTAACCAAGTAGAGCAGCACAATTCGCGGCCACAAGATCCTATACCGCCTAAGCGACCAGCTTCTTGTCGAGCACCAATCTGGCGCATTTCAATACGCAATTTGAATTGCTCTGCTAAAACACGAATCAATTCACGAAAATCTACACGATCATCGGCCGTGTAAAAGAAAGTTGCTTTTGAACGATCAGCTTGATATTCAACATCACTGATTTTCATTGAAAGCTTGAGTTCTTGAGAAATCAAACGAGAGCGCAACATGGTTTCGTGCTCTAGGCCACGAGCTTCATGCCACTTATCCAAATCTTCTTGAGATGGTTTTCTCAAGACGCGCTTAATATCTTTAGATTCAGGATTTAGGTTGCGTTTCTGCAATTGAAACTTCACCAACTCTCCTGTTAAACTAACAACTCCTATATCATATCCAGAGGCAGCTTCAACAACCACAGGTTCTCCCTTGGCTAGCTCCCAGTTATCGGTGTGGCGGAAATATTCTTTACGTGTATTCTTGAAACTTACTTCAATCACATTGAAACTGCGTTGTCCGTATGGTAACTCCATGCCAGCCAACCAGTTGAAAACATCTAACTTGCCAACACCACACGTGCCGCAAGATCCATTACTTCCGCAACCTGCCGATGAACCACATCCTCCAGAGGAACAATTTCCACATCCCATAATTTATCTCCTAACTAAGACAGGTTTACTTTAAAACGTATATAACGCTTCAAAAATCAAATTTAGCCACAAACGCCTGATAAAAAAATCATCAAGCATTGGGTTTAACACGAATTAACTTCATTATGCGAAGGGAAAGGTCTAAGAACAGAATTTTTGGGTTGGCATTTCGCTCTACATGAAAGCTTGCCTCCTCAAATTCATGAACCATTTGCATGGCATTGGCCGCATTTACGAAGGGTGCAAAGTTATTGACAAACTTTTTCTCACTCTCATCTAAACGCATTAAATCTGCTGAGCCGTAATTCATCATCAAACACTCACGGAAAATATGTAAGCCGTAAGCGATGAATTGCTTTTGTCGTTCACGCCCGAAACGTGCAATCTCCTCAACAAATTTGAGTACTTCGTATATCTTTTTGCTGTAAAGCATACGCATCCAACCCTGAAAAGCCGATTTGAATTGCAACTCTTCTTCACTTTGCTCGAGTGCTTGTAATGCAGCACTGTAGCTACCTTCACTCAACAAAGCTACGCTTGAAGCCAACTCTTGATCTAACCCGTGTTTTTGAATCAGTACATCTTTGATAATACTTTCATCTAACGGTGGAACACGAATAATTTGTGTTCTTGAAATAATGGTTGGCAATAACAAATCGGGTTGCTCGCTGGCTAAAACAAAAAATGTTTTTTCAGGCGGCTCTTCCAATATCTTAAGCAGTTTATTAGCTGCTGATAAATGCAAACGCTCAGGCATCCAAATCACCATCACTTTGTAACCACCTTCAAAAGCTTTCAACGAAAGCTCGCGGTTTACCTCAGCTGCTTGGTGCACATTGATGATTCCTTGCTTGTTCTCGATTCCTAAATACTGCAACCACTCAAACAAATTCATATACGGATTGCTGGTAAATAGCTCACGGAACTCGGCTATATAATCACCAGATTTTGGATCTTTCTTAACACGTTGATTGGTGTTGACAGGATAACTCAAATGCAAATCGGCATGGATGAGTTTATCTGTTTTAATACGCGCAGCCTCTTGATTTGATGAGTGATGAACTATCAACTCACTGGCATAGGCAATAGCCAATGGGAGTATACCAGAACCTGTTGCTCCGGTAAACATCACAGCATGGCTAATGCGTCCACTTTCAATGGCATCGCGCAGATGTTTCTTAATGCTGTCGTGACCAATAACGTCTTCCAATCGCATGGTGCCAAAAGTAGTGATTTCTACGCGCCTTTTTAGCAGCTATTTTATACCCTGATTTTCAGTAAATTTTTCAACCTTTGGCGCTCTAAAAACTAATTTTATTGCCCTATGCGCACACTAGATACAGTAGATTTTAAAGGTAAAAAGGCCGTAGTTCGCGTTGATTTTAACGTTCCACTTAACGATAATTTCGAAATTACAGATGATACCCGCATGAGGGCAGCTGTGCCAACCATTGAGCAAATTTTGAAAAATGGTGGATCCGTTATTTTGATGTCGCACTTGGGTAGACCTAAAAACGGACCAGAAGCTAAGTTCTCGCTAAAACACTTAGTTGATCACTTAGGTAAACTTTTAAGTACTGAAGTTGCTTTTGCTGGAGATTGCAGAGGTGAAGTTGCTCAAAAAGCAGCCGAGGATCTAAAATCAGGTGAAGTTTTGATGTTAGAAAACTTACGTTTCTACAAAGAAGAAACTGCTGGTGATGAAGCAATGGCAAAAGAATTGGCGGCTTTAGGTGATGTTTATGTAAACGATGCCTTTGGAACAGCGCACCGCGCACATGCATCAACAGCTGTAATTGCTCAATTTGCTGCTGAAAAATGCTTTGGTCTTTTAATGGCGAAAGAATTGAAAAGCGTTGAGCAAGTGATGCAAAACCCTAAAAAACCATTCACTGCCATTATTGGTGGAGCTAAGGTTTCATCGAAAATTGGCATCATCGAAAACTTGTTAGATAAAATTGACAACCTGATTATTGGTGGTGGAATGGCTTACACTTTTGCAAAAGCACAAGGTGGCGAAGTGGGAAGCTCATTGGTTGAAGAAGACTTTTTAGATACTGCTCGCGAAGTGATGAAAAAAGCCGATGAAAAAGGCGTTCATATTTTACTTCCTGAAGATACAATTGCTGCTGATGGATTCTCGAATGATGCAGCTCAACAAACCGTTTCAACAGATGCTATTCCTGCTGGTTGGATGGGATTGGATGTTGGTCCGGTTGCAACAGAACACAACAAATTGTGTGTAGAAGAAAGCAAAACCATTTTGTGGAATGGCCCAATGGGCGTTTTCGAATTCAACAATTTTGAAGCGGGTACCAAGCAAGTTGCTTTTGCTGTTGTAACAGCTACTGAGCGTGGAGCTTACTCGCTTGTTGGTGGTGGCGATAGTGTTGCTGCAGTAAACAAATACAACTTATCTGAACATGTAAGCTATGTTTCTACTGGCGGTGGAGCATTGTTAGAATTGATTGAAGGCAAAACACTTCCTGGTGTTGCAGCTATTGAAGCTTAAACTATCAACACAATAAATGAATTGAACCCTTCAAGAGTTATGCTTTTGAAGGGTTTTTTTGATAGTAAAAGGATTAACAAAATTGCATACTTAGTCTGTCTAGCCTATTGGGACACATCGCTTGATTTTATACCATGTAAATGAAGATTAGGCTAGTTTGTACGAAGATAATAGCAACACTTCTCAAAACCTGACA
>MDTF01017295.1_pt1 | contig 22433 bp, 20 predicted proteins | sample 811191 | NCBI WGS metagenome assembly MDTF01 (sample SAMN05326649, study PRJNA326480) | marine metagenome | isolation source: seawater | place: Southern Ocean | collected 2011
TAATATTGCATGTGATGCTGAATAAGCACTATCAAACGTGTTTTTTTGAGGGACGCCAATTTGCCAGATGTTGTTAGGGTTTGAAAGTGTGTCAAAACTAAAGCTTTCCATACAGGTGGAGTCTTCAAAAGTATAGGTATGATTAGAGCAGTATTGGGCTTTTAATGATATTACTTGAATGAGGAATAGTGTTACTAAAAGTACTGTTTTCATGATTGATGGATTTAGAAGTATTGAAAATGTAAATAAAGAATGGATTGCATTCAATGAACCAATCCAATTATTCAGGATTTCTTGGATAGCAAGCTTAATTTTTAATGAGTTGTATGGTATTAATATTTGAATCTGTTTTGATTGTCAAGAAATAAATGCCAGCCGCTTCACCTAATTCAATATCTGTTTTACTGATGTCGTCATAGTGTTTAGTTGATATCAATTTCCCGTACATGTCAGTAAGAATCAATTCTACGTTTTTGCTTGATTTTCCAAACTCAACAGTTACATAATCAGTGGTAGGATTGGGGTAGGTTGTAAATGAGGGGTTTTGTGCTTCAAAATCGTTGGTTGAGGTAGTTTGGTCTTTAATGATTCTTATGAGCGTATCTTGAGCTTGTGTACCGAGTATTGAAATGTGCATGAAGAACACTTGATCAGGCAACGTATCCAAATTGAGTGTAAAAGCCGTATCGCTAGCTACCCATTGACTATCGATGGGGTGTGAAACTATTGCACCAGTAATACCATAGATTTTAATGTCAATGGAATCATTTACAATTCCTTGTGATTGGACGTGTATGGTATCTATAAACGGATTGGGGTAGACTTGAAAATCAATAGATTGGGCTGTCGCAGTAAGGCCAAATGAAAGTAAAAAAATGAGCTGTAAGATAGATTTCATGAATAGCGGTATTTGGAACTCAAATCTAAAACAATACAATTAAAAACATTCCAAAAATCAGCAGATATAAAAAAGGGGAATATAGTATAAACCATATTCCCCCAAGAAACTGAATGATTCAAACACTCAAATTCAGAATCTATTTTTTGTGATGTCCGGGTTCCCAAATCAATCTTAAAAACGAGCTAAAGCGTTCGTCTTCCTTACTTACTGGAATTCCAGCTACAATCCCTACCATTAGACTTTCAGCTACATCTAATCGCATTTGAGGTCGAATAGTCATGTCGAACTCACCACCGTCTATTTGTTTGTTAAACTCCACACCCAAGAAATTTCGTGTTCCCGGAATCATGTAGTGAAAACTGGTATTAATTTCATACAATGTATGTAAGCTATTGGTATTGAAGTGATGTTGAACCATAGGCCCAGTGTAGATCAAAGAGTGAATGTTATTTCCCCATCTCTTTGCAACAACCAGAAACGGGTTGTAGACGTTACCGGTGATAAATGGAGATCCAAAATTCCTGAAGTCTGAAAGTTCAAATTCGTTGATATACCCTAAAGCCATTGATGTTGCATGTTTTTCATTCACCAAAAACGACCATTGTGTTGCTACTTTTATACTATTTAATTGGTTTGAGGGAACCGCATCACTTTCGGTACCGTTGACGGGAGTATAAAATGTAAAGGGCAATTCAACTTCTAATCCCAACCTGTTAATTGGAGCCCATTCATATTCAACTAATGCTTCATAAGAATCAAAGCTGGTGTTGTCTGTTAAGCCCAAGCCTACATTCCATTCTTTTTCTCCTTTACGAGCTCCTAAATCGCGAATTAGGTCGATGTATAAAGGTTCAGCATGTAACACTTTATCGGGTTCTTGCTGATCTTCAACTTCTTGAATGTATAAACTGTCTTTTTGATTGTCTGTTTCTTGGCCGTAGGCATTAGCCGTTAGTTTCATTGCTGTTAAGAGCAATGCCGCATATTTTAACTTCATAATTGATTTGCATAAAATCCATAGATAAATAGCCCGTATTGCACAGAATACAGGTGTGGGAAGTGTGGTTTATAGCAAATCAGACTTGGGGTGGTGGACTATCAATTTCATGATAGCCATCGTTCAATCGATCTAAATAAATGGAGCATTTACTCTTCGATTTACCAATGTGTATATAAGTGTATTTCAACTTAAGGTTTTGATGGAGTGTTAAATCAATTTTGTTTGATGTTTTCGAGTTATGCTCTTCAGAGTCAACATCATCGTACTCGGCAATGGCATTTTCAAACCCAAGTACCTTTTCAAGAATCAACTCAATAATACTTTCTTGATCATTGAATGATAAATCTTCAGCAATGTGTTCAGGGTTTTTATCACGAGAATCAATACTGATGTTTAGAAAAAATAAGCCCAAAAAACCGCAGATGAGGTTCGAATAAGTGCTATTTCTTATCAGTTTGATCACAGTTCAATATTAACGCAATTCATTGAGATGTCTTATTCTCCTGTAATCACGTTGATGTTAAATATCTCAAAATAGCTAAAACCAAAAAAGCCCCAGATTTTTCTGGGGCTTCGCTACAATTGAGCAGCTGCGTTGTTAGAATAATCCAACAGGGTCTTTACTGTAAGAGATCAACATGTTTTTCACTACGCGGTAGTGTTCCAAAGCCATCTTGTGGTTTTCTCTACCAAAACCAGATTCTTTTACACCGCCAAATGGAGCGTGTGCAGGGTACGTATGGTATTGGTTTACCCAAACTCTACCAGCTTGAATCGCTCTTGGTACTTGGTAAAGTTCGTGAGCATCTCTACTCCAAACTCCGGCACCTAAACCGTAAGCAGTATCATTTGCAATAGCAATAGCTTCTTCAGTTGAGCTGAATGTTGTTAAGGCTACAACAGGGCCAAAAATTTCTTCCTGGAAAACACGCATGTTGTTTTTACCTTTCAATACCGTTGGTTGAATGTAGTAACCGTCAGCAATTTCGCCTTCGTAGTTACCAGCATCGCCACCAGCAAGTACTTCAGCACCTTCTTCTTTACCAATGTTGATGTAGTTCAAAATCTTGTCGTACTGACCTTTAGATACTTGAGAACCAATCATGGTTTCAGGATCTAATGGGTGTCCGGTTTTAACCTGAGCCAAACGCTCTTGCATTCTTTCGATGAATAAATCAGCGATGTCTTCGTGTACTAAAATTCTAGAAGGAGAAGTACAGATTTCACCTTGATTTAAAGCAAACATCAAAGCACCTTCAATGGCTTTGTTGAAGAAGTTATCGTCTTCAGCAGCAACAGAAGGGAAGAAGATATTAGGAGATTTACCACCCAATTCTAATGTTAAAGGAATGATGTTTTCAGCTGCATTGTGCATTACTTTTCTACCTGTTTCTGTAGAACCGGTGAAAGATAATTTGGCAACTCGGTTTGATGTAGCTAATGCTTCACCAGCCTCGGCTCCAAAACCTGTAACAATGTTTAAAACACCTTTTGGAAGGATGTCTTTAATCAATTCCATGAAGCAGATTACGCTAGTTGGCGTTTGCTCAGCTGGTTTTACAACTGCCGTACAACCTGCCGCTAATGCTGGAGCTACTTTCCAAGCTAACATCAACAATGGGAAATTCCAAGGGATGATTTCACCAACAACACCTACTGGCTCGTGAAGTGCGATACTAACGGTGTCTTTATCGTGCTCAGAAATAGTTCCTTCGTCAGCGCGAATTACACCCGCAAAATATCTGAAGTGATCGATGCAATAAGGGATATCAGCTGCTCTAGCTTCGCGAATGGGTTTACCATTATCAATTGTTTCTAATGTTGCCAAGTACTCGAAGTTATCTTCCATTACCTGAGCAATTTGTAACAACATGTTGCTACGCTCAGTTGCAGAAGTTGTACTCCATGCTGGAAATGCTTGATGAGCAGCATCTAAAGCCAACTCGATATCTTCAGCTGATGATCTTGCAGCTTGCGTAAATACTTTACCGTCAACTGGAGAGATATTATCAAAATACTCACCTTTAACTGGTGCTACAAACTCACCGTTGATAAAGTTGTTATACTTTGCTTTGAAAGTAGGTCTTTCTACTTGAGACATAATTTTCTTTGTTTTTAAATTACGTCTGCAAACGTATGGCGGCACAGCTGGGGGCTATTTATTAAAAGAAGTCAGTAATTTATGAATTTGGTTCAAATCGTGCTTTTATGAACTTTTTCAGTACTATGAGAGGTCTTTTGGACTAATTCCAAACTTGTTCTTAAAGGCTGTGCTGAAGTTAGATAGGTTGTTGTAGCCAATATCTAAATACACATCTGACGCTTTGGCTTGTTTTTGTTCCAACAAGATTTTGGCCTTTTCTAAGCGTTTATCCTGAAACCATTTTCCGGGAGAAGCAGCGTATTCATTTTTAAAATGGCGCTTGAATGTAGAGAGACTCATGCTGCACAGAAAAGCAATTTCCTCTATTTTGAGATTCGAGTAAACGTGTTGTTCGATTACCTCGCGGAATTGAGAGCTTTCTTTATTGGTGAGCGAGTGGAGGTAAATTAGAAAGTCATCGCCATATTTTTGGGTGAGGTAAAGCAAGATTTCTTCAAACTTCACGAAAAGTAATTCTTTGTTTTCGGTGAGCGCCTTATTGCCAATTGCCGATAACGAGTTGATGAATGCTGTGATGTAATCATCATTTTCAATAACGAAATAGGGAATTCCTCTTTGACTTTTTAACGTAAGTGGATGCTTTTCTAAAAAGCGATTGAGGATTTCTTCAGAAAAGAAGAAAAGCTTGCAGTAATAGCTGTTTTCGGTATCAATGAGTTCAGTCCACAAGCAATTGCCCTTGGTGGTGAGAATAGATTGTGTTTTATCTACCGCTACTGAAGTTTCAGCAAAATGGACTTGCTTTCTGCCGATCTGCAGAAAGCTAAACATGTGCATTTGTAAATCGACCTTGCTTTTCACATTGTCGCTGGTCATTCTAAAATCGTGCACAAATAAGTCGGGTAGGGTATCGGTTTCAGGAATGAAAATATCTGGAATGTTCTCAATGAGCATAATGCAAACTATCGTGTGTCAATTAACCGTGGTTTTGTGTTTACGGTTGCACGGGCTAGCGAGTTGGGCAATCAATGAGGTTGCGAAATTAGTATTTGCAATGCAACTGGAATGAATTAGTCAGCCTTGTTTACCACTGCTTCAATACCTAAATCCAATTGATAGAAACGATATCCTTTTACTTGTTGATCTTCAAAAAAGACTTCTTTCGTTCCTTCAGTTAAAAAGCTAAATGCATTTTGGTTTAATACAACTTGTTGCTTAGATAATTCTTGGGAGCTTTGATAATCATAGACTTGAACAGGTTTTGATTGGTTTAAAGATAAGTCCTGAGGAAGTACGATTTTTCTCATTCTGTTTTGTTCTCTTCAATTAGAGGTGTCGGTGGTTATTACAAGCGGGTAGTGGCGTATGAGTTTAGCTTAATTATTTCAACTGTCGATTAGGTGTTATTAGCCACCGTTTTTGATTTTACGAATCCAATTATTGGAAGACATAATATGATCATTAAACCCGAAAAGATTAAAGCTCTCCTAGTACCCTGAAAAAACTCTTGTTCATCAATATTTCGGTCAAATGGATTTATCCAATTAATAATTAAAGTACTTATAAATGACACGGCCAATATGCCTAGTAAGAAAGTTAATTTTTCCCAGAAGGTCAACAACTCTTGTCCTTTATATGTCTTGATAAGAATTATAATCAAGACGGGAATTTCAATTACTGCAAATAGATTTAAAAGATTCATACTTAGATCACCGGGAGAAGAATTTTGTCCAACAACATTTACTATAATTACTAAGAGAGTTGTAACCATAGAAAAAATAGAAAAGTGTTTCCATTTGTTAGTATAGCTTACGCTTTCGTCTAGAAAATCTTTTTGGGCTCTATCTTCCATTGTGTGTTTTTACTAATATTACTACTATCTAAACGTACAGTGTTAGCCACTTTCTTTTGTGTATTAATTCGATTGAAATTTTATGCCAACGTTCATGCCTAAACCAAGCACAGTGAAAACACCAGCTTAGCTACTGGCCGAGATAAAGTTATTAGAAAGTGCGGAAGTGTCAAGTGTATAGTTAAACCTTGTTTGATATAGGTGTGGTTGTGGTCCGTTTTTTCTTTTACATTCCCACAGTTTCATAGATGTAAGCCTCTCCGTTTTCTGGATTGAAGAAATATCGGGAACGTTCAAAGTCATCTGTCGGATCAGCGGAGTATTTATCAAAGTTCTTGTCGGGATCGAACCAGCTTGGTAAGTCTGTCCATCTTGTCCAGTCGTGTCTAATGGTGTCGACTATTAAACTATTGTAATCAACAAACTCGTCAAACCACTTTTTATCGGTTCTGAATTTCAGAATAAGCTCATACTCTAACGTGAAATGTGGAGATTGATAATATTCACCTTTTATCATTTCAATGTTTTCGGGTGGTTCACTTCCCGACCAATATTTCCATGCCTTATTCGGGTTATCTGTTTCAACCGAAAAACATCCAGAAAGTAGAAACGTGATTATACTGAAAACTATGTATTTCTTCATTTTAATTGTTCCAATTAAAAAAATACTGTCCAACAACCCGAAACGCAACGGTTGCCAACAGCCAAATGGTAAATCCTGTGAGTAAACTGAAAGTCTGGTAGTTCATGTTTTTGGGGATGCGGGTAGAGGCGTATGATTTTAGCCCATTCTACCTGAGTTTTAGGAGTTGTTGTGTGTTATTTTTTTTGTTTTCCTTCAGCATTTGCTCTTCGCAACCGCAGGAATGAGGATTGCAATGTGCAAATAGCGCGAGATGTTCTATTCGGGTATCTCAATGTTATACATTGCTTCAATGAAAGCATTCAGTTCATTCTTATCGTTTTGGTTTATGATGTACTCACGTTCATCCTGGTTGAAATCATAGACACCAAAACTTTTGATGTAATTCCTACTTAACGAATAGTAGCCAGAACCATAGGGCTTGCTGGAATGCACCACATAGAACCAAAACAGTTTGGAACTCATCAATTTTTGGAGAAACTGCAATTCCTGCTCGGTTTGAGACACTACTGCAATTCCGTTGTAAAATAGTAGGTCTTCATCATCGCTAAAGGTGTAGTGCGGAATGTGTGGGGTGATGTGTGGGAAGAATAGTTTGGTACTGTACTTTTCCAACGACTGATTCCGGCCATAGGCATACCAGTTTTCGTATTTCCCTTTTCCTTTATCGCGTGTGGCTAGGGTTTCTTTTTTTGCCTCCAGATAGGCATATGCTCTAGGATAGCGGTCTTGAAATTCATCCTGGGCGATGAGTTTGGCATCGCCTTGTGCATCGAACTCGTAGGGAAAAATTGCCTTTTGCCGTAGTTCTTTTATACTCTTAGCCTGGGTGAGTTTGTTTGGGTTAATGATCTCCTTGCATATACCCTTTTCTATTGGGTATTCGGATCCGTTTTGAAGGTAATAGAACTCATCATCTTCTTTAATTTCACTGAAGATGTAAATGTGGTTTTTAAGTGTAGCAATGCCGTTGCGGGTGCGGTATAAATCTCCAAATGCCGGTCCTGCTTCTTCTATCTGAGTTAACAAATCATGATGCCGCAGATTCCAACCGTTTTTATGGTTGAGTTTGGCATAGTTGATTCGCTGAAACGGGATGTTTTCGGTCAGCGATTCCTCACCTCCTTGTGCATACTGTACCGTTTGCGATTCATTCTTTTGGAGGAAACAGATACAGGTGTAGGTGGATTTGCTTTGAAAGACCTGATTTCCGCCAAAGTCCAGGATTTTCAGTGCAACAGCTTCATCTTCAAAATACTGACGCAATGCACGTCCATTTACACTCTTGAAGAAGGTGTTCATGGTGATGAACCCTAAAATTCCTTGAGGGCGAAGGTTTTCAAATCCAATTTGAAAAAAGGGAATGTACAGATCGGGGTGGCCCGAATCGCTCACTTTCCAATCAAAAATGAGTTCTCGGGATTCTTCATCAATGTTGCGCGAACAAACATAGGGAGGGTTGCCCACTACCACGTCAAAACCTGCGAAGTCTTCGTAATGATCTGTCCAATTGAAATTGAGTGCATTGCCTTTGTCAAGGTTGAACTCAAAGTCAGCATTTTCGCCTTCTGAAAGTGCCAGCAATGTTAGCAACAATTTGGAGCGGTTGATGGCATATTGCTGTATGTCCAGCCCGTAGATGTTTTCGGCAAAAATGATTTCGTAAGTTCTTTCGGTTTGATCGTGAATGGCTTTTGCTGTGGTGTAAAGAAAGCCCCCGCAACCGCAAGCCGGATCGCAGATTTTAACATTGGTAAGATCATCAAGGGAATTGAAACATTGATCAACAATGTATTCCCGAATGTTTTTTGGGGTGTAAACTGCCCCCGTTACAATTTTTTCCTCTGGCGAAATGACAAATTCGAATACTTGAATGAGTTCTTCGAGTTTGGTAAACTGGCATAATGGAAGAAACTCATTTAAGCCTTCAAAATCCTTGTCCTTTTCTTGAATCAGATAGGGATGTAAAAACGCATTGGTGGTATTTTCCAAGCCCAAGGAATAAAGGAAGGCAGACACGATTAGCCGATCCACCTCAAAGGGATCGGTTGAGTAACTTTTTAGATATGTGAATATAGTGTTATTCATTTTCGACAAATACACTCTCTTGAATCTGATACCATGCTTTTAGAACCTCATAGTGCAGCTGCTCCAGTTCCTTCTTTATGGTCTCGTCTGTTATTGTTTTCAATTTTTCCTCAATCTTGTCATTGAGCTGTTTCACCTTCTCTAGTTTCCACATTCTTTCATGAACAGGAAGCCAAAGTTTCAATTCCTTGATTATATATTTAGCTAATTCCGAATCATCTGAAGGGATGATTTTTCCCGTTGCCGATCGTTTGTATAGTAAGGTATACTGATCATCGATGGGGTCAATAAACCCTGCTTTTCCATCGTTTGGCGTTTGGGCATCTTTTGTGGGCCATTTGTTGGTTTTGGCACCATTGCAATATCGGCAGGAATACACCAAATTGTAGTAAAAATTCGGTGGGATATCGTGCTTAAAATCTTTTGGGTTTTGAGGTACGAAATGGTCAATTGTAAAACTTCGAATCCTTAACCTATCAAGGTCATCACAATACCCGCATCGTTGATTGAAGTCGGCTCTAAGTGTACCTAAATAAGAATAGTAATGTTTACATTCTTTCCGGTCTGGTCTTCGGGTAGGTGTATCGTTTCTGAAATACTGGGTCATTCTGAATCAGGTATTTTGTTCAGAAGTTCCTCTGTCTTGCTAATCAGCTCGTCCAATTTTTTGTTGGTGTCTTCTGAATAGAAGGATCGCGAAATATGACCCTTGGCAGAGACTGTTTGATCCAAGAAGTTATTCAGTTCGACATATCGATCTTCATCATCAGGTGCCAAGCCTTCAGTCTCTCGTCTTTTTTCAAGCTCTTCTAATTCAGCTTGCGAAGAGTCAATAGTAGCTTTATAGCTAACGGCTATTTTATTCAATTTCTGCTTGAAAATGTCGATTTTGGCACCAAGCATTTCATCCTTTCCGTTGACCAAATTGGCATTTGGAATATGATCTAACGCATCCAACTCGTGGGAGGTAATTATGACCAAAGGGTAGTGTTTATTGATTTCCTGAATTTTCTCAATGAGTTCATCGGCATTGAAATCTATCAGGCCATTTTCATCAAGGCGGAAGTCCAAGACAAGCATATCAAGGGAGGACGCGAGTATTTCCTCTGCTAACGATTTCGACTCCGTTTCTTCGGTAATTTCAAAGAGGACGACCTCAAAATCATCTTTCAAAAAATGATAGAAGGAGTTTCGTTGCCCCTTGTCTTCATCTACATAACCAATTTTGTACATAGCTATTTGTTTTTCTTCCTTCTCGGTAGGGTTATCTCTACTGAAAATCCTTGCTTGACAGGAAGCAGTTTTATTGATGCGTCTTTATAGTCCTCAATAACTAGGTTAACAATGTATAGTCCCATACCTGTTCCAATCTTATTTCCCTTGCGGTCTCTTTTGGAAGATTCGTTGGATTCAAAAATCCTTTGAGGTTCAGATTGATACTCTATCGTTAACCCGCAACCATTGTCTGTGAAGGTTATTTGAATTGAGTCGTCTTTTGCCTTCCAATCAATTATCACTTCCCGATCATAGTTTCCCTTGCGTTGCTTTAGTGCTGTTAATGAATTGGTTAACAGGTTGTTGAATATTGCGTCCAAGTCGACTTCAAATGCACGCATCACATTTGAAGCATCTTTACTTCCTTTCCGAGTTATGCGTACCCTGCGTTGTGATAGGGCATTGCTCCAAGTTGCCTGAAACTTTTCAAAGTATTCTCCGATATTAATATTCGTTCTAGTTCGCTTATCCCGTTTGAGTGTACTAAGCGAGTATTCAAGCCAATGTCGAAGTTTCAAATCTTCTTCTTTGATCAACTGAACCATGTAGAATGGGTTTTCCTCCTTGTCAACCGTTGCCAGGTCTTCCTTTGTGATATACTTTTTCATTTCCTTGATAAGAAAATCTGTTCTAGGCGTAAGTCGAGCCTTGAGGCTCTGTAGTTCATGTGCAAATGATGAGATAATTAGGCCAACACTAGCAAGCCCTCGCAGAAATCGAATCTCTTCATCTTTCTCTTCGATTTCTTGCTCAAACATTTTAGTTGTTCGAGCAAACAGTTTCTCACGTTCTGTACTTTGTCCTTCTGTTCCAGAGGGTCCTGATTCTGAATTGTCGGATTCTCCGGACTCATTGGATTCAGCTTCTTCTAGAATTTTATTTGCCTCCTCTTGTGCCCTCCGTTTATCCTCTTCATCCTTAAGTCGCTTTCTGGCTAATTCTGCCAGGCAAAACATTACAATGTTTCGGTCTCTCTCAAAGATTGCAATGACCTCCACCAGTATGTTTTTGAATAAATCAAAAGCGTCATTTTCTTGTATACCTTCCCGTCCTGATTTATCTTGAAAACTGGCATTTGCTATTCTTGAAATGGAGACCGTACCAGCGATTTGGTCTGGACCGATCCGATAACCGCCCACTTTTTGCCCAGGACCTCCGGGACTTTTGGCTTGTCTTTTACCCAAGTCTAACCAATCCTGTCCGTCTTCACCATATGGCCTCACTCGAAAATCATCTCGAAAAATCTTTACGCCTCCAAACTTACCTAGCCAAGAGCGTCTATTTGCACTGGAAATATCTTTGTAGGGAAACCTCTTTTTATCATTGCGATCGATTGCCCTCTTAAGGAAGTAGAAAGTAAAATCAAATTCGCCTATTTGATCTATGAGTTCTTCGTCCACATTACTTGAGAAACCGGGTAATTCTTTCAGCTTTTTTTTCAGAGTAAATGATTCCTTTTTGAAGGTCGTTAGGTTGTACGGGGGGGATTTCATCAAATCCATTTCAAAGACCTCCCCATATTCTTCTTCCAAAACCTGCTTATCGAGTTCATTGCGGGTAATAGTAACCTCTAGTTCATGTTCGGCTCCTCCGATGTACTTGGCTGCTACTTTGTAATCATAATCATCATAATACGCACTGTTCACCTGCCCGAATTCCAGCGGTTCATTGGTTGAAAAAAGATGTACAGCGAATTCAGGTTGTTCTTTCGGGGGAATCAGAACCTCAAGGTTGTCAAACAGGCTTTTAATTGCATCCTCATCCCAATTGTCCTTGAGAGAGTCGATTTTCAGAATGGTGCCGGAGTAAAATTCAACCTCATCCAATAGTTTTGCTATTGAGGAAAAACTACTGAATTGAGCTTGCAGCTCTGCTTTTAGGTCAAGGTCATTGTCATTGTCTAAATCCGCTTCAACTTCGTGTATCGCAATTCCTAAACGGTCAAAATCACTCCATTCTACTTCCCAAATCGAACCCTCAACAGGTTTTTTTGAAACTGTACTCATCTTGGAGGATAACCCAAGTCTATCAAGCGCGAATCGACCAATTCCCTTTGCACCAGTCTTTACCCGCCCGCCTTCAGACAAATAGTTTTGAAGTTTATCATCAGTGCCAATCTTCATCCAATTGGTCTTAATCACCTCACTAGTCATCCCTAATCCGTTATCCACTATATATAATGTAGGGTTTTCAGCAAACTCACCGTGATTCTGAAAAATGATGATGCAGTTCTTCGCATCCGCATCATAGCCGTTCTTTACAAGTTCAACTATGGCTCCTTCGGCAGTTGCGAAGTTCTCTTGACCAATCAATTTGGCGGTTCTGGCTGAAACTGTGAACGAAACCTTGGGCATATTTATCTTTTGATGTTTTGCGTGTTGAACCGCATTAGTCGATCCAATCTGTTTTCAATTTTCTGACTTTGGCGATTACTTTTTCTACCCGTTCTAGCTCCTTTCGCTTGAATTCATAGCTAGGGTATTCCTGATAGTATTCAAACTTCAGCTTTGTATAGTCCAAAGATGTGAGGATAAAATCAAGGTCTGCTTTGGTTAATTCTTCGTTCATGTATTAGTCGCTTTCCAGTTTTAAGTCTTTGAAAATCTCTTTCCGGAACAATGTCTGTTGCCAATGCAATGAGGAAAAGTTCTTCTGCCGTAAGTCGGGTAGATTTTTTTAAACTCAACTCACTAAGCCTCGAGGAGCTAATACCAGTTCTGCGTGATATTAGAGCTTTGTTCACTGATTTCCTGTCTAATAACTTTCCTATTTCTGTAATTGTACAGAAATGTTTGAGTCAAATTTAGTTAATCAGGATGATATTGTAGATTTTCTTTATATTCTTTTCGTTTTTCTAGAGATAGTCAAAATCAAGCTCTTTTGGTTTTACTGCATTGGATATTACGCTGGGGAAAACCAAATGTTCTGTTTGTGCGTTTGGTTTTTCTTGTATGCCACACAACATGTGATAAACATGGTTTCTCGCCCTTATCCAATTTTCTAATCAGTCCATTCACTCCCTTACAAAAGTCTTGGTAACCAATCCGTCAGCAGTTTCTAGCTGCATAAAGTAGCGTCCGCTTGGTAAGTGGTTTACGGTTAGTATTTGTGTGTTGGTGGTTGTTTCCAGTATTACTTGCCCCAAGAAATTAAACACGCGGATGTGTTCAACAGGTGCGTTGCTTTGTATGTGTATAAACTGAGTTGTTGGGTTGGGGTAAAGCAAAACCTCGTTGGCTTGAGCAGCCAAATCGTTGGTTGAGGTGTTTTGGTCTTTCACTACGCGCACCCAATCTATGTAGCCGCTATCTACCACAGTGCCCACAAAATAAATGGCATCGGGTAGTGAGTCTAAATTCAAATACAGCGTAGTATCGGTGGTTACAAATTGGCTGTCAATTACAGCAACTACCGTATCGCCCCACGAGTCGTAAATACCCAAACTCACGGTATCGCTATCTAAACCCATAATCTCAATGGTAAGCGAATCAACAAAAGCGTTGGAAGAAACTTGAACGTCAAAATTCTGAGCAGAAACGCCCATACTGATACATAGAGCTAGCGCCAATTGTAGCAATGATTTCATGGTATTTAATTTTGAGTGCTCAAGATATGAAATCGCCCACAAAAAATGGGCATTGAACACATTTAATGGATTGGGGTTATCTTTATACAGCATTTAACCAATTCAATATGTTTGATTTAACCGATTTTCAGGCGCAGTTGCTGCAGGCTGCTTTGTATGTATTGGCATCCGTTGTGGTGGGTGTTATTCTGCATTTTGTGATACAGCTGGGGCTCAAACGCGGCAATTTACTGAAAGACAAAACCGAGGTGAAAACCGTAACCCAAAAGTTAAGCGCACCGCTGCGTTGGTTGCTCATTTTGGTGTGTGTTTATGTGGTTTTGCCGCAAATCGATTTTTTTGAAGAAACGGTTCAGCACATCTTGCAATTGCTCATCATTGCCAACTCCATTTGGTTAATCATCAGAAGCATTCGGGTAACGCGTTTGGTGGTGATGTCGCGCTACGATTTATCGCAAGAAGACAACCTGCAAGCGCGCAAAGTGTACACACAATTTCACATGATCGAAAACATCTTGGTTTTCATCACCATCGTGTTGGGTGTGGGCATCATGCTGATGACGTTTGAGGGCATTCGCCAAATTGGAATCAGTTTATTAACCTCGGCCGGAATTGCGGGAATCATTCTGGGTTTTGCGGCTCAAAAACTCATTGCTACCATTTTGGCCGGGATGCAAATTGCCATTACACAGCCCATTCGGATTGATGATGTGGTTATTGTAGAAGGCGAGTGGGGATGGATTGAAGAAATCACACTCACGTTTGTGGTGGTTAAAATTTGGGATCAGCGCAGAATGGTGTTGCCCACCACGTATTTTATTGAAACGCCTTTTCAAAACTGGACCAGAACCACTTCTCAAATTATGGGAACGGTGTTTATCGAAACCGATTTTTTTGTTCCGTTTGATGCCATCAGGCAAGAAGTAACGCGCATTTTAGAATCAACCCCGTTGTGGGATAAACGCGTAAACGTGGTGCAAGTAACCGAAGCTAAAGCGCAAACGGTTGAGATGCGTGTTTTAGTGAGCGCAGCAGATTCTCCCAAAGCTTGGGATTTACGTGTTTTAGTGCGCGAGAAATTGGTGGAGTTTATCCGAGATAATTATCCCGAAAGTTTACCACGTACGCGTGTAGAAATGAAAGATGAACCGAACGGAAAACCGAATCAGGCTTTAGGATAAGGAACAACCACAACTGGAGTCAATGCATTGCGAACCAGGTTTTGAGTTACTGATCCTAGTAGTACATCAAACAAAGCGCTTCTGCCGTGAGAACCCACAACAATGTAATCGGCTTCAATGCGTGCAGATTCTTCCAATAAAACATCTGATGCTACACCTGGAATCAACAAAGCGGTAGATTGATAACCTTCTTTTTCCAGCTCGTGTTGCATGTCTTGTAAATGACGGTGTTCTTCGCGCAACTCATCAGCACGTGCATCACGAATGTATTGTGGGCCAACTTCGTAACCAACAAAATCAGGTTCGGGAGCAGCAACGTGAATCAACCAAATTTTGGTGTCTTTCTCACGACCTCTTGCTAGTTTTTTAGCCTCGGCCATCATCAATTTACTTACTTCTGAGAAGTCTACTGCTACAAGAATATCAATCATATCAGATGGGTTATTTGATTGGGCTAATTTAACTAAATCCAACTAGCTGTTGTTGTTTTCACGAGTCGATTTTACAAATTCTTCGGGCGTCATTCCGGTGTTCTTTTTAAAGAATCTACTGAAATAGGCTTGCTCGCTAAAATTCAACTCAAAGGCTATTTCTTTTATGGTTTTATCATCCTTGGCCAATAATCGTTTCGATTCAGCTGTAAGTATGCGGTGAATCAATTGGGTGAGTGTTAAACCCGTTTTAGCTTTCAGTATCTGATTCAAGCGCTTGGGCGTTAATCCCACTTTTTCGGCATAAAATTCGGCTTTGCGCTCTTTGCGGTAATTCGATTCGATGTGTTCATACAACAACTCAATGGGGCGCGAACTCGGACTTTCTAAATCGATGTATGATCTAAAAAGTGAGATTTTATGCACCAAAGCAACCACGTATGCTTGCACAATGGGCAGGTGATTGGTTCCTCGCATTTCGGCCAACAACAGTTTGATGAGCGGTTTTAATTCGTCTGATTGTTCTTTGGTTAAACTAATAGGATCGTTGGCAAACGGATTGAACAACACACGCAAGTTTACGTGATCTCCATTGGTAAAAAAGTCCAAGCTCATGGTTACCGAAATGCCATTGAGTTTGCCTTGTATTGAGTGGGTTTGACTTTTTGAAAGTAGCGTGAAGCTGTTGGGGATAATGGTTTGTTTTTGGTGATCTACAAACTGAACGCCTTCACAATCATCAAAAAACCACAAGATTTCAAAATCCATGTGGCGCTCATAATTAGCCAGCATTCTGCTGTGGCAATTCTCTAGCTTGTTGACTTTTACCTGTGCATTTTTAACCATATCTATTAAACCTTTTGCTTGTATCGGTGTTCTAAATTGTCCAATTCATAAAATTTCGTTTACGAGTCAAATGGTCAGTTAATTAAGTAGTTATGATGAAATGTTAAAATATATTTAAAATCGCGAATTTGAGTCAAATTTCCAAATAGTCCAACATTTCAAGAAAAAAATGTTGATACACATAAACCAATCACCAGTACGTTTGCACTTGAAATTTTTAAAATCAATCATGAAGATCCAATTTAAGTTTATCCGCACTCTGTTTTATTTCGGAGTTGTGGCTGCTTTATCTTATGCCTGTTCATCTCAGCAGCAACAGGGAGGTCCTGCTGTTGTAAAGCAATACCCAGTTCAAAAGTTAAGTTACCAATCGGCAACAGTTCATCAAATATATCCTGCAACAATAGAAGGAGTTCAAACGGTTGAGCTCAGATCTCAAATTCAAGGTTACTTGGATGAGATTTATGTTGATGAAGGTGCTTGGGTGAAGAAAGGGGAAACCCTTTTTCGCATTTATGCCAACGATTATGCTCAGCAAGTGAAAGCTGCAGAGGCAAGCGTTCAGGCTATGAAAGCTCAAGTGAAAACAGCTCAGTTGAATGTTGAGAAACAAGAACCATTGGTGAAAAAAGAGATCATCAGTGAGTACACGTTGTCAATCTCTCAGCAATCATTAGAATCTGCGAAAGCTGATTTAGCGCAAGCCGAAGCGCAATTAGAAGATGCCAAAACCAACTTGGCTTATTCGGTAATTAAGAGTCCATCAGACGGTGTTATTGGAACCATTCCTTACCGTATTGGTAGTTTGGTGAGCAGCACTATGACTGATCCTTTAACCGTGATTTCTGATATCCGCGAAGTGCGTGTTTATTTCTCGGTGAATGAGAAAGACTATTTATCAATGACGCATTCATCATTGGGTGATTTTGTGAAAGGAAAAGGCGAAACCGATACCAATATCGTGTTGTTACTTCCAAATGGCGAAGAGTTTGAACACAAAGGTCACATCGATGCCATCAGTGGTGTGATTGATGCTTCAACAGGTTCGGCAACTTTTCGTGCTACATTCCAAAATCCTGATTTGAGATTGAGAAGTGGAGGAAGTGCTCGAGTGAAAATTCCTGAGCAAGCAGATTCTGTGTTTATTGTTCCACAGGCAGCAACATACGAGATTCAGAACAAGCGATTCATTTATACGGTTACCGATAGCAATACGGTTGTTCCTGCTGAAATACAAGCATATGCCGATGATAATGGTAAAGACTTTATCGTTACAGGCGGATTAAAACCAAACGATGTAATTGTAGTTGATGGTATCAACTCACTGTCAGAAGGAGCTCAAATTGAGCCTCAAATGCAAAAGTAATTGCAGGTTTTAGTATTCAATCGATTCAATTTTCAATAAGATAAAATGTTAGAGAAGTTTATTCAAAGGCCGGTTCTATCAACCGTAATTTCAGTGCTCATTGTTATTTTGGGTTTATTGGGATTATTGGCATTGCCGGTTTCACAATATCCGGAGATTGCACCTCCAACTGTTCGTGTATCGGCAACATATACCGGTGCGAGTGCAGATGTAGTTCTGAAGTCGGTAATTATTCCACTTGAAGAGCAAATCAATGGGGTAGAGAACATGACGTACATGACCTCTACATCAACCAACAACGGTACAGCAACAATCAATATTTATTTTGAACAAGGTACAGATCCAGATATGGCTGCTGTAAACGTTCAAAACCGTGTTGCCAGAGCGCAAAACTTATTGCCGCAAGAGGTTATTCAATCGGGGGTTACAACCACCAAGCAGCAATCAGATAACATCTTGATTTTTGCGGTTTATAGTGACAAAGAATCTTACGATGAGGTTTTTGTACAGAACTATGCAGAAATCAACTTGATTCCAGCTATTAAGCGTGTGAATGGTGTGGGTAGTGCGCAATCTTTTGGTGAGCAAAACTACTCGATGCGTGTTTGGTTAAAACCCGATGCGATGAAAGCGTACGGTTTGGTTCCTGATGATGTTTTCGGAGCCATTGCCGATCAGAATATTGAAGCTGCACCGGGTCAATTCGGACAAAACAGTGATCAATCGTTCCAATACGTTATTCGATATACTGGAAAATTAAAAACGTCTGAAGAGTTTCAGGACATTGTAATCAAATACGATGACCGTGGTAAATTACTTCGCTTAAGTGATGTGGCTCGAGTAGAGATGGGATCTCAAAATTACTCGCGTACATTCCGTTTCAATGGTAAACCAGCAGCTGGAATTGCTGTTGCACAAACGGCCGGATCAAACGCGCAAGATGTAATTAAAGACTGTTTAGCAGTATTGGACGAAGCTTCAGTGAATTTCCCTGAAGGTGTTCATTATGCTGAGTTGGTAAACGCCAACGATTACCTCGATGAATCAATCTCAAAGGTAATCCACACATTAATTGAAGCCTTCATCTTGGTGTTCTTAGTGGTATTCATTTTCTTACAAGATTTCAGATCAACATTAATTCCAGCTATTGCTGTGCCAGTAGCTATTGTAGGTACATTCTTCTTCTTGAATGTATTTGGCTACAGTTTGAACTTGTTGACCTTATTCGCGCTAGTTCTTGCCATTGGGATTGTGGTAGATGATGCCATTGTGGTAGTGGAGGCCGTCCACGCTAAAATGGAATCGAGTCATTTGCCAGCTAAAGAAGCAACGGTTTCGGCCATGAATGAAATTGCTGGAGCTATTGTGTCTATTACCTTGGTGATGTCTGCGGTATTTATTCCAGTAACATTTATTACGGGTTCTAGTGGTATCTTCTATCAACAGTTTGGTATCACCTTGGCGGTATCTATTGTTATTTCAGCAGTCAACGCCTTAACGTTGAGTCCGGCATTGTGTGCTTTGTTCTTGAAATCCAACCACGGAGAAGATAAAAACAAAAGTTTTTTACAGCGTTTTTACGATTATTTCAATGCTTCGTTTGATGCTTTGACACATCGCTATGGAGCTTCAATCCGATTTTTATCTAAGCGTAAATGGATGGCTTTTGCCATTATCGCTGCCTTTACTGGTTTGTTGGTGTATTTGATGCAAGTAACTCCAACGGGTTTCGTGCCAAGTGAAGATACAGGAACCATTTTCGCAGATATTACATTGCCAGCTTCTGCATCTATGGAGCGTACACAAGAAGTAGCTCAAAAGCTAGATAGCTTAGTGAAAAACACTCCAGGAGTTAAAAATACCTTACGTATGGCGGGTAACAGTATCATGAATGGTGCGGGTAGTTCATACGGGATGGTAATTATTAAGTTGGCTCCTTGGGCTGAGCGTGAGCAAGACATCCAGCAAATCTTAGGACAGCTGTGGGGTAAGGTTGGTAGCTTTACTGATGCTAAGATTATCTTCTTTGCAGCTCCAACTATTCGTGGATTTGGATTCAGTAGTGGTTTCGAGTTGCAGTTGCAAGATCGTGCTGGTAACGACATCAATAAAACAGGAGATGTAACTCAAGAGTTCATCAAAAAACTAAGTGCTCGACCAGAGGTTCAGTATGCAACCACATCGTTTAAAACCACATTCCCGCAGTATATGCTTACGGTAAATGTGCCTAAGGTTAAAGAATCTGGTTTGGGTGTAAGTGATATCATGAGTGCCATGCAAGGTTATTACGGTGGTGTGTATACATCAGATTTTAACCGCTTTGGTAAGCAGTATCGTGTAATGGTTCAGGCAGATGTTCCATACCGTGCAGATGCCAAAACATTGAATAACATCTTCGTGAAAACGGGTTCTGGTGAAATGGCTCCAATTACAGAGTATGTATCGCTAGATCGTGTTTATGGTCCTGAAGCTATTGATCGTTTCAATTTGTATACATCAGTAAAAATTACTGGTGCACCAAATGAAGGATACAGTACAGGTGATGCCATCAATGCCATTGCTGAAGTATCGAAAGAATTGCCTCAAGGATACACCTATGATTTTTCTGGTGTAACACGTGAGGAGTTGAAATCAGGTAGTCAAGCCATCTTTATTTTCATCTTGTGTTTGGTGTTTGTTTACTTCTTATTGAGTGCTCAGTATGAGAGTTACATTTTACCATTCTCGGTATTGTTCTCATTACCAATTGGACTAGCAGGTAGCTTTGTGTTTGCTTGGTTGTTCAACATTGATAACAATATCTATTTGCAGATTTCTCTCATCATGTTGATCGGACTCCTGGCTAAGAATGCCATTTTGATTGTGGAGTTTGCACTGCAACGTAGAAAAGAAGGATTGGGATTGGTAGAGTCAGCTATCGAAGGATCTAAAGCGCGTTTACGTCCGATTTTGATGACTTCGTTTGCCTTTATTTTAGGACTTGTTCCATTGCTACTATCAACTGGTGCAGGTGCCGTTGGTAACAAATCAATTGGTGCAGGTGCTGTAGGTGGAATGTTAATCGGAACACTATTCGGAGTTCTTGTTATTCCAATTTTGTTCATCATCTTCCAAGGTTTGCAAGAACGAGTGGGGAAAAAACCAGAAGTGGCTTTACCATCAGAAAATGAGAAGTAAGAGAAAAATGAAACAGTATAGATTTAATATCAATCGAATTGTAGCATTTGCAGTCATGGCATTGTTTGTTTCTTCATGTGGAATAATGAAGAAGTATGAACAGCCAGAATTTACTGAGAATGAACTTTATCGAGGTGCTGATTCTACACAGGTAGATAGCACAACCATTGCAGATTTATCGTGGAAAGAGATTTTTACTGATCCAACTTTACAAAGCTTGATTGATGAGGCTTTGCGCGAGAACTACGATTTAAAAACAGCTGTAAGCAATATCAATTCAGCTGCAGCCAATTTAAGTGGAGCTACTGGAGCTTTGTTTCCGAGTGTTACACTAAACGGATCTGCAACAAGCACACAAATGGCTGAAAACAGAACCATTTCTGCTGCAACGGGATTCAACTCAGAGCAATATCAATTGTATGGATCTGCCAGTTGGGAATTGCCTATTTGGGGTAAGTTGAGAAACGATAGAAAATCGGCAGTTGCTGATTTCTTGGCTTCTGAGGCATATGAAAGAGTGGTTAGAACTCAGTTGATTGCAACCATTGCAACAAACTATTATTCGCTTTTAGCCTTAGATAAACAATTGCGTATTACGGAAGAAACTGCTGAAAACAGAAGACAATATGTGCAAACAGTTGAAAGTTTGAAAGAAGCAGGTAACCTCACAGGTGCTGACATCATGCAGAGTGTGGCTAACCGATTTAATGCTGAGGTTTCAATTCCTGATTTGAAACAACAAATTAGAGAGTTAGAAAATGCAATGAGTACGTTGTTGGGGCGTCAACCAGGTCCGATTGAAAGATCTGAAATTGATGGTCAAGAAATAGGTGTTGATTTGAAAACTGGTGTACCATATCAGTTGTTAGCAAACCGACCTGATGTATCGCAAGCAGAATTGCAATTGCGTAGTGCATTTTATCAGGTGAAAGTAGCTCAAGCCTATTTTTATCCTTCAATTACCATTACAGGAGCAGCAGGTTATACCACAACAGATATTGCCAACTTCATTACTCCAACAGCATTCTTCTCGAATTTAGCAGCAGGTTTAGCGCAACCTCTATTCAATAAAAATCAGAATAGAGCGAGATTGAAAGCCAATCAAGCAGCGCAAGAGCAGGCGTTGTTTAATTACAAGTCTACATTACTTTCAGCTGGTGAAGAAGTATCGAATGCGATGTTCTCTTACGAGATGGCTGAGGAAAAAATGGCCATTCGCGAACAGCAATTGGAGGCGTTGAACAACGCTGTAGAATTTAACGAAGAGCTTTTGCAGTTTGGCGATGCCAGTTACGTTGATGTATTGACATCACAAACCAATTTATTATCGGCACAAATAAATAGTGTAAACGATAAACTGCAACAAATGCAAGCCATAATAGAGTTATACCGCGCACTAGGTGGTGGTTGGAAATGACTCTAATCTACCACATTGAAAAAGCCCCAGCAATGGGGCTTTTTTTGTGTTTAATAGTTTGACTCCAACTCTTGGTATAATCTTATACTGAGCTTCTGAGCTCCCTGCGCCTATTAACCGTCCACTATCCACTCTTTACAAACCTCCAAACACTTTTATGTCAGGCTGAGTGTTTCTGCCTCAAGCAGAAATGTATCGAAGCCTTCCACATCGTTTCCTTCGGCTCCGCTCAGTCAACGGAATTCCAAGTTGACATATTATAGTTTTTCATTCAGCTGTGCTGGATAGAAGAACTTTATGGCAACTGGATAGAATAAATCTTTTGTGGCTCTTTGTGACTTTTGTGGTTCAGAAGAGATTATGTTTAAAAACCTTTTCGTGAGCAATATCTCCAATTCAAAATGATTACTAATTCCAGTCCAATAATGGTTGAGATGCTGAAACGTGGTTCAGCATGACCGAATTTTATATTCGAACTTCCTAATACATTGTACTTAGTACTTGGTTCATTCTTCTGTCAGGCTGAGTGTTTCTGCCCCAGCAGAAATGTATCGAAGCCTTCTTAA
>MDTF01000620.1_pt1 | contig 22429 bp, 19 predicted proteins | sample 811191 | NCBI WGS metagenome assembly MDTF01 (sample SAMN05326649, study PRJNA326480) | marine metagenome | isolation source: seawater | place: Southern Ocean | collected 2011
AAAAAATTTTTAAGTGATTTTAAAGATAATTGATATTTTATTTTATAACCCCAGCCTAAACAGTTGGGGTTTTTTTTATCAATTTAAAAATATTAAAAATAAAGCTCACCTCAAATTATCCCTCACTACAGTTTTTGTATGAATGAATATTATTAGCAACTAAATTTACTTGCCCAATATAATAATAAAAAATTTAATTTAATTAACTAGATATTTAAAAAGTGATATAAAATTGTTTAGATTATTTCTAACTCAAACTCTTTATATTCAGAATAGAATTCTGCATTATACTCTTTAAGATCTTTTTTAGTTTCGTTTACAGTTTCAATTACATTGTTCTCAAAAATACAATTTTGCCACATCCAAGGCTCAGCCAAAGGATTTTTATTGATAATTTCTTCTACTTCATGTTTAAAGTTATCACATAATTCCAATTCGTTTTCATAAACAACTTGTCTCCCAAACTGAGTTTTAAAATCTTGAGTTGTTAAAAAAGAAGAATCTGGATAATCACATCCAAAGTATACGTAGTGTCCACCTTTATTAATGTGATTTAAAGTTATTAATGGCCATTTATTTGGTTGTAAGTTTTTTATATCCTCTATTTTAAACAACTTGCCTACAATCTCATATTCTGAAATATCCATGTTGCTCGTTTGACTCATGAATTGATTTATATCGTGAAGATTTTCTAATTTATACTTGCCAAATCTAATATATTTTACACCCACTTTTCTTTGATAAAGAACTTTTTCTATAGATTTTTTTAAACTAATTTTTGAACTCTTTTGATTTATACTCATAATATGCAGGTGTGCCCTATCTAAACCTCCTATACAAGCACACATACCATGCTCAAAAGCTACTGAATTTCTATTATATTTTTTATATAAATTTTTTTTTAATAATTTCACAAGAAAGTTTAATTCGTTTATGATTTTATCTTTTATTAATCCAAAAGATGGAATAAAATCTTTAGTAATGATAAGAACATAACCTTTTGTAAAAGCTCCATATCCAGCAATAATAAAAAGATTCTTGCTATGTGCAATCAATCTATTAAATGGTTTTACCCTTGTAATAATAAGATTTTTACCGCTTTCTTTAAGAAATTCTTCCCACGAAAGTTGATCTTTTAATTCCATTGTCCTCTTTCAAGTTATTTTATTAGGTGAGATGCAGTCATTTTACAATTCTCTGTTATAGATTTGATAATTGTTTTTCTATCTGGGTTGAAATTACTAGACAGTGTTCCAGGAGCATAAATATTATTGCCAATTCTGTTATATTTATCTGAAATAAATCCTCTTTCATTGAACTTTTTACATAATTGTTTTAAAGAATTTAGGCAAGAAACTTCTTTATAATTTTTTAATAAAGAGACAGGTCCCGAGACATTTACAACCACATCTGCCAAAAAGCTTCTAGCTTTACTAGTTTTAACCAAGATTTTATCTTTAATTTTACTTAAATCAGATACTTTATCATTTAAATTTCGAAGTATTTTTTTTCTTTCAAGTCTATTTTTTGCATCTACAGTTTCTGGATATGTGTATCTAGTAATATTTCTTAATTTAGTGAAAACTTCATTGTTATAAATTTTTTTTTCTTCCAAAGAGAGCTTTTTATAACATCTATCAAGTAAATTATTTTTAAGAATAAGAGTCCATACATCATATTTATTAAAGTTAAGTTTTATTCCATTGTCAAATTCAGATTTAATCAAAGATAATATTTCATATGATTTTTTTATTTTTGAAATTCTTTTGCTCAATAAATATTTAAATTTATATTTACTGTATTTTTTTGAGAGTTCTGCTTTTTCCAAGGATAACAAACTAGAAGATACACTTATTATTTTTAACTTTTGTAAAATTACTTCGTCCAAATTTTCTATTTTTTGCACAGTTTCCAATAATCCTGCTTTATTTCCAATAAATACAACAACAATTTTTTTTGCATTATATCTTTTTTTTAATTTTTTTAACAAATTGTTAGTAGCTCCCGCAGAATAAAAATCATGGATATAATTTTTATCTCTAAAAGGATTTTCTTTATTAATGTTTGTCGGTGGAAGAATGCCAAGCCCTAAAATTATTTTCTTAGTCTTTAACGTTTTTTGTGTTTTTTGAATATCATTCACAATATCTAATTCATTATTTTTTATAAATATTTTTTTTTTTTTTAAATTTTTATTAGCAAAACATATATATTTTTCTTCATTATTAATTTTTGAAACTTTTATTAATTCATTTTCAAAAAAGTTTACTTTTATAAATTTTTTTGTTTCTAGCATCTTTAAGGTTTTTATAAATTTTTCTTTTAGGAAAATTGAGTAGGTCAACCTTGGTAAATATAGTTCATTAATATTTTTGAATTTATTTGATTTAACTAGAATATTTTTTTTTAACCACTTTTCTAAGTTTAGATCTTTATTGGATTTAAAATATTGAATAAGTTTTTTTTGGTTCACAATTTTTTTTACCCATTTTTGAAAATCATAATTTGATAGCCTTAATGGATTATTAAAAAAACCAAATTTAGAATTGGATTCACTGTAAGCTACGCCTCCTGGAAAGTTCGAGTAGTTTTTCTCTAAAACATTTATATTCAATTTATTTTTTTTATTTTTTTTTACAATTTGATATAAAACTTCTGTTCCTATAACTCCAAATCCTGATATAAGTAAATCTTCAATCATAACCAATTTTTTATAAATTTTAATGTATTTAGTATATTGTTAACTTATGAATTTCAAACTTAATCACAAACAGTATTCTGATTTATTAAATATTTTTACTGGAGTTTTCAGACCGTTAAAAAATTTTGTTAACAAAAAACAGTTTGATACAATTTTAAAAAAACAAATTTTAGAAAAAAATTTTTTCCCGTTCCCAATTTTTTTTGGACTTAACGAAGAGCAATATAAAAATATTCAAAATACAAAAACTTTGACACTACAGTATGAGTCTTATGAAATAGCAGTCATAAACAAATTAAATTTTTTTGAAATTGACAAAAATGTATTTGGAAAGAAAATATTTGGCAATAGTTATAAAAAACACCCTTACTTTAAAATTTTTCACGATGAAAATTTTAAATTTTTAAGTTTTAATATAAAAAAAAAACTTAACTTAAATAGCTTGCCAAAATTTTTTATTACACCAGAACTTTTTAAAAAAAAAATTAAAAAAATTAAATTTTTATCCGGTTTTCATACAAGAAATGTGCCACATGCAGCTCATCAATGGATACATAGTCACCTGTTAAATAATTATGGCAGTTTATTAATTCAACCTTTGATCGGACAATATAAAAAGGGAGAGTATAAAGATGAATATATCATGAAGTCAAATTTGAAAGCAGCTCAACTTTTAAATAGCAATAAAGTATTCTGTTTACCATTTTTTTCTTATCCAAGATATGGTGGTCCCTTAGAGGCTTGTTTACATGCTATTGTAAGAAAAAATTACGGTTGTACCCATTTTTGGGTTGGCAGGGATCATGCAGGTTATAAAAAATTTTTTTCCATCTATCAATCACAGAAATATTGTAAATTTATTCAAAATAAAATTGGAATAAAAATTGTATCGGAAAATGAACCTTTCTTTTGCAAAATACACAAAATTGTCACCAACAAGTGTAAAGCAAAAAAATGCAGAGAACACATGTTATTAATTAGTGGAACAAAAATTAGAGCTTTATTATTGAAGAATAAAAAGATTCCTGAAAAGTTAATGTCTAAAAAAATTTCAGAACTAATTAGTTCAAAATCATTGATTAATTAAATTATTTATTCTTTTTAAAAGCACTTCTGAAAGTTGATTTATACTTTTTTTGAAACTATTATTTAAAATAATATGAGGATTTTTTGGTATTTCAGAAATATTACTTATACCAACTATTTGTGAAGTATTGTTGTGATAAATTTTTTTCTTTTTTTCTTTAATAATTTTTTTTAGATCAGTTTTGATATAAATTTCAACATAATTTTTTTGATTTTTCTTATTCCAATCTCTTAAATAATCCCTCATTCCTATTACGGCTAAAATAACATTAATATTTTGAGAAGTGATTTTTTTGGCAAGTTTGCAATACTTTAACACAGTTATTAGCCTTTCTTTATTGCTATATCCTTTCATATTAAAAATATTTCTTATCTCGTCTCCACTTAAAACTAAAGTTTTCCCATAATTTTTTCTTATGTGACTACTAATTTTTTTAGAAATTCTTGTTTTGCCGGAACCAGACAATCCAGTAACCCAAAATAAGATGCCATGATTGGGAATTAATTTAATTTTTTTTTTCATATTTTTTTATCTTTTGATTTATGAATATTTTCATTTTTTTAAAACACTGATTTATTGTAAGATTTGTATTATCAATTAAAATTGAGTCTCTAGTTTTTTTCAAAGGTGAAATTTTTCTTTTAAAATCTGACTCATCTCTTTTTTTAATAGTATTATGCACTTGCACTAAAGAGATATTATGGCCTTGTGAAATCAGTTCCTTGTGTCTTCTTTTAGCTCTTACAGCAATTTTTGCAGTCATAAAGAATTTTACATCTGCTTTTGGCATAATATTATAAGTTATATCTCTACCATCAAAACAGACACCCTTAAATCCATAAGGAGGCATATTTGCTATTTTTTTTTGATAAAGTGTCACAAATGATCTAATAGTCTTCTTTTTAGCTAAGTATGATGCTGCCAGTCCTATTTCGTTTTTAAGCAAATATTTTTTTTTTAAATCACTAAATTTAGTTTTTAGTATGATTTTTTTAAAATTTTTATAATCAATTTTTTTTTTATTTTTAAGATAAGTGTATCCTAAAATTCTATACAATTTTCCAGTATCAAGATAAAAAAGCTTGTAGTATTTAGAGATTAATTTAGCTTGAGTTCCAGCACCACTACCCGCTGGACTATCTATAGCTACTTGAAATGTTTTTTTATCCATGATATTTGAATTAACTAACTATTCCATTAGAATTTGGCAATCAAGGTTTTTTACTTAAATAAAAAAATTAACAGTTTAAAAAATTTAATGAAAAAGGAATGTCTGGAAAAAATTTATTTGGCCTTCTTTCAAACATGATTAAAGAGCCTGATAAAGCTATATTCCAGTTATATTTTTTTGTGATCAAGCAATAAAATAGATTTTTATCCAAATGACAATCAAGAATTTGTGTTTTTTTTGGGTCTACACAGTCAATTATATATTCCCTAACTTTCCTGGAATTTTTGGTAATTTTATCTTTATTGTTAATTTTTAGATTCTCATATAAATGAAATTTTATTCTCCAATTAAAACCGTTGTAATGATTATTAATAATATCTAAATATTTCTTTTTTGCCAAAGAAAACAAGCTGTCTAGTTTATTCATATTACCAATTTTTATTTTTTCATATCCATACAAATCTTTGGCATATTTTTTACTTATTTCTTTTATTAAATTTTTTTTTATGTATTTTTTTTTAGATATTTTAATCCACTCATCATTGTGATAAATCATCGAATTACCACCTTCAATTTCACAGTTTTTTTGAGTTGATCTTTTTAATTTTTTAAATATTTCATGATAGTTATTTGGCTGTGAAACAAATTTATTAAGATGATTAAATTTTCCATAAATTAAATAATTTCCACCAGCAGGAAAAAACACCTCTGGTTTTAGAATATTTAGTTTTGTTTTGACAGTAATGACCGAGTTATCAATTATTCTTTTTTTTTCTTTCACTTTATTAATCTTAAAAAAACATTGTGGGTATTCACTAGCACCACCCAATGGAAAGCATGCAATATTAATTTTACTTTTATATTGTTCTTTTACAAAGATATTTAATTTTTTGAGATCATTAGTTGATAGAGGGTTGTCAACATTGTTATAAAAAATTTTTTTTGTATTGGTAGATTGAATAATAATAGATGTATCCAAATCGTAATTAATTTTTGTATCTATATTGTCTTTGTTATTAGTTTCTTGTGGTATTATAGATATACACAAATCTTTATTTAATTTAAATTTTTTCCACGGAAGAATCTCAATTATGTTTTTAAAGTTTAGTTCTTTAATTTTATTTTTTAATCTTTCATTATTAAATTTTTTTATGACTATTTTTACTTTATTTTTATTTATAATTTTTTTTAAGAGTTTAGGGTCAAAATGATCATTATGAAGATGACTAATATAGATAAAAGTCGGGTTTAAATTATTTACAATTGATGCCCCATTTTTATGTATTGGATAAGATATCCAGGCATTATTGTCTGCTTTACCTATCCAAGGGTCGCAAACTAAAGTTGAATTTCCAGATTTAACTGAAATAAAAGAATTACTATAGTGTGTTATTTTCATTTTGATAGAATAGTTTAAGATTAGTCATTGTCTTTAAATATAAATTAGTACTTGGCTGCAAAATTAGAAAGATATGGAAAAATTGTTTATAAATTGCAGTTAAAATAATATATGTCATAAAAAATAAATTAGTCAATAATGCATTTTTTCTTCAGAACAAATTTTAATAGAAATATAGGGTTAGGGCACATTATTAGATCGCTTAGACTGTTTAATGAATTAAAAAAAAACAATATTTGTAAAATTTATATTGACAAATACGATGAGTCTATTTCAAACCTTATACCAAAAATAATTTGTGAAGAACTATATAAAAAAAAAAAATTCAACAGTCAAATTGAAGATGCAAAATTATTTTTAAGTAAAATCAAAAAATTTAAAAAAGGTTATGTAGTCATTGATGATTATAGGCTAGATGCAACCTGGGAAAAAATTTTATCAGATAATAATTTTAAAATAATAACGTTAGATGACCTTGAAAACCGAGCGCATTATGCTGACTTTATTATTAATTATGATACGCAATATTTAGATAAAAAAGAATATAGTTTTAAATTAAATAAAAAAAAAGATGGTAGATATTTATTAGGTCCTAGATATTGTATCTTGCCCAAAATACCAACTCTAAAAAAAATTAAAAGAAAGAATACTTCTTTTTTTATAACTATGTATATGGGGGGTGGGGGAAATCTTTTAGCGATCTCTCATTTAATTAAACAGTTACAAAAAAAAATAAAAAAAAATATTTTTATTAATGTAATTATTGGCCCTTTATCAAAAAATAAAAATTTGATAATTAAGCTTTGTGAAAATAATAAGAATATTATTCCCATAGAAAATTGTGCTAATTTAATAGATATTTATAGAAAGTCAGATCTCTTTATTGGTGCAGCTGGTACGTCGGTATTTGAAACAGCCGTAACTAAACTGCCTTCTATTTTAATAAGCATAGCAAAAAATCAAATGACCAATGTTTTATCACTGGAAAAAATTGGCCATTATTTTTTCCTTAAAAATTCTGAAATAAAAGATATTAAGAAATTGTCTGAATTAATCTATATAATGACAAGAGAATATAAGAGAGTAGAGTTTTTGACAAAATCTGCTGAATCTAAAATAAATGATAAAGGTATTAAAAATATAAAACAAGCCATTCTTGATAAAAAAAGTAGGAAGAAAAATATAATACAAAATAAAACGTCAGATAAAAAAAAAAATTTAGTGGTTAGAAGTGTTAATGACACAGATATTAATGACTATTTAATATCAAGAAACTTGCCAATGAATGTTAACCATAGCTCAAACAAAAAAGAAATCTTAGCAATTGATCATTATATTTGGTGGTTTAAAAACAATAGAAAGTCATATGTTTTATTAAAAAAAGGAAAAAAAATATTATATTTTTATGAACAAAAGATTTTTACGATTTTAAATAAAGATTTTTATATATCGGGGTGGTTTGCCTGTTCAAAAGAATGCTCAATTAAAGAAATTATTTTTGCATTAAATTGGCAAAGATATCAAAAAAAACACATTAATTGGGTTTCTTTCATTAAAAAAAATAATAAATTAAGCATTTATTTGAGTAAATATTTAGGTTGGAAGATTATGAAGAAAACTAGTTCTGCCCTAGAAAAGCTTAAATTAGCATTTAAGATTAATGAAAAAAAATTTATATTTTATGAAAGAACTTAAATGAAATTTAAAATAGGTAGAAAATATATTGGAGATAAGTGTCCCGTAATAATAGTTGCAGAGTTATCAGGGAATCATGGCGGTAGCTTTGCCAGAATAAAAAAAATGATAATAAAAGCAAAAGAATCTGGTGCAGATATGATAAAACTTCAAACTTATACAGCTGACACCATAACTCTAAATTCTAAAAATAGTGATTTCAAAATAAATAAAAACACACCTTGGAAAAAAAATAAAAATTTATGGGATCTATATAATAAAGCATCTACACCTTGGTCGTGGCATAAAAAAATTTTCCAATTAGGGAGAAAAATGAAAATAGATATTTTTTCTAGTCCCTTTGATGAATCTGCAGTCGATCTATTAGAAAAGTTAAATTGTCCTGTTTATAAAATAGCTTCTGCTGAAATAAATCATATTCCTTTATTAATTAAAGTAGCAAAAACTAAAAAACCAGTAATCATATCTATCGGTTTAGCCAATTTAAATGAAGTAAAACTAGCAATTAAAACTTTAAAAATAAATGGATGTCAAAATATTATAATATTAAAGTGTGTATCGTCATACCCTGCGCCTATAGAGGAGCAAAATTTGGCATCTATTCCAGAACTAAAGAAAAAATTTGGAACTTTGGTTGGACTCTCAGATCACACTTTAGGAATAGCCACACCAATAACTGCTTCTGTATTAGGTGCAACTTTAATAGAAAAACATTTTAACTTAAAGGACAGCAAAAAAACTGTAGATTCATTTTTTTCTATAAATGATTTAGATTTTAAAAAAATGGTCAAAGAAATAAGAAATTCTGAACTTTCAATCGGTAGAATAAACTTTGAAGTATCCAAAAGTTCAAAAAAAAACTTAAACAGCAAAAGATCTATATACATTTCAAAGAACATCAAAAAAGGAGATGTGATTACTAAAGACAATATTAGAGTAGTGAGGCCAAGCTTTGGACTCAACCCAAAATTTTTTGAGGATATTTTGGGAAAAAAAACAAACAAGAATCTTTTTCTTGGAGATAGAATGAAGCTTAAGTTTTTATCAAAATAGTAATTAAAAATGTTTCTTTTAAATAACATCAATACAAAAAATAAAAAAACAGCCCTAATTACTGAAAATAACAAACAAATTTCCTACTCAGAATTGAATAATTATATTAATAGGTTTAACAAAAATTTACAAAAAAGATCATTAGTTTTTTTAATTTGTAAAAATAACCTTGAGTCTATAGTTGGCTATTTAAGTTTATTAAAAAAAAATTGTGTAATTTCTCTATTGGATGAAAAGACAAGTGAAAAACTTTTAAAAAAACTGATAAGAGATTATAAGCCAGACTATATCTTTTTATCAAAAAATAAAAAATATAACTTAAATAATTTTTCTCAGGTTTATAATTTTTTTGATTATGAATTAATTGAAAGCAAAAAAATAACAAAAAAAAATCTACATAAGGAACTTTCTTTGTTGATATCAACTTCGGGTAGCACTGGTTCCTCTAAGCTAGTCAGGCAATCGAAAAATAATTTAAAGGATAATGCAGTGGCAATTAGTAAATGTTTGACTATTTCTAAAAAAGATATTGCTATAACAACACTTCCGATGAGTTATGTTTATGGGTTGTCTATTATTAATACTCATATTAATCAAGGTGCGACTATTGTATTAAATACAAAAAGTATTGTAGAAAAAAGTTTTTGGTCAGCAATGCAAAGGCACAAAGTTACAAATTTTGGAGGCGTTCCATATACTTATTCAATATTAGAAAAAATCAATTTATCAAAATTTAATTTGAAAAATTTAAAATACTCAACACAAGCAGGTGGTAAATTAAATATTAACACAGCCAAAAAAATATTAGAAGATTATAAAAAGTTAAATATTAAATTATTTATAATGTATGGTTCGGCAGAAGCAACGGCAAGAATGTCGTATTTGCCATGGAAAAATATAGAAAAAAAAATTAGCAGTATTGGTGTTCCAATTAGTGGTGGTAGATTTCATATTGAAGACGAAAATAAAAAAAAAATAACTTCAATAAATAAATTTGGAGAATTAATCTACAAAGGATCTAATGTATGCATGGGTTATTCTAAAAATTTTAAAGATTTATATAAAGGAGATGAAAACAATGGTATTTTAAGAACTGGGGATTTAGCATATAAAGATAAGGATAATTTTTATTATATAGTTGGTAGAAAAGATAGGTATATAAAAATTTATGGTATGCGTATAAACCTTCAAGATCTAGAAGAAATAATTTTAGAATATGGTGCAGAAAATATATGCTTAGAAGAAAAACTAAATAAAATTCTTGTATTTGTTAGAAATTATAAAAAAATAAAAATGTTAAAAAAATATTTAATTGATTTAACTAGTCTACACCCATCTTCTATTGAAATAAGAAATATCAAAGAATTTCCATTAAATTCAAATTATAAAATATCGTATAATAAGGCAATAGATATTTAAATGTACAGTATAAATAAAATTTTAGAAAAAGAACCATTTTCAATTAATCAAAAAAAAAAAATATATTGTTTAGAGAGTATATTAATAAATTAACTAAATATCATTTTAAAAATTCAACCTTGTACTCCATGATATTAAAGCCACTAGGATTCGATAAAAAAAAATATTATGAAATCAAAAAAATACCATTTATTCCCGTTAGATTATTTAAAGAATTTGACTTAATGAGTGTAAAAAAAGACAAGATAATTAAAATTCTTAATTCATCAGGCACATCTGGAAGCAAAACATCAAAAATATTCTTAGATAAAAGAAATTCATTAAATCAAGTGAAAGTCTTACAAAAAATTATGAATTCAATTTTAGGAAAAAAAAGACTTCCAATGCTCATAATTGACAAGAATATTAAAAATATTAACAGACAAAATTTTAATGCAAGAATTGCAGCTATAAATGGTTTTTCAATTTTCGGTAAAGACCACACTTTTTTACTAAATGATAAAGGAAATATCGATTATGAAGTTTTGAATGATTTTTTAAAAAGATATAAAAAAGAAAAGTTTTTTATTTTTGGCTTCACAAGCTTTGTCTACGAAAATTTGATTGAGAAACTAAAAAAAAATTTGATAATTTCTGATTTTCATAACGCAACTTTGTTACATGGTGGTGGATGGAAAAAACTAGAAAATTTTAAAGTTTCAAATAAGATTTTTAAAAATAAATTACAAAAAAAATTAAATCTAAAAAGAGTCCACAATTATTACGGTTTAGTTGAGCAAACAGGGTCAATATTTATTGAATGCAAATGTGGATTCTTTGTAACTTCAAATTTTTCAGATATTTTGATTCGAGATAAAAATTTTAATTTAGTAAAAAATAATGAAAAAGGTATTGTGCAACTTTTATCTTTATTACCCACAAGTTACCCTGGACATAATATTTTGACAGAGGATATAGGAGAAATAATTAGTGAAACCAAATGTAGTTGTAAACTAGAGGGAAAAAGATTTTTAATTCATGGTAGAGCAGAAAGTGCTGAAATTAGAGGATGTAGCGATATATAATGAAGTTATCTTTAAAAAATACTGAATATTTAATAGGTGATAATAACTTTAAAACTACGGCATCCATTCCTTATAATAAAAAAGTCTGTGAATTCATTTTTGCTTTTTCAAAAGAATTATTAAACCATCGACGTTCCAACGAATACCCAGACTTAAAAACATTAGGTTTTTGGTGTAGAAAACAAAATATTTTAAGCTTAAAAAAAGAATTTGATTCTCCAAAAGTAAGAAAAGGTATTGGTCTAGTTTTTCATATAACACCATCAAATATTCCTACTAATTTTGCCTACTCTTTATTATTTGGACTGTTAACAGGAAACTCGAATATAGTAAAAGTTCCTTCAAAAAGCTTTGAGCAAGTTAAAATTATATGTTCAATTATTAAAAAAATTTTGAATAAAAAATTATTTTTATCCCTTAAAAACACAATAACAATAATTAGATATAGTAATAATGATTTATTTACAAAAACTCTTTCATTAATATGTGATGGAAGATTGATTTGGGGTGGTGACAATTCTATAAAAAATATTAGAGAATTTAAAATAAAGAATAAAGCTATAGATATAGCTTTTACTGATAAATTTTCTTTTTGTGCAATTAATGCTAAAGAACTTATTAAACTAAATAAATTTGATTTAGATAGATTAATAGAAAGATTTTATAATGACACATATTTAGTTGATCAAAATGCCTGTTCATCTCCACATTTAATTGTTTGGTTAAATGACACATCATTTAAAGCTAGAAATTTTTTTTGGAAAAATCTTAATAGTTATGTGTTAAAAAAATATAATCTTCCAATAATAGCTTCAGTTGACAAATATACAAAACTTTGTGAAAATTTATTGAATTTAAAAAATATTAAAAGCTATCAGTATTTTCAAAATTTAATTTATATAATATCTTTAAAATATTTAGATTATAATACATGTAAGCTTAGAGGAAAATGGGGATTTTTTTATGAATATCACACCAATGATTTAAAAAATATTTCAAAATTCATAGAAAAAAATTGTCAAACTCTTACATATTTTGGACTAACTAAAGATTATCTAAAAAATTTTGTAATTGATAATAAAGTCGAAGGTATTGATAGAATTGTTCCAATAGGACAGGCATTAAATATTGGTTTAAATTGGGATGGATATGATATTAATAAAATTTTAACAAGAGTTGTAGATATAAAATGAAAAAAATTTCTTTAAATAAAGAGCAGATATATGAATTTCAGCAAAATAGAGAACCATATCTGATGATTGATTATGCGTCAGAGATAATACCTGGAGTTAGTTCAAAGGGGTATAAAGATCTAAATGAAGACGAGTGGTTTTTTAAAGTTCATTGGCCCAACGACCCAAATATGCCAGGAATGTTACAAGTTGAGTCTTTAGTTCAAATGAGCTCTTTATCTATTTTGACACTACCCAACAATAAAGGAAAGATTATGTATTTGATTTCATCGAATAATATTAAATTTATTAAAAAAATTTTACCAAAATCTAGACTTAATATTGAAACAAAAATTAAATCTTACAAACGAGGAATTGCCATGTGCGAAGGTATTGGATTGGTTAATAATGAAATTGTTTGTAAAGCTGAATTTAACTTAATCTTGCCAGAAGAAATTAAAAAGTATAGTTTAGGCAAATAACCTTTATAAATATTTAAAATTATGCCAATCGCTTCTTCATTACTTAAAAAACCTAGATTAGTAAGAAAATTAAAAGATTTTTATACTTATGTACAAAAAAACGGAGGCAAGGTTGGAACAAAAACAAGAGGCATTGACCTTAACTTTAATAATGCTTGTAACCTTAGGTGCAAATATTGCTTTACTAACTCTCCAAAAGGAGATCACGTTAAGGACTATCTGGATTATAAAGCTATTGCCAATCTAGCTGACCAAGCGGATGAGTTAGGATATTTTGAATTTGATCTTCAAGGTGGAGAATTATTGCTACAACCAGAAAAGCTTTTTAAAGTTTTAGAAGCAATTAAACCTGAGAGATTTTATATGTATTTAACAACCAACGGTTATTATTTAGATGAAAAAATGGCAAAGAGATTAGCTGAAGCAAATGTTAGTAGAGTTTCAGTTAGTATAGACAGCATGGATGAAAAAATTCATGATGAAATTAGAGGAAAGAAAGATTCCTGGAGAAGAGCAATGGAAGGATTAAAGCATGTAAAAAAACATGGAATGGATCCTTATTTGAACATTACAGTTGGGCATTATAATGCTCACACAGATCACTTGAAGCAACTATTGGATTACTCAAAAGATCAAAATTATAAAACATTGCTAAACGTAGCCGTGCCAGCAGGTATGTGGCAAAAAGCAGAAGATATAATTTGTGACGATAAAGACAGAGAATATCTTAGAAAAATTAGAAAAGAATATAAAAATCTAGTAAGAAACATATGGAATCCATTTGATAGAAATCATGAAAATATTCTAGGATGTACAACTGTAAATAGACTTTATGTTACACCAATTGGAGATGTTTTAGTTTGCCCATTTGTACATATAAAAATTGGAAATATATTTGAACAAAGCTTAGAAGAGATTGTTAAATTTGGCTTTAGTATAAAACATTTTTCTGAACATAGTGATCTATGTTTAGCCGGTGAAGACAAGTCATTTATTAGCAAATTTATGACTAAAAGTGGACAGTCGATATTTAAACCCGCTCTTGCAAAAGATATTTTTGCAGAAGAAGATTTTGTTCAAAATGCTTCTGAAAAATAAAACTGCAGTTATAACTGGATGCAACAAAGGCATAGGTAAAAAAATCTTAAATGTTTTTTCAGAAAATGGTGCAGACATTTTTGCCTGTATAAGAAACTTAGATGACGATTTTAAAACTCACATAAATGAATTAGAAAAAAAATATAAAAATAAAATATTTCCAATAAAGCTTGATCTTAATGACCGAAATTCAATAAAAGAAAGTGCAAATATAATTTTAAAATCAGGAAAATCTATCGATATTTTAGTAAATAATGCAGGTGCAATTTATACTGCCTTATTTCAAATGACTTCTAGAAAAAAATTAGAAGAAATTTTTGAAGTAAATTATTTTTCTCAAGCAGATTTTACGCAAAATATTATTAAATCAATGATTAAAAAAAAAATAGGCAGTATTGTTTATATTTCATCAAGTGCAGCAATAGATGGCAATGTAGGAAGAAGTGCTTATGCAGCATCAAAAGCTGCAATAAATTCTCATGCAAAAGTCCTATCTAAAGAGTTAGGTACTTACAATATAAGAGTAAACGTTATAGCACCGGGATTGACAGAAACAGAAATGATGTCAGAAAATACACCTAAAAATATTATAGAAGAGACTCTAATGAGCACTTCATTAAAAAGAGTAGGTCAACCCAATGAGATAGCTAATGTTGCTTTATTTTTATCATCAGAACTATCAAGCTATATTACAGGTCAAACCATAAGAGTAGATGGAGGCATGTAATATGTCTCATGACGACAATTCAATAAAAAAAATTAGAGAATTTTCTAACAATATTAGAAAAATAATTTTAGAGATGGCGTACGAGGCTGGAGCGAGTAGCTCACACTTTGGAGGTGCTCTATCAATAACAGAAATTGTATCAGTTTTGTTTAGTTATAAAATGAATATCAAAAAAATTAATGACAGTAATTGGAATTTAAGAGATCGTTTTATTTTGAGTAAAGGGCATGCATGCTTAGCATATTATGCGGCCTTGAACCTAACTGGCTACATATCAAAAGAAGAATTAAAAACTTTTGAGAAAGATGGCAGCTCATTAGCAGGACACCCAGTAAAAAATAAAAAGTTGGGAATTGAATATTCAAACGGTTCTCTTGGCATGGGTCTATCTATAGCAATTGGGTTGGCTATATCATCTAAAAAAAAATTTACACCTTTTAATGTATATGCTGTTCTTGGTGATGGAGAGTGTAACGAGGGCTCAGTTTGGGAAGCTGCAATGGCAGCGCCAAAATTTAAACTAGACAATTTAAGTATAATAATTGATAGAAATAACTTTCAACAAACAGGTTCAAATAAGGAAATTATGGACTTAGGAAATCTTGCTGATAAGTGGAAAAGTTTTGGATGGGATGTTTTAGAATTAGATGGTCACAACTTAGAACAACTTAAAAATTATTTTGATAATAATAAAATTAATGAAAAACCCAAAGTATTAATTGCAAATACAGTCAAGGGTAAGGGATTTAGTTTTTCAGAAAATAATAATGCTTGGCATCATTCCGTGTTGACAAAAACTATTTATGACCAAGGAATAAAAGAATTAAAAGATGGAAATTAGTTCAAAAACCATAAAATTATGGTCCACTATTGGGCCTAGAGCTTCTTTGGGTTTGGGCATTTTAGACCTTGCAAAAAAATATAAAGAATTAATGGTAGTAACGTGTGATGTTTCAACTTCTGCTGGGTTAGACAGGTTTAGAAAAACGTACCCAGAGCAATTTATTGATCTTGGTATAGCTGAGCAAAATATGATTGGTGTTTCTACGGGTTTAGCAATTGAAAAGTTTAAAGTAATCACCACAACATTTGCCCCATTCCAAACAATGAGATGTTGTGAGCAAATAAAAGTAAATCTAGGCTACATGGAAGAAAAAATAACAATGGTAGGTTTGGCAAGTGGGCTTGTTTTGGGGAATTTAGGTTTTACTCATTGTTGCATAGAAGACATAGGTGTACTGAGGTCAATACCAAATTTAAATATAATCTCACCCGCAGATTCTTTAGAAACAATAAAATCAGTTGAAGCATCTATTAATAGTAATCAATCGTGTTATATACGCATTACAGGTGGAACAAATAATTCAATTATATATGATAAAGATTATGAGTTTAAAATTGGGAGAGCAGTAACTTTAAAAGAAGGCAAAGATATAACAATATTTGGTTCAGGAGCAATACTTGGAGATTGCCTAAAGGTGGCAGAAGAATTAAAAAATAAAAAGATATCAGCTAAAGTTATTAATATGCATACAATCAAACCAATTGATAAGGAAGCTGTGATAAGTGCTTCAGAAAAGTCAAAATTAATTGTCACCGTTGAAGAGCATAATAAAATAGGTGGCTTAGGATCTGCAGTTTCAGAGGTTATTTCTAATATGAAAAATGCCCCAAAACAATTAACAATTGGAATTAATGATTCATATACTAAAAGTGGATCTTATAAATACCTCAAAGATTATTATAGACTGGTACCAGAAAAGATATTAGAAGATATCCAAAAATCATTAAATGAGTAACATAGAGAAATATAAAAAAGCTTTTTTAGAAAGCTTATCGATTGAAAAAAAAATTTTAAGTGATGAATTGAAGTATAACGATGTACCAGAATGGGATTCGATTGGGCATATGACGTTAATGTCAAATTTAGAAGATGTATTTGAGATTAACATTGAAACAGACGATATAGTAGATTTTAGCTCCTATAAAAAAGGCATTGAGATTCTAAAAAAATATAAAATAGTAATCTAAAAATAAACACATTTTAAGCTTCAATTAAACTAAAATACATTTAGTAAAATGATGAAATTAATAATATTTGGAGCTGGGTATCATGGTAGGGCTGCAATAAGAAAATGTAATAATACTAAAGAGATAGATTGTATATTTGTTGTAGATAATGACAAAAAAAAAAATAATAAAAAAATACTAGGAAAAAAAATTTATAATCCCAAAGTAATTGATTATAAAAAATATGATAAGATAGTTTTGTGTGGAAGGTATATAGAAGAGCAACTTAAGCAAATAAAAAAATATCAAATCAATAAAAAAAAAATTCTAATTTGGGGTCGGAAAGAATTGCTTCCAAAAAAAGAAAAAATCAATCAAAGACAGAAAATTTTAATAGATATCTTAAAATTTTTAATAACAAAATTTGATGAAAAAAATATTAAATATTGGGTAGATTATTCAGGATTATTAGCACTAATGAGAAAGCAAAATTTAGCAGAATTATCAGATGTAGATATATCAATAGACGTTAAAGACATTAAAAAAATTATAGAAATTGTAAAAAAAAATAATAATTTATTTAAAGTATACTCATACACATTTTATAATAAAATATTAAAAAAAAAATACCCCCAGCTATATATTCATGGAAAAACTAATTTAAAATTATTAGAACCACCCATTATAGATTTTGTTTTAAAAAAATTTAGCAAGAACTCAGCAAACAACATAGTGGATAAAAAATCTTACTTAATAAAATACTGGAGTTCATTTAAGACTATAAAATATAAAGGTCTTATCTTTAAAATTCCAAATTATACTAAGGAATATTTAGAAGGAGTATATGGAAAATCTTGGAAGAAAAAACAACAAACTTGGTCTATAGAAAAAAAAAATTGAATAAATGATTACAGCAATTATTTTATGCAGAAGTGCTTCGTCTAGACTACCCAATAAGCATTTTAAAAAAATAGGTAATAAAAGAATTATAGATATAATTTTAGAAAAACTTTTGCAAAATAAAAATATATCAGAAATATATATATCAACAGGAAGAAAAAAAAAAAATTTAATATTTTCTAAATCGATTAAATATAAAAATATAAAATATTTTTATCACAAGAATGATAATGAGGTTACTAATCGTATTAATAAAACATGCAGAAATATTAAAAATGAGTATGCGATGGTTATTTCAGGAGATTGTCCACTGATAGACAACGATTATATTAATAGGTTATATGGTCAATTTAAATTAACAAAAAAAGAAACAGATTTTATAATTCCAAATAAAAAAGTTATACATGAAGGTATTTTTTTATTTAGAACAAAATCTTGGAAAAAAATTAACAATCTTTCAAATAATAAATATTTTCAAGAACATCCAGCTTCAGTAATTAGTTTTAAGGAAAGTCAATTTAAGAAATCAATTTATAAGATAAAAAAAATCGAGATAAAGAGAAAATTAAGAATGTCTGTTGATACATATTCTGATTTAAAATATTTTAACATTATTTCTAAATTTACTAAAAATAAGTCTCTTAATTTTAAAGATTTAATAAAATATGACATTCTCAGTATTTTAAATAATCACGTGACTCAAAGAAAAATATTTAAAAACTATAAGCAAAAAATAAATATTTTAACAAGTAGTAACAAGAATAATATTTTTAATGCATATTCAAAAATTATAGCAAGAGAGATAAACGAAACGTTAAGTACTAATATTAATATAGTTTATATAGAAAATGAAAAAAAATTAAGTAACTCAAATATAACTAAGAAAGATATAAATATTATTTGTTTAGATGATAATTTAAAAAATAATTATCAAAAATTTATAAATTTTCCTAAAAATATTTTTATCAAAAATTATGATACAAAAATTAATAATTATATTAAAATTTCAAGTAAAAAAAGTACTAATAAAAAAGCTTTTATTTATGATAGAAACATATTAGAAAATTATTTACTAAAAAATAGTAAAATGAACTTGTCTAAATTAAAAAAAGATATTAGAAATCAATTCTCAAAAATTGGCTGTAGTGGAGTTATAAAAGAAGTTTTTAAATTTATTTAATATGATTAAAATTATAGAAAAATTTTTGAATGTTATTAAAGAATATTTCGTAATTGAAAAGTTTAAAAAACATAACAAAAAAATTTTTAATCAAGAGTCTTACGATTCAAAATCAATAATTCTTGTGGAGTTTAACGCCTTCCAAACTAGTCATATAGCCCTTTCATATGTCTCAAATCTTTTAAAAAAAAAATTTAAAGTAAACGTTCACGGTTATTATGCTTACTCTGTAATTGTCTCAAGACTTAAAGAAAATTTGATTATTAAAATTAAGTGGTTTTTATCTAACTTTTTTTCATTAAAAAATATTGGTATTTATAAATCATTCGGTGTCAAAAAAATTTTTAAACCAAATATTTCAAAAGAAATAGAAGTTAAAGCAAAAAAAGTTTCTGATGATATTTTTAAAAATTTAAAATCTAAAGGAGACTTATTAAATGTTTTTTATAAAGACGTTCTTATAGGGGACTTGATATATGATACTTACCTTAAATCTTTAACAAATTACACGCTTGATATTAAAGATACGAAATTAAAAAATATGATATTCGAGTTTTATTGTCTTTGTTTTTATTGGGATAATTTTTTTGATAAAAAAAACGTTAAGGCATTACTCTGTATTCACACAGTTTATTCGTATGCAATCCCTATCAGAGTGGCAATATTTAAAAATATAAGTGTTTATGCTATGAATATGGAGAGGTTATTTTCCCTCTCAAAAACAAATTACTTAAAAGGTACAGATTTTAAGTATTACCCTGAAGAATTTAAGACTTTGTCACTTGATGATCAAAAAAAAGGTAAAAAATTAGCAAAGCAAAAATTGTTAGATCGATTTGAGGGAAAAACAAGTACAGATATTGATCTAACATATTCAATGGTCTCATCTTTTTCAAAAGTGGTATCAAAAAAAAATGTTATTAAACAAAGCAAAAATATTAAAGTATTAATTGCTCCCCATGATTTTATGGACTCAATTCACGTGATGGGAGATTTACTATTTCCTGACTTTTATGAGTGGTTAATTTATCTTGGCAAGATTTCATCAAAAACCAATTATGATTGGTATATAAAAAATAGACCAAAATATCCTGGTAAATTTAAAAAGTATCAACCATTTACAAACAAAACTGTAGAAGAGATTGTTAGCATATATCCAAATTTAAAGTTATTAGATAACGAAATTTCTCATCATCAATTAATTAAAGAGGGAATTAATTTTGTGTTCACTGGCTATGGGAGTGTTGGGGTTGAATATCCATATTTTGGTATACCAGTTATAAATGCTTGTGAAACAAATCCTCATTATAGGTATAATTTTAATATTACCCCTAAAACCATCAAAGAATATGAAGGGATAATTTTAAATTTATCTCAGAATGCTCTTAAAATTAATAATGAAGAAATTTATGAATTTTATTTTATGAGACATGTTTATCATAACAGAAAATGGTTAACTAGGTCACATAAGGAGATGGTTAAAATAGTGGGAGGATATAATGATCAATTCTCATCAAAATTATATAATTATTGGGTTGATAATTATTCAACCAAAGAGCACAAGTTAACAGAAAACTACATTAATAATTTCATGCAATCAGGTGATTTTTTATTAAACATAAAGCATCAAAAGAATTTCTAGTATCCAGGAGATTTGAAGGTGATAATTTAATCAATAAACTTTCAGTAGGGCAATTTTTCTAGGTATCGATATATTTTAATAAGATCCTGTGGTTTAGGAAGTATTAATTTTTTTTTATTTTTTATATTCTTTATTAAATTTAATATATATATAATTTGAGATTATAGGCTTTTTTTTAGGATCTTTTTAGTCCAAATTTCACTTACTAATATTTGAAAAATTAAAAAGCTGTTAAAGTGCTTGGGGAATTTAAGAAAATTATCATAATAATTTTGTACCTCACCTTTATTAAAAAATTCATTATTATTAAATGATGAGGAATTAATTGTATCTAGCATTAAGTTTTTTAGTGGGCCTTTTAGCCATTCTGATTGAGGGTCTGCAATTGTTCTTTTGTTTAAATAAAGAACTTTTTTGTTAACATATTTTCTATAAGGATATTTCATAATTATTCTTTGTTGTCCTAGAAGATTTTTATACTCTGATGGTATTTGTAAAGAACACTCAACAACTTCATGATCTAGAAATGGAACTCTTGTTTCCATAGAGTTATTCATTGAAGCTCTGTCGGCATATTTTAATGATCTTGGTAGTTTTAAGTAGTATAAATCAGCATATTGAGCATTTCTTAAGTAGCTTTTAAATGGTTTATTAAATTTAAGCTCAAAATCCTTATTAAGAAATTCAGGGTTAAAAATTTTTTGGTTTTTATAGGTACTTCCATCAATTGTTGTTCCTCCTGGATTTCTAAAATAGGAAAAAGATCCTTTAATAAATTGACTAGAGTTTATAGTTTTATTTTTTATTGTATTTATATATTTATAGAATCTTGTTTTATTTTTTTTTGACTTTTTATTTTTTTGAAGATCTAAGTACCATGGTATCATGTGATAACTGTATCCGGCTCCAAGCTCATCACCACCTGCACCATCAAATATAACTTTACAATCTTTATTAAAAGTGTCGTACAAATGGTGAGTACTCAAAACCCTTAAAGAGGAAAAGGGTTCATACTCTCTTTCTATTACTTTAATTAGATAATCTGAAATATTTTTATCTTTTAAAATTGTTGAATAGTTTTTTAAATTAGTACTTTCTGTAATTGTCTTTGCAAATTCAAGCTCACTGTAATCTTTATTTTCAAAATCAAAAGTATATGAATTGTAATTTTTTTTATTATAGTTGCTCATGGCAGCTAGCACAGCAGAGTCTACACCTCCTGATAAATGAATTCCTGCTTTTACATCAAATTGATTATGTTCTATAAAAGATTTTTGAAGATTAGATTTAAACTTTTCCATATAATCTTTAAATGTTTTTTTGTCCGCATTTTCATCAATATGCTTTTCAATAAAGTAATACTTTGTCTCTTTTATTCCTGATTTTGAATATTCCAAAAAATGAGAGGGTTTGACCTGATAAATATTTTTAAACCAAGTTTCACTACTTGAGTTAATCAAACCTTGTTGAAAAAATTTATAAGCTTCAGATGGATTAATTTCCTTATTATAATCTTTTAGTTGAGTTAAAGAATTGATTTCTGAACAAAAATATATCTTATTATTTAATTTATTTAGATGATAATAAAGAGGTTTAATTCCAAATCTATCTCTAATTAAAAAAATTTTA
>MDTF01007046.1_pt1 | contig 22419 bp, 21 predicted proteins | sample 811191 | NCBI WGS metagenome assembly MDTF01 (sample SAMN05326649, study PRJNA326480) | marine metagenome | isolation source: seawater | place: Southern Ocean | collected 2011
ACCGAAGGAGTTGTTCTTGCACCTTCTGCATTCTCTAAAACTTTAGGCTGACTACCTTCCATGATTGATACGCATGAATTTGTTGTCCCAAGATCTATTCCTATAATTTTGCTCATAATTTAAATACCATCTTTCATATATGTGTTAATTTTAATTCTACAAGTTCCAACAAATATTATTATTTGTTCAAGTTTTCTTTATTTTCCTCAATTTTTTCATCTTTTCTCTCAGTTTTTTTAGAAACACCTACTAATGATGGTCTAAGCAATCTATCTTTTATCATAAATCCTTTTTGAATTTCTTGAACAATAGTGCCAGGTTCTTTTTGATCATTTTCTATTTCCATCATTGCTTGATGATAATTTGGATCTAACTTTTTATTAAGACTTTCAATTGGTTTAATATTATTTTTTGTAAAAATAGATATTAAATCTTTATTAATTATATCTAGATGTTCTATAGTTTTTTTAAGAGCCTCAGTTTCTTTAAGTTTTTCATCATTTTCTAGTATTTGCTTTGATCGTTCTAAATTGTCTATTATATTTAAAGCTTCTTTAGCAAATATAAAGCCACCATAATCAAAAGCATCATTTTTTTCTTTTTCAAACCTACGTCTCTGATTTTCCATTTCAGCAAATGTTCTTACCAATTTATCTTCTAACTCTTTTATTCTTTCTTCAGGAGATATTTCTTTTTTTTCATCTTCGTTTTTAACTTCACTAATATTCTCGTCAGCTAAATCTGATATATTGTTTTTATCTTCTAAATCTTCGTTTTTAACTTCACCAATATTCTCGTCAGCTAAATCTGATATATTGTTTTTATCTTCTAAATCTTCGTTTTTAATTTCTTGATTTTGTTTTACTTCTTTTTCCATGTCAGCATATATGGTAAGAAATTTAAAAATTGCTAGATGTTAAAGAAAAAAATAACAAAACTGCTGATCGGAACAAATAATAAGGGAAAATTGAAAGAAATAAGGGGTTTATTACCAAAATATATCAAAATTTACTCAACATCTGACTTTAATCTCAAAAGTCCCAAAGAAGATGGCCTAACATTCGAAGAAAACTCTCTAATAAAATCAAAATACTTTTCAAGAAAGACAAAACTAATTTGTTTGGCAGATGATTCTGGTCTTGAAATAGATATTCTAGATAAAAATCCAGGTATTTATTCTGCTAGATGGAGTGGAAAAAGTGGTGATTTTAAAAAGGCAATTAAAAAAGTTTATCGAGAATTATCAAAAAAAGATAAAAAGTGGAATCAAAAAAAAATTAAAGCAAGATTTGTTTGTGCCTTATCAATTTGTTATTTAAATAAAAAAATTGCAACAGCAATCGGAAAAGTAGAGGGATATATTTCAGATGAAGCCAAAGGCAAAAATGGTTTTGGTTACGATCCTATATTTATTCCCAAAAATAAAATAAAAACTTTTGCTGAAATGAAATCATTAGAAAAATATAAAATTGATCACCGATTTAAAGCTTTTACAAAAATCAAAAAATTTCTATAAGTTCTTTATTTTCAATTTTATAAAAATTTAATCTGTGGTTGATTTTATTATTTTTAATATCGAAAATACCTATTTTTCCTTTGAATGAATTTTTTTTTCTAAAAAGTTTATTTAGGTTTGAGAGATCTGTGTTTAAAGATAAGTAGTAAACAAGTCCCACAAGATCATAACTTAATAAAGATAAATGTGATGGGTATTCATTAAATTCTTCAAAAAATTTATTCTTATAACTTTCAAAATTTTTTTTATTTATTGAAGGATAGTAAATTGGTTGAATATCTGTTTCATTTAACAAGTTTTTATTAAACCATTGGTTTAGAGTTATAAAATATTTATTTTTAGGAGAAACATCGGTATATAAAAGAGAAGTACTTACACTCTTTAAACTTTGATCAAAATCTGCAATTATAACTGCGTCAAAATTTAAACCTCCTAAGGAATATCTCTTTTCTAGATGTTTAATTTTTTTTTCTTTATTTGCTTCATTAGAATTTTTAATTCTATAAATTTCATCTTCTAGATTTTGTTTTCTAATTTTATAGTTAGTAATATCCTCAATTTGATTTGTTAATTCGGTAGGTTCTGTACTGTATGTGTAACCTTTAAAAATCTTAATTTTAGAATTTTTTATCCCTTTTTTAATTTCAAATTCATAGTCTTGGTTCGGTGTTAAAAAAATTGTCCTTTTAATATCATTAAGTTTAATAAATTTTTTAATTGCATTTAATTGTGATGTAGAATTAATTCCTGCAGCAATTACATTTTTAGGAAGATCCACGGTTTTATTTGTTAAAGATAAAAATGTTAAATCTTTAATTTCATCAAGATATGATAGGCTTTTGTAAAAAACTGGACCAATAACTACTTTTACTCCCATCTCTTCCAACTCTAATGCAGATTTTAGAGTTTTATTTGGTCCTGAGGCGGTATCCTTTGGAATAATTTCGATTAAGTTATTATCTATATCTTTCACAGCCAACCTAACTGCTTTAATAATTGATTGACCAAGGTTTTTATTAGAGCCAGTTATAGGGACTAAAAGACCAATTTTTATTTTTTCTTCAGCTTTTATTATTTGTGAAAATAATAATAAGTAATTTAATAATAGAAATAAAATAATTTTTAAAAATTTGCTCATTTTAATGATACTATAATATTTTTTACATTTAATTATGATTATAAAATCACAATATCAAAATAAAGATGTTAAAAATGGCCTATATTTAGTTTCAACTCCAATAGGCAATTTAAAGGATATTACTTTTAGAGCAGTTGAAACATTAAAAAAATCTGATTATATTCTATGTGAAGACACCAGAGTATCTAAAAATTTATTGAATAGGTACGAAATTAAATCAAAACTGATTTCAAATCATAAATTTAATGAAAAAAAGAATTTATCCAAAATAATTGATTTATTAAAATCTGGTAAAGTGATTTCCCTTATTTCAGATGCTGGCACACCAAGCATTTCAGATCCTGGCGCAATTCTTGTTAAGGAGTGTGCCGAAAATGATATTAGTATAATACCTATTCCAGGACCCTCAGCTGTTGCTACTGCAGTTTCGGTTAGTGGTTTCTCAGAAAAATTTTTCTTTTACGGCTTCTTTCCAGAAAAAAAGAAAACTTTAATAAACGATTTAAAAAAACTTTCAGAACTTAATAGTTCGCTAGTTTTTTTTGTATCTCCAAAAAAAATTAATAAAATAATTCCTGATTTAAAAGAAAACTTTATTGATAGAAAGATAGTTTTTTGTAGAGAAATTTCAAAATTATATGAAGAAATTATAAGAAAAAATGTTCAAGATTTAGAACCTTTTAAAAAAGAACCAAAAGGTGAACTTACCATTGTAATATCTGAAAAAAAAAGTCTAAAAAATACTTCGCAAGGACTTAGTGAATCAGATAAGAATAATATAGAAAAAATGCTTAATAAACTTAGTGTTAAAGAAATAACAAATGTTATTAGTCAAAATACGAATATATCTAAAAAAGAGATATACAATTATTGTTTGAAGTTAAAAAATGAAATTTAGATTAATATTTATAATTTTAACAGGAATAGTTCTACATGGCTGCGTGGGTGTTTCTTCCACTGGTATTTTTGGAACAGGGGTTAGTATTGCGCTAGATCCAAGATCTATCGGAACCCAAATTGATGACACCATTATGCAAAAAAGCCTTTCTGCAAGAATTATTTTGAAGGATAAAGATTATATTTTGTCAGTAAAATCTAAAGTAATTGATGGAAGAATTTTTATAACTGGAAAAATAGATAATCCTGAAGAAAAATTGCAATTGACCAAACTAGCTTGGGAAACGCACGGTGTTCGTTCTGTTCGTAATGATATTAAAATTAAAGAAGAGTTTAATTTTAAAAGATCTGCAAAAGACGTTCTAATAACCTCACAACTTCGAACGGCACTTATTTTAAATAAGAATATTAAAGCAACCAATTATCAAATTGATACGTATAAGAAAAAGATTTATATTTATGGTATTGCGCTAACACCAGAAGAAAAACAGTTTGTTATAAGTGAGGCAAAGGAGATACTGGATGTCGAAGATGTTATTGCAAGTATTATGCTAGTAGAAGATTTAAGAATTCAAAAAAACTAATCTTTATTTTTTATAATCGATTACATCAGCAGAGTAAGCTGCAATTGATGCAAGATTAATAATTTCCGAGGTTGAAGTTCTTAAAGGTGCGATTTCTACAGGCAATCCCAGTCCAATAAGTAGTGGTCCAATTACCTTTGTATCTCCTAGTGTTTTCATCATTTTATATGAAATGGCAGCACTATGTTGGCCAGGCATAATTAATATATTTGCTTCTCCAACAATTTTTGAAAAAGGATAAAGATTTTTATATTCTTCATTAAGGGCAACATCGGGTTGCATATCTCCATCAAATTCAAAATCTACTTTTTTATTTTTTAAAATATCAACAGCTTTTCTTATATGCTTAGTTCGACTTGTAAGCGGTTGGCCAAATGTAGAGTGAGAAACAAAAGCAACTTTAGGATCAAATCCAAATAGCCTTACAACTCTTGCTGTAGAAATTGCTATTTCAGCCAATTGTTCAGAAGTTGGATATTCATGAACACTTGTGTCTCCTACAAAAATAGTTTTACCTTTATGAACTAACATATTAAGTCCAAACATGATTTCATCCTCTCTGACGCTTACAACTTGTTTAATTTTATCAAGTGAAGCTCCAAATCGTCTGGTATTTCCTGTTACTGCACCATCTGCATCCCCACAAGCAACCATGCTAGTTGCCCACACAACCCTATCATTTCGAACAAGTCTATCACAGTCTCTTTCGAGTAGACCCTGCTCTCTTTGTAATTTTTGAAATAAATATTGAACATATTTCTTTCTTTTTTCAACATCATTAGAATTAGTAATTTCAATATCAAAATTATCACTGTAGCCAATATTTTTAATTTGTTCTTTTATCTTATTTTCCTTTCCAACTAGAATTGGAATCCCTAACTTTGAATTTTTAAAGGCAATAGCTGCCTTAAGTGTATTTTCATCCTCTCCATCAGCAAATACAATTCTTTTTTGATTTTTTTTAATATAAGAGTTAATTCCTTGCATAATAGTTACTGTTGGATCAAGTCTTTGTTTGAGACTATCTTTGTAAACATCGAAGTCATCAATATTTTTTCTTGCAACACCACTATCCATTGCAGCTTTAGCAACAGCAACTGGAATAACACTTATTAATCTTGGATCAAATGTAGATGGTATTATATAATCTTTTCCATAATGTGGTCTTTCACCACCCATAGCAGCAACAACTTCATCAGGAACATCTTCCCTTGCAAGTTCCGCAATGGCTTTAGCAGCTGCAATTTTCATCTCTTCATTTATTGTTTTTGACCTTACATCTAAAGCACCTCTAAAAATATAGGGGAAACCAATTAAGTTATTAACTTGATTGGGGTAATCAGATCTTCCAGTTGCAATAATAGCATCATCTCTTACTTCGTTAATTTCCTCAGGAGTGATTTCTGGGTCAGGATTAGCACATGCAAATATAATAGGATTTTTGGCCATTGTTTTAACAAGTTCTTTTTTTAGAGCACCTTTTGCAGACAATCCTAAAAATACATCTGCATCTTTCATTACATCTTTAAGTGATCTTAATTTTGTATCTACCGCATGCTTAGATTTCCACTGGTCCATTCCTTCAAGTCTGCCTTTATAAATTACACCTTTTCTATCAAGCATAACTAAATTCTCATGTGGAACACCAAATTTTTTAAATAACTCAGTGCACGCTATGGCAGAAGCTCCAGCACCATTGACTACAACTCTAATATTTTTGATTGATTTACCAGTAATATCTAATGCATTGATAAGTGCTGCCGTTGTTATAATTGCGGTACCATGTTGATCGTCATGAAAAACTGGAATGTCTAAAATTTCTTTCAGTTTTTGTTCGATTATAAAACAATCAGGTGCTGCTATATCCTCAAGATTTATTCCTCCAAAACTAGGAGAAAAATTTTTAATTGAATTAATTATTTCAATTGGGTCTGAACAATCAATTTCAAGATCAATCGAGTCAATATCAGCAAATCTTTTAAACAAAACAGCCTTACCCTCCATTACAGGTTTTGAGGCAAGCGCACCCAAATTACCCATCCCCAAAATTGCAGAACCATTACTAATAACTGCAACTAAATTTCCTTTACTCGTATAATCATATGCAGCCTCTGGATTTTCACTAATCATTCTAACAGGAGCAGCGACCCCAGGAGAATATGCCAAAGCAAGATCTCTTTTAGTTGTCATATTTTTTGATGAAATAATCTCTATCTTCCCAGGTTTTTTATACCTGTGAAAATCTAGAGCTTCTTTATCAGTGTAGTGATCAATCTTTGTTTTTTTCATTTTTGGTAATAAAGTGTAAAATAGTGTAGAATTAAAACTAATATGATTTATGAACTTACTTAAGTCAACTGGTACATTTGGTTTTTTTACCATAATAAGTAGATTACTTGGCTATTTAAGAGATGTATTAATTGCTATATTTCTTGGAACAGGCGTCCTAGCAGATGTTTTTTTTTGTAGCATTTAGAATACCTAACACATTTAGAAGACTTTTTTCAGAAGGAACTTTTAACGCAGCATTTGTTCCAAGCTATACTTCAGAAATAACAAAAGGAAAACTAAAATCAAATAAATTTGCTAACGAAATTTTTAATTTATTATTTTTAGGGTTATTTTTTTTAGTGTTAATAGTACAAATTTTTATGCCAGCATTTGTCTCGATTATTGCTCCTGGTTTTGTGGATGATGAAGAAAAAATGACACTTGCAATAAATTTAACTCGAATAACTTTCCCGTTTTTATTTTTTATTTGCTTAGCTTCTTTTTTTTCTGCAATTTTAAATTCACATAATAAATTTGCAGCAACTTCTGCTGCTCCCATAACTTTGAATATAATATTAATTGGGATCTTATTTTTTTCAAAATCGCTAAATGATCAACTCGTCTATTATTTAGCATATGGAGTTTCGTTAGCTGGTATTTTACAATTATTTTTTTTATATAAATTTGTAAAAAGATTTTATTCATTAAAGTTTAATTTCAAAATTAAAGTCAGCAACAAAGTAAAGATATTTTTTAAAAAGCTTTTACCAAGTATTTTTTCATCAGGTGTTACACAGATTAATATTTTAATAGGAACAATTATTGCCTCTTTTCAGACAAGTGCAGTTTCTTATCTTTATTATGCTGATAGAATTTACCAAATAAATTTGGCAATTGCAGGCATAGCAATAGGTGTTGTTGTACTTCCCCAACTTTCAAAACATATTCAATCAAAAAAAAAAGATAAAATTATATTAATTCAAAATAAAGCATTAGAGTTAAGTTTATTTTTAAGTATACCAGCTTCAATTGCGCTGTTAATTAGTTCTGAAGAAATTATTTCAGCTTTGTTTGGTTATGGGTCGTTTAACCAAGCGTCAGTCTTTAACTCTGGAAAAGCTCTTTATTATTTTAGCTTGGGTCTTCCCGCTTTTTCTTTAATAAAAGTTTTTTCAACTTTTTTCTTTGCTAACCACGACACCAAAACTCCATTTTATATTTCCTTAATGTCGGTAATATTGAACATTTTTATTAGTATTTATTATTTTAGTGAAATTGGGTTTATTATAATTCCAATAGCGACAACTATTTCATCATGGTTTAATGCTTTTTTATTATTTATTTTTTTAAAAAACAGAAGTCTTTTTAGTTTTAATAGAATTTTTGCAATAAGGTTTATAAAAATAATTATTTCATCTATTTTAATGGGTATATTTTTTAATTTTTTAATCATTCTTTTTCAAGATGAGTTGGAATTCAATCAAAATTTAAAATCATTTTATTTAATTATTAGTGTTGTATTAGGTTTATTATTTTATTTATTTGTTTCATATTTTATCAAAGCTTTTAAAATGAGTGATATTAAATTACAGTACTAATTAAATGAATAAAAAAATTTTTTCAGGTGTTCAGCCAACTGGCAATCTTCACTTAGGCAACTATTTGGGAGCAATAAAAAATTTTGTAGAATTGAATAAAAATAGTGACAATAGTTGTATATTTTGTGTGGTTGATTTACATGCGATTACAGTTAAGCAAGATCCAAAAAAATTAAAAAAGAATATCAGGGAAACGGTGGCAACTTTTGTTGCTAGTGGAATCGACCCTAAAAAAAGTATTATTTTTAATCAATCGAGAGTATCAGCCCACGCTGAGTTAGCTTGGATACTTAGCTGTGTAGCTCGTATGGGTTGGTTAAATAGGATGACACAATTTAAAGAAAAAGCAGGTAAAGATAAAGAAAAAGCTAGTGTTGGTCTTTATTCCTACCCTGTTTTAATGGCTGCTGACATCCTTCTTTATGATGCAACTCATGTACCTGTAGGTGATGATCAAAAACAACATCTAGAGTTATGTAGAGATATAGCTCAAAAATTTAATAACGATTATGAGGTAGATAACTTTTTACAAGTTCCAGAACCTTTAATACAAAAAGACTTTTCGAGAATAATGAGTCTTAAAGATGGATCAAAAAAAATGAGTAAATCAGAATTATCAGATTTTAGTAGAATAAACCTAACAGATGATAAAGATCAAATAATCAATAAAATAAAAAAAGCCAAAACTGACCCTCTACCAATGCCAACGAATAAAAAAGAACTCGACGAAAGATTGGAAGTAAAAAATCTTGTTAGTATTTTTGCAAGTTTGACAGACTCCAGTTTAGAAAACTCAGTAGAAAATTTTTCTGGAAAAAACTTTTCAGAGTTTAAAGAAAGCTTATCCCAAGTCTTAGTTGATAAAATTGAACCTATATCAGCTGAAATAAAAAAATTGTTAAATGAACAAGTTTATCTTGACCAAATTCTTCAAGAAGGCTTTGAAAAAGCTAATTTAATAGCATCCAAAAAGATTGAAAAAATAAGAGAAATAGTGGGTTTTTAGGTAAAATTTATTATCAAGTTTTAATTTCTTAAATATTAACTATAAATATATTATGTTTGTTCAGACAGAAGTAACCCCCAATCCCAATTCTTTGAAATTTTTACCAGGGAAAAAAGTTTCAAATAGTGGATCATATGAGATTACAAAAAAAGAAGATATTAATAATGATTTAGTAAGAAATATACTTTCTATAAATGGTGTGGAGGGAGTTTTTTTAGGTGAAGATTTTATTTCAATAAATAAAAATGATTCAATTAAATGGGATGATATAAAACATATAGTAATTTCATTAATTAATGATTTTTATTCTGATGGAAAAAAGTTTGTAATAGATAATAATTTGAATGAATCAAGCACTAATCTAAAAGAAATTGAAAAAAGGATTGTAAAAATATTGGATGAAAAAATTAGACCTGCTGTAGCAAAAGACGGTGGTGATATTAAATTTAAAGAATTTAAGGATGGTGTGGTAAAAGTTCAATTACAGGGTAGCTGCTCTGGATGCCCAAGCTCAACAATGACGTTAAAACAAGGGGTTCAAAATCTTTTGTGTCATTATTTGCCAGAAGTAAAAGAAGTTATTGCCATATAAAAATAAAACTATGAGAAGAAGAGTTAAAAATAGTACCGAAATAAAAAATACGAAAAAAATTAATTTTATTTACAACAAAAATATTGGATCAATATCAAGAATTTTTTTAAGTAGCTTCGTAGTTGTTTCTTTTTTTTATATTATGCCTGTATTAATTAATTATGCAGATAAAAATATGGGAAATGCCAAAGAATTTCCAAACAATTCAAAAAAAATTTTAGCATATACCTTTAATAGCAAAGATGGTTCAAACAAAGAAATAGAAGCTCTTGATGAAAAAGACTTATTGTTTGATATTTTTAGTCTCAATGATCATGAGACTGATACGGTTAGATTGAGCGCATCAACAATAAAACAATTATTTGAAGATACTGATTATAATTTAAAAGATGTGAGAGAGACAAAATTAGTTAAACCAGTTGCTTTAACATTATTACCTCAAGAAATAAAAATGATTGAGGACACAAAAAAAAGAAAAGAACTTTTTATACAAATAGTTTTGCCTTTGATCTTAAAAGAAAATAACAATATTAGATTAGATAGAAAGACTCTTTTCAACATTATTAATAAAAATAATAATACAGACCTAGAGAAGAAATGGCTTAAGAGAAAATATAAGCAGTACGGAGTTGTTTCAAAAGATATATCGGCCCTAAAAATTAGAATGGATGAGATACCAGTGTCATTAGCAATAGCACAAGCAGCAAAAGAAACTGGATGGGGAACCTCTAGGTTTGCCCAAGAAGGAAATGCTTTATTTGGTCAATGGACTTGGTCTGGTGAGGGATTAAAACCTAAAGATGCCGATGAAGATAAAGGTCACAAAGTGATGAAATTTAACGTGTTACAGGCCTCTGTAAGAGCATATCAGAGAAATTTAAACACTCATTCTACTTATAAGAATTTTAGAAAAGCTAGAGCTAAATTAAGAGATTTAGGCAAACCCTTAGATAGTTTAGAACTTTCAACGTATTTAAATAAATATGCAGAAACAGGAGACCAATATGTTGAGGTCTTGAAAAAAATTATTATGCAAAATAAGTTAAAAGATTTTGATGATGCAAAATTATTACCTTCAAGCATTGATTTAGAGAGTCTTATCTAATTTACTTAACTTGAAATTGTGCACCAAGCCATCTCCATTTACCGTCGTCATTTAAAGAGCAATTTATTCTTCCTCTTCTAGCTTTAAAGGCATCCTTGAATTTGATTGTTAATATTTCTTTTGAAATATTAATATTGGATTTTTTCCAATCACCTCCTTCATTCGAGTAACAATTAATATTTTCTAAATTTTTTTGTTCTTTAAAAAATTTAATTATAAATTTAGGAGGGTTATTTTTTTCATTTAGTTTTTTTTCAAATGGAAATAGGCTTTTATATTCAAGTGGAAAAGATTTAATAATTAATTTGAATCTTTTCAACTCTCCATAACTTTCATTAATTGGGAACCGAGGCAACTCAAATCTATCTTTATTAATATCTATAACACCAGAATGCTGTCCAAAAGCAAAATCAAAATTTTTAGAAATATAATCTCTCATAAAAAGCGAATACTCGCCAAAAGGATAAGAAAATAAATTTGGAATATATCCAAGTTTTTCAAGAAATATTTCGTTAGCTTTTTCTATGTCTGAAATAAAATCTTTATTAGTTTTATTAATTAAATACTCATGGGAGTGAGAATGATGACCAATAAAAGCAAAATTTTCTAATGCTACTTCTTTTATTTGTTTCCAGGTCATATAGCCATTTTTGCCTATAGGTTCAGTTGAAACAAATAAAATAAAAGGAATTTTGTTTCTTTTTAGATATGGCCAAGACTCGGTATAAAAAGACTCGAAGGCATCATCAATAGTCAAAAGTATTTCTTTTTTCTTCTTAGGTACATTAAATTCATTTTTAAAATGAATTGGATCATAAAAATTAAAACCAGAGTTTTTAATAATTTCTATTTGATTCTCAAAGATATCCATTTTAATGTTTGTAGAAGGATATTTAGGCTCATTAAAACGATGATACATCAAAGATAAAACACCCTCATCTTTAGAATAATATTTGATATTATTGTTATCTGATTTAGAATTTAGTGTAAAAATAATAATAAATATGAATATGCTTATAATAGACGCCACAAATAAAAAAATATTTTTGATGATCATCATTAATAACAATATTTATAGTATTAGTCATGAAAATAGTAAAATCAATTATGAAAAGTTGACTATATTCATAGATGATTTTTTAAATTCAAAAAGCTTAAAGATAAACAACATTAAAAGAATTTATGTTAATAGAGGGCCAGGTAATTTTGCGGGAGTAAGAAATTCTCTTTCTGTAGTCAAAGCTTTTTTTGTTACAAAAAAAATTGATTATTATTGTTATAGTATTCAGGATTTTAAAGATGAAAAAGACATTAGATATGAAAATATAGCCAGTTTATGTGATAAGTTTAAAATCAAAAAAAATTTGATTAATCCTATTTATATAGGCTAGAGTTAGAATATGACAGAAACAATTGAAAAAAAATGTTTATCTAAAGGTGTAAAATTAACTGATCAGAGAAAAATAATTGCGCAGGTTATGTCGGAGTCGAAAGACCATCCAGATGTGGATGAATTATATAATAGAGTATCTAAAATTGATCCTAAAATTAGCATTGCAACTGTTTATAGAACTGTAAAATTATTTGAAGAGTCGGGAATATTAGCCAAACATGAGTTTAAGGGAGGCAAAGCAAGATACGAGCAATTAAATGAAGGACATCATGATCACTTAATAGATATTAAATCTGGAGAAATAATTGAATTTGTAGATGAAGAAATAGAAAAACTTCAAAAAAAAGTAGCTGAGAAATATGGTTACAGTTTAGTTGATCATAAATTAGAATTATATGGGGTTAAGAAAAAATCGTAATAATATATGAATCAAAAAATTTTTATTAAAACATTTGGCTGTCAAATGAATGAGTATGACTCAAGCCGAATTTATGACTCTGTTAAGAAAATTGGGTATCAAAAAACAGAAAATTATGAAGAAGCAAACTGTTATTTATTAAATACTTGCCACATAAGAGACAAAGCAAAAGAAAAAGTTTATCATGAAATTGGTCGAGTAAAAAAGATTTTTAGAAATAAAAAAAAACCATTGGTAATTATAGCAGGATGTGTAGCACAAGCAGAAAATCAGGAGATGTTAAAAAGGGAACCTTATATTGATATAGTAATTGGACCGCAATCCTATCATAAAATTAATGACACAATATTAAACTATATAGAAAAAAATAAAAAAATAGAGGAAACAGAATTTGATGCAGTTTCTAAATTTGAATATTTAAGTAAAATTAAAAATAAAACTAGTAAAGTTTCATCATTTTTAACTATTCAAGAGGGATGTGATAAATTCTGTCATTTTTGTGTAGTGCCCTACACGAGAGGACCAGAGTATTCAAGACCTTTTAATCAGATTGTAGATGAAGCAAAACACTTAGTTGATAATGGAGTAAAAGAAATAATTTTATTAGGTCAAAATGTAAATGCTTACAATAATGATGGTTATAAATTATCAAATTTAATTTTAGAAATTGAAAAATTCTCTGAAATTAAAAGGATTAGATATACAACATCACACCCAAAAGACATGACGGATGATTTAATACAAGTTTATAAAAATTCAAAAAAACTTATGCCATTAGTCCATTTACCAGTTCAAAGTGGGTCTGATAAAATTTTAGATACAATGAATAGAAAACACACAATTAAAGCATATTTGGAAATCTTTGATAAATTAAAAGAAATTAATTCAAATATTGAATTTTCAAGTGATTTTATCATTGGCTATCCAGGAGAAGAAGAGCAAGACTTTCAAAATACGTTAGAGCTTATAAATAGGATTAAATTTATAAATTCATATTCTTTTATTTTTAGTCCAAGACCAGGAACAATTGCTGCTGATTTAAAATTGATAGATAAAAAGATTTCCATGAAAAGATTAGAAAAAATTCAAAACCAATTATTTGAAAATCAAATTAGTGTGAACAAATCTTTAGAAAATAAAACAATTAATGTTTTAGTTGAAAATTTAACTGAAGATAAATCTCAGGTTTTTGGAAGATCGGAACATATGACGTCAGTCATTTTTGATGGAAATGAAAAAGATATTGGAAAAGTTTTGCCAGTAAAAATTTTAAAAAGTAATAGAAGTACACTGTTAGGAGAGTTAGTTATAAATTTAAACCAAAAAGTAGCATAGCAATTGAGTGGCTTAACTAAAAAAAATATCAATAAGTCTTTAAAATTTGTTTATTCAGATAACAATTCATTAAGTGTTATATTTCATGATAACGATTTATTAATGGGTGTAGTGGGAGAATTTAATAGAAATTTAAAAGAACTAGAAAAGATTACTCAATCCAACTTATATTCTAGGGGAAATTCTATATTAATAAAATCAAACCCTCAAAAAAATGAAGTTGTTAAGAATGCAATTCAATTTCTAGCTAATCAATTTATTACCAATGGAAGTATAGAAAATAAAGATATAGTTTCATCTGTAGATAAATTTATGATCAAAGAAAAAGTTAAAAATAATAATGTAACTGATATTATTAAAACACCAAAAAAATCTATTATTCCAAGATCTGAAAAACAAAAAGAATATGTGAGAGCTTTAAGACAAAGTGATATTATAATCTCTGCTGGGCCAGCAGGTACTGGAAAAACATTTTTAGCTGTCGCAGTTGGTCTTACAATGCTATTGGAGAAAAAAATTGAAAGAATCATCTTATCTAGGCCAGCAGTTGAAGCGGGTGAACGATTGGGTTTTTTGCCAGGAGATATGAAGGAAAAAGTCGATCCTTATTTAAGACCGCTGTATGACTCACTTTATGATTTATTTGATTTTGAAAAGATACAAAGAATGATTGAGGTAGGTGATATTGAAATTGCACCTTTGGCTTTCATGAGAGGTAGAACTCTTAAAAATTCTTTTGCTATTTTAGACGAGGCTCAAAATGCCACAGATACTCAAATAAAGATGTTTTTAACTCGTATTGGAGAAAATTCTAAAATCGTTGTTAATGGTGATCCAACTCAGGTCGACCTACCTAATAAAAATTCATCAGGGCTGGTAAAATCCAAAAATTTATTAGGCCATCTAGATGAAATATCAATTATTGATTTTGATCATTCTGATGTTGTACGACACCCGTTAGTTTCAAAAATAGTAAAAGCTTACTCAAATAATGATTAGAATTAACGTTTTCTCAGATGAGAGCGACTGGTCTAAAAAAATAAAAAAAAAAGAATTTTTTTTTGAAGAAATTTGCAGGTCATTTCCAAAAAAATATAAATTTTTAAATAAAGAAATTAGCCTTACATTGTTATTGTCTAACAACAAAAATATTAAAAAATTAAATAAAAGATTTAGAAATAAAAATAAAGCAACAGATGTTCTATCCTTTCCATTGAGTAAAAAGATTATAATAGCAAAAAAAACTTACATTGGAGATATTATAATTAGTTACAATTTTATTGATAAACCTAAAATACAGCCATCAAGAGCTTTCAAGGAAAAAGCAATCAAAACATTTATACATGGCTTCCTTCATTTATTGGGATTTGATCATATTAAAGATAGTGGGTATAAAAAAATGCTCAAAGAAGAAGAAAATATTTATCAATCAGTAATTTCTAAAATAAATTAATTTGAAAAAAAAACTATATATAGATTCTATATTTTTAACTTTTTTGGGTATTGCTACCTCATATAGCTTACCTCCATTTAATTATTTTATAATAAACTTTTTAACGTTTAGTTTATTTTTTATTTTTTTAATTAAAAAATCTATAATTTTAAAAAATAAAAAAATTTTCTTTTTATATGGATGGTTATTTGGTTTTGGATACTTCGTATCAAATCTTTATTGGATATCAATTTCATTAACTTTCGATAAAAATTTTGAATTTTTAGTCCCATTTACAATAATTTTAATTCCTGCTTTTTTAGCAATATTCTATGGATTTGTTTCTTATTTCTTTATAATCTTGAAACCTAAAAAAATTGTAAATTCATTTTTAATATTTTCACTAATATTTGGAATTTTAGAATTTATTAGAGGCTTTATTTTAACAGGGTTTCCCTGGAATCTAATTGCATATAGTTTTTCAGAAAATTTAAAAATTTTAAGTATTATATCTATAATAGGAACTTATGGATTTAATTTATTTTGTATATCCTTATTTACAAGTCCAGCTATATTTATCTTAAGAGATTCTAGAAACAATATTGTGGTATGTGTACTTGTTCTAATCACTCCAATACTTATGTATACTTATGGATCTGTTTATCAGGAGAAATTTTTTGCATCAGGCAAAACTATCTATGATTATAAAGTCCGTGCTATCGGTTCCAATATTAGTCTTGATCGTTTTTATACAAATATCGATACAACCGCGGTCATTGAAGATCTAATCAAAATTAGCGAACCCAATTTATCTGAAAAGATTATTTTTTTATGGCCCGAAGGTATTCTTCCAGGTATTTCACAAGAAGAATTAATTGAATATAAATGGTTATTTAATCAAAATTTTAATAAAAATCATTTATTAGGACTTGGAATTAATAGTCAATCTTATGAAAATGGATCTCAAAATTATTATAATTCCTTTTCATTATACGATAGTGAATTAAATTTACTTAATTCTTATAATAAAATTAATTTAGTACCATTTGGTGAGTTTTTACCATTTGAAAATATTTTAAGTAGTATTGGATTGAAAACAATTACTAATAACTATCAGTCTTTTTCAAGGGGAAATAAAAGAAATATTATTCACATAAAACAAGAAAATTTTTCTTTAAAAATTTTGCCATTGATCTGCTATGAAATAATTTATTCAGGTAGAATTTTTGATAATAAAGATTTTGATTTAATAGTTAATATTTCTGAGGATGGTTGGTTTGGTGAATCCATAGGTCCTAAGCAACATTTTGTTCACAACATCTTTAGAGCAATTGAAAGTGGTAAATATATAATACGTTCAGCCAATAATGGGAGTGCTGCTATAATAAATCCACTTGGTATTGTTGAAAAAAGAGTTGATTTTGGTAAATCAGGATATGTAGATTTTAATGAAAGTAGAGAAATACAACCAACAGTATTTTCAAAATTCGGAAATAAAATGTTTGTACTACTAATTTTATTGTATATTTTTTTAGTATTTTCATTTAATAGAATTAATAATGAGTAATTTAAAAAATTATCTATTCACAAGTGAATCTGTTTCTGAAGGTCATCCCGATAAAGTTTCGGATAGAATTTCAGATATGGTTGTAGATAGTTATCTTTCAGTGGATCCAATTTCAAGAGTAGCATGTGAGACACTTACAACAACTAACAAAGTTATTTTAGCTGGTGAGGTACGAGGACCTGAAATAAAAAAAGATGAGTTAATCGAAAAAGTTAGAGATTGCATAAAAGATATTGGTTATGACCAAGAAGGTTTTACTTGGAGAGAAGCTACCAAAATAGAAAGTCACTTACATTCACAATCTACTGATATTGCAATAGGTGTAGACTCGACTGGAAATAAGGATGAGGGGGCTGGAGACCAAGGAATTATGTTTGGATATGCGTGTGATGAAACTGAAGTGTTGATGCCAGCACCAATTCATTATTCACATAAAATTCTAAGATTAATGGCAGAGGATAGAAAATCTGGAAAATTAAAAAATATTGAGCCAGATTCAAAAAGTCAAGTAACTTTTGAATATGTGGACGGCAAACCTACTAAAGTAAAATCAGTAGTAATATCTTCACAACACTCACCAGATATAAACCAAAGTCAGGTTCGAGATTTACTAAGACCGTATATGATAAAATCTATTCCAGAAAATTTTCTAAAAGATTTTAACGAAGATGAATTTTATGTTAACCCAACTGGAAATTTTGTTATTGGAGGTCCGGATGGAGATTGTGGGTTGACGGGAAGAAAAATTATTGTTGATACTTATGGAGGTGCAGCACCTCATGGTGGGGGAGCATTTTCTGGAAAAGACCCAACTAAAGTAGACAGATCAGCAGCTTATGCTGGAAGATATATTGCTAAAAATATTGTTGCATCAAAAATAACAAATAAGTGCCTGATACAACTTGCTTATGCAATTGGAGTCTCTAAACCACTTTCTATTTATGTAGATTTATTTGATAATGATTTAGAAAAAAATAAATTTGTCATAGAAGAAATTAATAAAAATTTTGATCTTAGTCCAAGAGGGATAAGAGAAATGTTAAGCTTAAATAAACCAATATATGAAAAAACATCAGCTTATGGTCACTTTGGCAGAGCACCAGAGGATAATGGCTCCTTTTCATGGGAAAAAACTGATAAAATAGGCCTTTTTTCCAAATAGTTTTTATTGAATTAAAAAAAAACTTTAATATATTGCGCTTACATTATTAAAATTACAGAATGGGCATCAGCCCATTTTTTTTTGGAATAAACAAAAATATGTTAAATAAAAGAGCAGATAAACTAGAATTATTAAGAATTGCTGAAGCAGTTGCTTTAGAAAAATCTATTGATAAAGAGTTAATAATTAGCTCCATGGAAACTGGGATTGCAAAAGCGGCAAAGTCTAAGTTTGGTCAAGAAAATGAAATTAAAGTATCAATCAATAGAGATGATGGAAACATTGAAATTTTTAGAAAATTAATTGTTACTGAAAATCCTGAGAATTCAAATACAGAAATTAAATTAGAGGACGCTATTACTCTTGATGAGATTAATAAAGATAAAGTAATTGGAGATGAGGTCCTTCAACCTTTACCATCTTTTGATTTTGGAAGAATAGCTGCTCAAACTGCAAAACAAGTTATAAGTTTTAATGTTAGAGAAGCAGAAAGGGAAAGACAATATAATGATTTTATTGATAAAAAAGATTCCATTCTTAGTGGAATTGTTAAGCGTTTAGAATTTGGAAATGTGATAGCTGATCTTGGAAGAACCGAAGCTATTATTCAAAAGAATGAAATGATTCCAAGAGAAAATATAAAAGCAGGAGATAGAATTAAAGCATATTGTTATGATGTAAGAAGAGAAGCTAGAGGTCAACAAGTTTTTTTATCAAGAGCCCACCCAAAATTTATGGAAAAACTTTTTGCTCAAGAGGTTCCCGAAATTTATGATGGGTTAATAGAAATTAAATCTGCTGCTAGAGACCCCGGAAGTAGAGCAAAGATTTGTGTAAAAGCAGTTGATACGTCGTTAGACCCAGTAGGAGCATGTGTGGGAATGAGAGGCTCACGAGTTCAAGCTGTAGTTAATGAACTACAAGGTGAAAAAATCGATATCGTAAATTGGTCTGAAGACCCTGCAATATTAGTTTCAAACGCATTATCTCCAGCAGAGGTTCAGAGAGTAAATGTAGATTTAGAAAGAAAAAAATTAGATGTTATTCTTACCGAAGAAAACTTAAGTAAAGCAATTGGTAGAAGAGGTCAAAATGTTAGACTAGCCACAAAGTTATTAAATTATGAAATTAATATAATGACTGATGCTGAGGACTCAGAAAGAAGACAGTTAGAATTTAAAGAAAAAACAGAAAATTTTGTTAAAAATTTAGAGCTAGACGAAACCTTGGGACAATTACTTGTTGCTGAGGGTTTTTCATCAATTGATGATATTAAAGATAGCTCTCTAGAAAACTTAATGAAAATTGAAGGAATTGAAGAGGATACAGCCAAGGCACTTATTGAAAGAGCTAAAGAATTTTATCAAAAAGATCAAAAAGATATATCAGAAAGAATAAAAGAATTAGGACTTGAAGATTCATTAATAAATTTAAAAGGTTTAACACCAGGAATGTTAGTTACTCTAGGTGAACGAAAAATTCTAAAACTAGAAGATTTTGCCGATTTAGCGTCTGATGAATTAACAGGTGGATATGATGTAATTAAAGGTGAGAGAGTAAAAATTCAGGGTTACCTAGAAGACTTTGCTTTATCAAAAGAAGAATCAGATGAATTAATTATGTCTGCAAGAAATATTGCCTACAAAGATTGAGTGATGAGATATGGAAAACAAAAAAACAAAATTAACTATAACTGGCATAGCCAAAAAATCGATCGAAAACATTGAGATTGCAAAAACTCAGGGTAAAAATTCTGTAGTAATTGAAAAACAAGCTAGTAAATTTTCAAATAGAGGTGGTTCATTTAGACCAAGTGGAATTAAACCAAAAACCACATCAACATTTAATAAAAGTACGCCTATAAAATCAACATTTACCTCTAAAACACCACCAATAACAAATGATTTTGAAAGACGTAAATTAGCTGAACAAAGAGCAACTAAAAGACTTAAAGGTGAAAATGAGAATAAAAATAAAAAGTTAAAAACAGGAACTAAAAAAAGAGAATTAAAATTAACGGTTTCTAGAGCGTTAAGTGATGAAATAGAAGCAAGAGAAAGAAGTTTAGCTTCTGTAAAAAGAGCAAGACAAAAAGAAAATAAAAATTTAACTAAAGAAGAAGTTCAAGAGAGTCTAAAACCAGTTAAAAGAGATATAAATATTCCTGAAGCAATCACAGTAAGAGAGCTTGCCAACAGAATGGCTGAGCAGTCAAATAATGTTATCAAATTTTTATTTGGTATGGGTGTAACGGTTACGATTAATCAAACGTTAGCTGCTGACACTGCAGAGTTTTTGGTTAAAGAATTTGGTCACAATCCAATAAGAGAAGAAAAAGCTGAAGAGATAATCAAAAAGATTAAAGAATCTAGATCAGAAAATTTAAAAAATAGACCACCTATTGTTACAGTTATGGGCCATGTTGATCATGGAAAAACTTCTGTGCTAGATGTTTTGAGAAGTGCAAATGTAGTTTCTGGAGAATTTGGTGGAATTACACAGCATATTGGCGCCTATCAAATTGAAAGTCAGTCAACTAAATTAACATTTATTGATACTCCTGGTCACGCTGCTTTCACAGAAATGAGAGCAAGGGGATCAAAATTAACTGATATTGTTGTGTTGGTCGTTGCTGCTGATGATGGGGTAAAGCCTCAAACAGTAGAATCTATTAAGCATGCAAAAGCTGCAAATGTTCCAATTGTTGTTGCAATTAATAAATGTGATTTACCTGACGCCGATCCACAAAAAATTAAAAATCAATTATTAGAGCATGAGTTGATAGCAGAAGATTTATCTGGAGACACTTTAATGGTTGAAATTTCAGCTAAGACTAAACTCAATTTAGATAAATTAGTAGAGTCTATTGTTCTTCAAGCTGAAATCTTAGATCTAAAAACAGATTTTGAATCAAAAGCTACTGGTATAGTTTTAGAGTCTAAAATTGACGTTGGAAGAGGCCCGGTTGCAACAATTATAGTAACCACTGGAACCCTTAAAAAAGGTGATTTTTTTGTTAGCGGATTGAGATGGGGAAAAGTAAGAGCAATTATAAATGATAAAGGTAAAAATGTTAATGAAGCATATCCATCAACACCTGTAGAAATTTTAGGAATTAATGGTGCTGCTAAAGCAGGTGATGATTTTATTGTTCTTGATAGTGAAAAAGAAGTTAAAACTTTAAGTGAAAATAGAGCAGAAGAAAGTAAGGATGGAAAAATTCCTTTAACATTTGCGACACAAGATTCTGCATTCTCAGATAAATTAGCCGAAGAATTGAATTTAATTATTAAATCTGATGTTCATGGATCCTCAGAGGCAATTAAAAATGCAATTGGGCAAATTAAACATGACGAAGTAAAACCAAAAATAATTCTGTCAGATATTGGGATGGTAACAGAAACAGACGTTACTTTAGCAAAAGCTTCAAATGCGGTTTTAATTGCTTTTAATGTTAAGCCAAGTAAAGAAGCAAAAAAACTTGCAGAAAATGAAAATGTTAAGATTTTTTCTTATAATATTATTTATGAAGTTTTAGATTATATTAAAAAAAGAATGTCGGGATTACTTTCTCCAGATATTAAAGAGACAGTTATAGGAATAGCACAAATTTTAGAAATATTTAAGGTTTCAGGTGCAGGAAAAGTCGCTGGTTCAAAAATAATGGAGGGTGAGATTGAAAGTGGCTCAGATGTGAGAATAATTAGAGATGGAGCTATTATCTACACAGGTAAAGTTGGAACCCTCTTTCGAGAGAAAAATCAGGTAAAGCAAGTCAGTAATGGCCAAGAATGTGGAATTACTGTCAAAGATTATATGGATTTTCAAAAAAACGATACAATAGAGGCATTTAGTGTAACATCTACAGATAGAATGATTTAATGACAGATAGAATTGGAAAACCAGTATCACAAAGGCAACTTAGAGTCGGAGAGATGATTAAACAGTCTTTAAGCATGATTTTTATGAGGAATGAAGCTAAGGTCCCAAATTTAGAAACTAATACAATTACGGTTACTGAAGTAAAAATGAGTCAGGATTTAAAAATTGCTAAGGCATATGTTATTCCATTGGGTGGCAAAGATGCAGATGCAACAATTAAAATCTTAAAAAAATATTCATTTTTAATTAGAAAAATTTTATCACAAAAAGTGATGATGAAATTTTTACCAAAAATACTTTTTAGAGAAGATGATTCTTTTGAGTACGCAGAAAAAATAGAAAACTTAATAAAACAAACAAATAAATAAATAGGGAAAACGAGGTATGAACAAAAAGGCACAGGAATTAGCAATGCATAATACAGACACTGGATCTTCAGAGGTACAAATTGCATTATTAACAGAAAAAATTGAAACTCTTTCAAAACATATTAAGCAGTTCAAAAAAGATAAACATTCTTCAG
>MDTF01002921.1_pt1 | contig 22402 bp, 18 predicted proteins | sample 811191 | NCBI WGS metagenome assembly MDTF01 (sample SAMN05326649, study PRJNA326480) | marine metagenome | isolation source: seawater | place: Southern Ocean | collected 2011
CGGTGCCTGTTATACCCCCATATCGGCCCGGCCCCTAAATCTGGTGGAAATCAGTAATTTACTAAAAATGGCCGTAGGGCCCCCCGGGGCCCCCGGGGGCCCTAAAATTGCTAAAAATCACCAAATTTAGCCCCCTGGGGATATTTTAGGATATAACGACCCCCTTCACGGCGATGATCACCCCCCTCCGACAGCCCGCGTCCAATTCACCTGAGCCCCCCGGAGCCCCACCTAGGCTGCGGAGGAGCTCAAGGATTGAAGATAGGCGGTGGGCAGATTATGCAGATGATGAGCCCCTTCCAACTTTTGTATTTGGAAAGATCATTGCGCCGGTAGAAGATACCGATAAGGAGTGGAAAGTTGTTACGAGGAGTAATAAGAAGAGCAGCTGGAGGAGAGACAACAACTAGACTTATTAATTAAATGAACTCAGTAAACTCTTCGGAGTTCTTAAGGCTGAGTAAATAACATGATGATTGCTGCAGCAGCCACCCTTACCCTAGTTCTACTTCTAATCATGAGCTTTATTGTAACCTTTACTATAATCACTTCATAATTCAATTGTTACTCAGTAAACTCTTCGGAGTTCTTAAGGCTGGGTATCAAACCCAGATGGTGCCTTCACTAGCCGATAAGGCCGCTCTGGTGCTCCTGTTCTCACCTACGTCCCTAACCGCCGGTGTTCTTGATTTTAGTCCTTACATCAGGTACGCTGCGTGCATTCGCGCGGCGATCACTGTATACCTGGTTAAGATGAGGGCTAGCATTTTCATCCAGAAATTCTATAGGGGTTATTACTGGAGGAAAACGGCCTTCGCATCAGCGTTGCACCCCATTGCAGTGGCGAACGCCTTATACCCGGGGGACAGACCGTGGACATTAGGTAACCGGCCATATATGGCTATTCGCATGATGTCCTTCCATTCTTACATGTATAATATAACTTCGTATCAGTGGATGTCGTGAAATATATACAAAACACTTAAAACTAAAATATATTGCATGTATAATATGAAACTCTTAGGAGTTTAATGAGGCGCGCACTTAAATTTAACAGGGTGCGTATGCTAATCAATCTTATCGGTTTTGGTTCATTTCTATATATGATGAGTACATTCATAGGTTGTAGTCCCCGGGTTAAAACTAAAATAATCCCAATGAGGCAGTTTATAAAAGGGGGTTGCCCGTATAATCAAATGAGTAAAGACCCATCAACATTAGAATTAAAATCCGTCGCCAAAATATAACCAATTTGTTTTAAATTTCGTTTTAGATTTAAGAACAGAGATACAATTATTCCGTTGCCAAGTTTCTAGCGATGCCTTGCTCTCCTTGGTCTGTTCGGCTGGATAATTTTTAGCGCGCTCCTCGTGAAGTTTCTCAAGAGAATAAATTCCCCCGACGTCAAACCTGGTATCATAATCCATTAGTTCCTTGAGAGATGCAGGATCTATCCCATTTGTACTCTCACTGTAGGCCTTAGCAAAACTTGGACTCGAAATTACTAGTGATTTCATGGCATCCATTATGAGAACAATGTATACAAACTTACAATCCTTTTTCGCCGCACCTCCGTGACTGGTGCACACCGGATCGTGGGGGCAACCGGAAATATCGGTTTTTTCTCTTTTATATATATAATACCCGCCAACTAGACATGCATAAATAATTAATAAAAATATTATAACACCTATCATTAATATAATGCAATATTATTTTACAAAAAATTACAAGTATTAAGAAATATTATTATGTATGAGTATCAAGTATACGACGATGGGCTAACGAACAGCCACACCGTTTAAATTACAAACAAGTTTAGTTCCGGACCGGAAGTGCCGCCATGAAGTCGGCACCTAAAGTCTGGACGCGGGATGCAAAGTGAAGACGATGTATAAAGGAGGTACTCGGGTGCTTGGTGGGACGCTACCAGCAAACCTTAGCCCGGTTTTTTCTTGGACGGTTCCTTTCTGCCGTTCTCGATGCTAGAATGCACCCACATCGGGAGGCATTATTTGGTTGCAATGCCAATGAGTAACCATGGGTACCTTGTGAGCTAAACCTTACATCGGACGCACCAGATCTTTGCACAAGAGTTGATGCCGCAAGCGTTGACTGGTATATCCTGACCAAATTAAATTAAAGACCTTGCCCGAGGGAAGGAAAATTAAAGTTTTTACGGCTTAGTGGCCGTAAAAACACTGCGTTACTAACTATTTTGTAACCAGGTTTAATATCTCCTACCCCATTGCGTAACCTGTAAAGGTTTAGGCTTTTTTTTCATAACCATAATAACAACCATTAATATAATAATTAACATAATAATAATTGGGACCATTATTTTCCAATTTTTATAAAATGGTATAACCGTTTTCTTTTTTTCCTGGTCATCCGACCCGGGCATACTGGCGATGACGGGTCGAACGGTGCGAGTTACTGTCCCCACTTCGGGGTCTTCGTCTACAGTTACAACTACAGGGGTAGTCGAACTGGATACTGTGTCAGCTTCATTGTCAGCGTCAGCGTCAGCTTCATTGTCAGCGTCAGCGTCAGCTTCATTGTCTCCAGTGGGTTCTGATGGTGGTAGAGTGGGCGCCTGGGTCCATTCTATTTTAAATAAGGGAGAAATAGGACAACCTAGATCATCACCGTCTACAGCCGGTTCTAGATGTTTTTGAAACCATTGTATTAAAAATGCGTCTCTATTGTAAGCACTTTCGATTCTATAATTTAAAGGTTTTCCTTCAAACATTGGGGTCGGTAATTTTATTTCGCGATCATAAGAGTAGTAAATAGTAACTCCATTGTTTATTGACTGTCGGGATTCAATCATCATGTAATCTGTTTCATTGAAATAAGTCTGTCGTGCTTCTTCGGTAATAGTCTCGTATCCTGCTTTTATACCACTTGTAATTAGGGCACCGACACTGAGTCCGGACTCAGTTCCCCAGCGTGCTAGCGTCGGTGTTGCGAGGGTGCACGTTCTTCCTCCTCCTCTCGTGCCGCATACACCAGATGAAGTGTTCCAGGGTTTGCCGCAATCTATGAAGTTACTTTTTTCTACTCTAGAATATTTCAAACCTTTAACCATTGTTATACTATATGTAACATATTAAATAAATAAAAGGGTACTAGGGCACATGGGGATCGAACCCATGACCACAGGATTAAAAGTCCTGCGCTCTGCCAACTGAGCTAGTGCCCCTTTTATTTATTGTATTAACTACTTATTTCTTTTTTGTCGGTCGGACAACCAGATGTAAAAACGTAGCAAGAGCTTGCCATTTTTGTACATGGGGGAGAATGGTATAGCTTTTTTAGAACCTGCAATTTTTATTTAATATATGTATATGTTTTATTTGTAATTTATACCATGTTATAATCGGAAAATTCTCGAGGACCAAATGGGAATTCTGTTGTTGAAGTGCAATTATTATAGAGGAGATCGTCTAGTTTTATAAGATATTCTTGATGATTTAACATGGCTCTGTGTGAAAATAACCACCCCGACCAAATTAAAACATATGCTATAAATGATTTAATTGGAAAGTGTTCCATTATAATATATAATACATTTTATCTTTAAGTAGTGTTGTTACATTTATATGCGATATTCGTGCCACTCAAAGCCTCTAATAAATTTGGTATTCTTAAACTTAGATGCAATAATAGAAAACCCGGAATTTGACGCTCCATAAATTAACTTCGACTTTGCTAAAATATAAAATTCTGTAACAGCGTCTAATACATGTTTATCAGGTGTGTTGTATAACCCGGTGTGTCCTATTTCTGAAGTTGTGATAAGAATGTTATTGTATTTATTTTTTATTTCCTGTCTTTTTTCGTTATTATCACAGATAAATATGATTGGTGTGTTTTTATTTTTTTCTATGAATTTATGTAGTTTTTCCTCTGAAAATTTTCTTGTATCACTGTCTAAATTGTCATTAGGGCGCTCTAAAAAATTATCTCCCATCCTCAAATGTATTGAAATGTAATTATTTGGTAATGATGGTACTATGTTATTGACATTTTGTTTTACACTTTTATCAAAATAAAATACGTCGTCTAAATTTACATTATAATTATAATAACTTTTTTCCTCGGTTTCTTCGCCAAACTCCATATACCAATCTTTCGGGATTTGAATTTTATAATTTTTTAGACTTGATATTTGTTCTTCTGTAATAATCATTTCATTGTATTTGAGTCTTATATATTTTTCAAGGTTTGTGTTGTTTATTTTATAATAGAATCTTATATTATTGTTCATACAATATGTCAATGTTAGCATAAAAAACTTAATATAATCACCTAGACCACCGTCTCCTGACTCAAAATTGTAAATAATTGCATTTTCAAAATTATTATAATTTTTTATATATTTTTCCATTGTTTTATCTGGTTTAAGAAAGTAAATAATGCAAGCAAATATAACTACCGCTATTATAAGTACTAATACAATAACCGCCATTAATACTATATAATTATTTATTTTTGCATATTTTTACTTTTAAATAATTCAATAGCATTTTTAAGTTCTCTCCTGGCTGTTTTTGTAAACTTAAACTCCTTATCGTCGTCCTCTACTATAAAATCATCCATTGAATTATAAGAATTCTCTTCATCTGAATCTTCTGAAATTTCTTCATCTGAATATATGTCTTCAACTTCGTTTAGTACATCCCATTCTCTGCATGTGTGTCTAGCTATATGTCTACACGGACAATCACAACTATTAGTTGTATTATCGGATGAAATAAGTTTATTTGACGTAGGTAGTTTACACTCTAAAGTGGGGAAATTGATTTTATGTCGTTCACAGCAATTACATTTTACTAATTCACGTGGTAATTCGTCAAAATCTTTACACTCTGTCATTATTTTATCAAAATATGTTTCGATTGTAGTGTGGTTATTCTCTATGTATGTTTTAAAATTCATATTGTATAATGTATATTATAATAATTTATGGCTTTATATTTATTCAGAATCTACAATATTACATGTCTCCTCGTCAGCGTCGCATACTTTAACTACTTCCAAATCCTCTACATCTAGATCAGAATCTGATGATACTTCAAAGTTTTTCCAGTCAACTGCATGCCTAAAGCAGTAGTAGTTTTTAGAATTTTCTGGATTTACAGTCCCCTGCTTCAGACAAGGATCTCCAGACTTGTTCATTCCGCAACACTTCCCATGGGTTTCCTTGGACTTCCCCGGGCCAGCTTCGTACCATTTTGCATCTTTAGTTTCTTCTTTATTACTTTTGATCTGCGGAAGTTTCTTCACAACCTTCCCTTCCTTCATATACAAGTCGATATCCTTCTTTGTGATTTTTTCTTTATCAAAGTCGTCTAGAGTGAGATTGTTTTCACTTGCATATTCCGCCGCAATCTTGGTAGCCCATTTTTTTTGTCCCGAAGAGACGGGTTTTGAATTCTTAACATTGGGGGATGTGGTCTTCGGAGAATTTTCTAGTAGCCTATGCGCGAGCTCGATAAACGAATCATTGAAAAGATTAAGAAGTTCTTCCATAGCAGACTCATCGAGATTGTGCTTTGTTTTGAAACAAGTAAACCTGGATTCCATGCTCATTGTAATGTAAATTATTATGATTTATTTTTTTAAATTGAATTTTTTTATGTAAAATTTATTTTAATAAAAAGAAGACCCATTTGCAAAATAGACGTCGCAGTTTACTATGTTTACCTCCAAATAAGATGGGAAAATTACAACAGTTTCGATTAAATCTACTGTTATATTATTCCATCTAAATGTAATAGAGCTATTCTCGGTTTTTAAATAAACTGTAACCAATTTAATTGTATCTGTTATATATAATTTCCATGTATCTGTATTTATATTAAATCCCCCTAGATTTAAACTATTTATCTGAAAATTCCATGAGGATATATTTGCGTTATTTGTTAAAATAGACATATTATATACGCTATCATCTGTTATATTTTTAAACTTCCAATGATTGTTTTCGCATGCATCATAATCTAATTTTTTAAATACATTTGAATATGTGTTATTACACCCAGTTTCGTCACCCACTGTATCTGATATCCCACTGCCGTCTTGCCACGCCATTTCTTCGTATGGAATAACAGAATACAACTTCTCTATATCATTAAATAGGTCTTTAATATCCTCTCGGGGATTATGTCCCAATACACACGGAAGAAATTCGTCATAAGGTATAACCCTATTGTTAATATCTATACCCCTGAGTTTTCTAATTGCATCCTTGTTATAAAGTATACATTCAGCATTCCATTTATATCCGTGTTTAAAAATAAATTCTGATATTTTTGTTGGCTCGTCGTTCCAACATTGTGTACTACCTAGGTCTAAAATATCCCACACGTGGTCGCCTCTCAGACAATGATCAATCCTATATAGCAAATCACTGTAAAAAACTGCATCATCTTCTAAAATTAAAAGATATTCACCATCTATAAGATTACATGAATTGATAGCGCTTAAATGAGAAATCGTACAACCTATTTCCCCTTTAGTAACTTCTCTATTCCAATATTTATCGGTTTTGTCTTTGCTGAGAAAAGTACACCGTTCATCTGTTTTCCACTTAGGGTATGCAGTATGATTTTTTCCTCTATCTGCTAATACCACCTGTGTATTAATTATCCACGTAGGTGGTATGTCTAACTTATCAATTATTTTCATTATATTTATCAATTTATCGGACCTTTCCAAAATATTAATAATCTTAATATAAACCTTGATATCTTTTAAAGTTTTATGTTTATATGCATAGTCTATGGCTCTTTTATCCGAAACACTATTGGACAACTCCTTTGTTCCGGTTTTTTCTTCAGCCACACCATCCCTTATAGATTCGCTAACAACATCGAAAAACCCAATTAATATAAAACGTTTTCCAGATGTAATTTTATTGCCGCCATGGCGAATTTTACCACAGTGGAATAATACATCTCCCTTACCCGGCTTAACCGTTTTGTCATAATGTTCATAATATGTTCCACCACCTTCAAAATCTTCTGGGTCGCTTAATAGACATACAAAAGAAAGAACCGAACTATCTCTATGTATATTTAACGAACTTTGCCCGTCTGTATCATATTTAACTACAAATAGATCAAATGCTTTAATTGTGCCGGTTAATTTGTAAGCATTCATACACAAGCTTGATATTTCATCTATTTCTTTATATATATCTAAGTTTTTAATATCACCAAGAGGTATATCTGTTGTTGGGTAATTAGAATGTCTATTTGATGTCCACGAATTAGCGTCGCACGCTTTTTTAATTATTTCATTGCATTTCTCCGGGGAAAAGAAATGTAACTTATATAATTTAGAAAGCGGATTTCCTGGTGATATCTCGTCTTTCATAGTGTATTATTTACAATGATTTATTTCTTTAATATAATTACTTAACTTTTTTTGCACGAATTTTCCTCTGCTTTACTGGGATTATATCTAACCACAATTCTGGTACATTTTTCAACATTGGGGTGAATATTGTCTCAATTACAGACTTAAATTGATGTTCAAAGTAATACAGATAATCAATAGGTATGCCATTCTTTTTTACATATTCAGGGTCCTCCACCTTTTCAAATTGTTTAGTACTGTCATATGTTGCGAAGACATAAGGAATTCTGTCCCCTGAATTTACTATATCCATTCTGTCTCTTTCCACTCTCTTACGCGCCAATGCCACATGGGGTAGATTAGCTGGAAATTGTTTAAATGTTGTATTCTTTGAACAACCGGGACAAATGTGTTCTCTTTTAAGAAAATCTTGGAGAACAGTTTCTTTCTGGTTGGTATCATCTTTTGGTTTCTTCCATAACACAGTTATGTCCATTTCTTTTTTACCAACTACGTTAAGTTCGTAGTATGTTTTTGCGCAATCATTACATATAGCCTTGCGATCAAATGCATAACCAGTTCTAAGGGACTTTGACAATAGTAGTTCTTTCATTGGAACATCCCCATTTATCAACATCCTGATTTTATCTCTAGCAAAGTCCTTGGATGTCTCAATAAGTTCATCTACAGACTTAAATGTGTAGTTTAGCACCTTTTCGTTTAGAAAAATGTATTCAAAGATCTTTTTAGCATTGTTTCTTACGAAAGCACAATTGTCTCGTCTTACAACTTGGATGCCTTTGTAATCAATGTAATCGTACTTTAGAGGATTTGTCCAGAATAGACTCGCGTATCTCTTTTTAGAATACAATATGAAAGGATACATCACCTTTTCAAACTCTAGTTCAATAGGTTTCTTGAATGTAGCCGATATTCTATCGGCACATTCTGGGGCAACTTTAAACACATAATCCATATGAGCCTGACCCTTTAAATCACTATTGAACTTTACATATATAGAATCGGTATCTCCGTAAACAACTTCACAGTCGTACCATTCTTCGGCACATTTTTTAGAATGTGCAATCATATTTCTACCACTCGCCGTTACTGCCGCGGCAATTTTTTTATTTGGAAGACGTCCATATTTGGCACCTGTAAACCCATAAATACTATTCATAGAAACCTTGATCGCCAGTTGCACCCCATTGAGAACTGCGTATAGATCGTCATCGGGGTTTAGTATTTTCATTTGTTTACGGATGTCTTTTCTTTCGAGCCACAGTCGCTGTAGAATCTTTGGCATAATACCCTGATGATTCTGTGCAAACTTTACGGGACCGTCTCCCCAGTCAATAGACTCATAAGTACAGTCTTCTAGATTGTCAAATTCTGGGTCATCTACAATAGTGGAATAGTCATAATTGTGAGCGATCATAATAGATGGGTAGAGACTAGCAAAATCAAGACCCGCTATAGGTTCAAAATGGGCTCCTGGGGTTGCATCCAGTACAGTAGCACCCACAAAATTGTCATCTTCGTCTGCCTCGCCGGCCGGTTTATAATCTGTTGTTGGTATAAGAAAATTTTCCTTTTTTGTCTCGTATGCGATTTGAGTATGAACTCTAATCTGCTGTCCTCGGAGCTCTAGGTCCTGCATAGATACCATAGTGATATTAGACATACCAATCATATTAGTAATTATCCTAAGTTTTAGAATTAACTCGATGAGTAGCCAACAGTCCTGTGCGCAATACTTTGCAACTAAAGCTATTTTGTCTTTTGTAGAAGTGTTGTATCTGAATAGATCTGCTGGGCTAAGGTCATCTTTGTTTTCCCCAATGAAATGCTCCGCAACGTTGTTCAATTTATATGATTCGAGTTTATGTTCTTTCTTGATTAAAAACATAAGGTCTAGTTGGGTAATGCCGCAAGTTTTCATGTACTTCATAGTGTTGTCTCCGTATGCAGATGTGCTAAGCCTACTTTCGAAAAATTCAGCCGGTTTGCTATCTACCCTACTTAGATTCTGTAGAATATATTCGATGTTGAGGACTTTAGCCCTAGCGTAAACGTATGCCCAGTCGAAGCCATAGCCGTTGTATTGAACTAAGATGTCTGGGTCTGTGTCTCTAATGAACTTTACCCAACCTTCTATGAGTTCTTTTTCCGAATTGTAAGCCTCGATAATAACCCCGTCCACTGGGTCACACGTATTATCTATTGGGCTTTTTATGGTGACAACGTGCTTTATTTTTTCCCTTGTTCCGAATTTATACAAACTTGTTCCAATTTGTGTAATAATGTCTAGTGGGTTTTCTGGATTGGGAAACTCGTTTGTATTTTCATAACGAGAAGAGTGTGAAAACGCCTCAATATCCCAGGAACCAATAGTCATATTACAAATTTCCAGTTTTTCATAAGGTTTTGCATTATTGTAGTGACAAATGTAACTATGTTGACATCTAGACATTTCTATATCCTGGGTGATATTTTTAACAGTTATCCATCCAGCCATTTTAATATCCATCTTATGTGTGAATCTCAGATACGGGTCAATATTTGACTCGTATAGATCAAATTTTAAAGGACATATCTTGTCTATTGTAGAAATTTTAGGAAGTCTTGACTTTTCTTTAGGATTTAGGATGTATCTTATCCTATTAAATGTATATAGATTTTTACATACAAATCTTAAGAACTCAAATTTCTTATTATTTGTAAATCCTTTGTATTTCTTACGCTCTACTATATCGACCGATATAAGATCGTCTCTAGACTTATATAGCTTGTTGCGAATAAACCGTTCTACTTCGTTTTTAGAATACATATTAAACGTCAATTGATATTTTTCTGGTACCAAAGCAAAAAAATAGGGTCTATATGATTCAAATCTGACACATACTGATTCCCCCGATTCGTTTACACCAAATGAATAAATGTGATATCTTTTATCGGAAACGTTTTGGTCTTCTTCTTCGTCGTCCGAAATGTCTTTTTCTATTTCTTCATCAAATGCATCCCATGATAATACTTGGTAGATTAATTCTTTTCTCTCTATTGTATCCTGTTCTCTTTTAAATGATAACATATCTTATATCTATATGTTTCATCTATTTAAGTTAATTATAATTCAAAGAAACTAATAGCGAATAAGAATGCCGAACCAAATGTTATACTTTTTTTTATTAACCCCCCATCCGACGTAGATATTCCAAAAATAGTAAAATCTAGCCAGTGTTCAGATAGTATATTTCCAAGTATAATCCAGTCAAGTGTTGTAGAAGATGAATCTGCTATATTTAAAGCGACTACGTCTAGCTTTCCATTTGTTTTTGAATGTATTTTTTCATCGGGTATCTTGGATAAGAATTTGTTTATAAATTCAATAGATTTTATATATTTTAACACCCTATTTCGCTGCATTGCATATTTTGTCATGTATATAAGCAATGACAACTGACATGATATATATACAATTCCTGGGTGTATAAGATATCTATCATGGTCTTCAAACTCGACCTCCATTATATATTCTATATCCGTCGGAATAAGATCTCGTATAAAAATAGCCAATGAAGCTCCGCCTAGAAGAGTAGTTACAGATATTATATCATTATAATAAGAAATAGTAGTTTCTATGTTTCTTCTAATAATAACCACACCTTTTAGTATTGATGTAAGGGGTCGGTCGCTTTCTATACACCATTCGTTATCTTTTAATTCTGATATAAATATTCTGAACGCTGATATATGGGAATTCATTACAAATACAAATGAGAATGCATATAAAAATACCACCAGCCTTGAGTATATCCACTCTATTATGATAATAGTAAAAAATAAAATTCCGTTATTAAAGAGGTCTGTCCAATAATAACTATTATAGAATGATGTAATATCTAAGAAATTTATTATTATACTAAATCCGGCAAATGATGTTATAAGACCAGTTTTAATCTTTTCGCATTTCATTATCTTATGTAAATGGTCGGACCTAAAGTAATATTTTTCCCATGAATATATCAAAGGGATGTTTAAATGAGTTAAAAAGGAGCTCAAAAATTTCAAATCAGATAAACCCTGTGTAAATTTATATAGAGTATATAGTGGCTGAACCGATAATAATAAAAATATCATGATCGAATACAATGTGTATATTAGGTAAAACACTTTATCTTTGCGTGTAGGGTCCTTATTTCTTTTAATTTTATATGTAGCCATCTGAGGAGATGGGGTTTCATCTGCTATAAGTTTTAATGTATTCACGGTTTTTATATTTTTCAGACTAGACTTCGTGCTAGTGTCTATTATATATTTCTTAACTGGGAAAAAATTTACTTCCCATGATTTAAGACCTAAAAAAAATAATAATATATCTATCATAATAAGAACGATGTTACTAATATATTTTATTATTTTTTTAATAATAGCTGGATTTTTCTATTCTAAGTGTAATAAATCTCATGTAGCCAGTTCAGGAAGGCGATACAGGTCTAGAGACACACAGACCGCTGAAATATTAGATGTCCTTAGAGATATATCAGTCGATTTAATATATGATGAAAATATACTACAAGAAGATTCTAAGAGACTAAAGGCGAAATTACAGAATACAAGTTATATAGAGTTGATAGATATGGACCCAAATTTAATGGCGTGGAATTACGATAAGGGTAGAGAACTTGGCTTTAAATTATACAACGCCAGTGGAACCCCAATAAGCGCCGATGAAATAATCAATTCCCTGTTGCACGAACTTTCACATTCTTTAGTTCAAGACTATGGTCATCATGAGGACTGGGGAGCTAAAAATGACTTTTTACAAAGCAATTTTAGGGATAAATACGTAAAGATCTTAATTAATAAAACATTCCTAACTTATTAAATGAACGATCTTTGTATTGGCGGGGCTGGAATAGACGGAGTAATGTTCGTAGGTGCATTAGAATATCTTCATTCAAATTCTTTACTTGATTTAAAACGATTTTACGGGTGTTCAATAGGTGCGCTAATAGGTATACTGTATATAACAGGGATTTCCCCTAAGAAAATATTATCAATGCTTATGGAAATTGATACAAAAGAACTCATACAATACGATTTTTCTAATATTAAAACAAATAATTCTATATTAAATAATACTTTACTAAATACATTAACATCTTATATAGAAAATCACGACACAATAACAATAGGCGAATTTGTAGAAAAATACAATGTAGATATAAATATATACTCCGCTAGTTTAACTACATATGAATATATTAACTTTAACAAAAAAGATTATCCAGAAATTAAATTAAAAGACGCCGTAATTGCGTCAATGAGTGTTCCATTCATATTCCCACCCAAGAAAATTGGCGAAAATTATTATATTGACGGGTGTGTAAAAAATATACTAGGTTCCCCCCCGATGGATATTTTCATAATGGGTTATAGTATTATATTAAAGAATAATTATTCAACTACTTACGTAGGAAAAGTTATGAATACGATGAGAGATGATTCGTTACCAAATAGTTTATATACTATAGAATGCCAGGGTAAATTAGAGTTCCGAGATATTTTAAATATAGATAATATATTGACATCAACTATTATATTTGAGATGTATAAAGATGGGATTAATACATCTAGAAATCAACTCAGTCATAATAATTTTACGACCTGGGAATAACCTCTTTTAACCATTTTTTCTTATCTCTCATGTAATCGATATATGCAATTTGTTTATTGTTCGAACAATTTCCAATGAATGGATTAATTAAAGACATTTCTTTATTTTTGCGTCTACTCTCAACCTGTTCGTAATTATGCCTCAGTTTAATTATCATATCACTAACAGATTTTGGTTGAAATGAAAGTTCTTGAGGATTAAATTGCCTATCTAATCTTATAAATTCTTTCACGCGATCCCCTGTATTAATATTTTTTATTATGTTTTTAAATTTTATATCACATATTTCTCCATTGAAGTAATAGCCCTTCGCATGTTCGCTTATTATAATACATGGTATATTGTTTTCTTTACATGTATCTATAACAAACGAGGATAGTGTGTCATATTCAATGAAGTTATGAAAAACTATACATATATCCATATTCTTAATGATATCATAAATTGATTCACAAGGGTTTTCAATGTTAATAGACCTTCGCAACATCCTAAACATCTGTTTGTTACAAATGTTACTTATAAATTGAAGTTTCTTTCCGTATACATGATTGATATTTACATCCTCCGATAAGTAGTTATTTGAGATATATTTAGAAACTATCGCAAAATTATCCCAGTTAATATCCTCTGTGATAAGTAAGTTCATCTCTTATATAAAACCGTATATTAAAATATCCTATTCTGTGTTTTTTATTGTAAAATTTAATATCAATATACTAAATAAATGCTGGAAATTGTTATTTCGATTGTAATAGTAATCTGTTCCGCGCTTTTAGTATATTGCACCATGACTGCATTTACTAAATTCTCTAAATACGAAAAACCCCCAAAAAAATTGCAGGTGGGTGATATTAAGTCTGTGCCCCTTTTAACAGATAAAGTAATTGTATTGAGTAGGGAAAATTGCCCCTATTGCACATTGATAAAAGATAAACTAACCGACTACAAAGATTATACAATCGTTATATTTAATCCAGATTCATCACTTACATTTAATTCAGGATTTACAGATATGCCGCTTACTGAAAGAGATTCGGTTAACAAAACTATAGCTCAGTACATTGTAGATAGTAAGGATGTTGGTTTATTTTTCCCCACTGTATTCCACGGAGATAAAGTTTCTGTGGGACTTCCCCCCGATGATGAAATTAATAAAATATTTAAAAAATAAATCGTTATTATAATGAACTTTAATAGGATAGTTTCCATTGGTGACATACATGGAGACTTTAAAATATTTAAAAGAATTCTTTATATGTGCAAGGTTATAGATAAACGAGGAAATTGGATAGGAGGGGAAACATATGTTATACAATTGGGAGACACATTAGACGGTAAAAGACCCGGTGTCCGAATAAGTAAAACATATCTACAAGAGAGTGGCGAACTTGAGATAATTTTATACATACTTATGTTAGACTCCCAGGCAAAATTAACCGGAGGACGCGTCATATCTATTCTAGGAAATCATGAGCTTTATCCATACTACTTTAAAGGAGACGAGCAATTTATAAGAGATTATGTTAAAAAAATAGACATAGACGTGTTCAAATTTCATAATATAGATAGGACGACATTTTTACAGCCTGGAAATACCGGGGGTTCATTGCTTGGTCGTACGAGGCCATTAATTCTACAGGCTGGGGAATTTTTATTTATTCATGGTTCTATAACCGATGCATTGATAAGATCTAATATAGATCAAGAAACTGGGAAAGTGGACATATATAAAATTAATTCTGACGTGTCTAAATGGTTAATGGGTAAAGGTAAAGTACCTCAATATCTAGAAAATACTGGTAGAGATAATCCAGTGTTTTCTAGAGTTTATTCAGAAGATAAAACTCTTTCAATTACTAATTGTAACAAAATACGTAAACAATTAGATAAGTTTCTTAATGTTAAACATGTAGTCATGGGACATTCTACTTATTCCAGTATAAATACAGCATGTAAAAAAATGTTAATAAGAACAGACGTTTCTCTATCTAGGGCATTCGGGGGCGAAATAGAAAATAAGAAATTACAAGCACTTGAAATAATACAAAAATCGGGTCAAGACCCAATATTAAACATTATAACAGAGGATGGCAAAAAAATTCTAAAATAGAGTTTTAATAAGTTTTTCGTAGTTATTGTTTACATTTCTAGGTACTCCATTGTATATCTTTGCAATAGGAAAATCATTAGACCTATTAACTACATTCTTAAAATTAACCATATAATCATGGATGTTATAGTTTATGTCATTACAAATGGCGTCAACTGTTTCAAAGAAAGAATACAATTCCTGTTTAAATTTATTAAATTTAGTAGCCCATTTATCTAATGAAATGTCTATAATCCCAAATTCTTCGGAATTTTCAGTGTCGGAGTCAAAGATTTCATCTTGAAACTTTTGAACTATTTTACCCTTTGTCTTATCCATTACTAATAGATAACCAAACAATTGATAAAGATCGTACTCGTTTTTCCTAACATTAATTCTTTTCATCCTAGTTTTAATCTCAATAACAGTGTCTCCGTGAGAAGCATCGTGAAATCCTCTAAGCTCCCAATGGGGTAATTGGTCCCATGGGTTTTTCCTATGCATAAAATTATTACCCTTGGTATACATTTTAGATTGAATTACAGAACTTTCATTGTTATTTCCGCAGTCTTTTTTTATTGAAGATTCTAAAAAGTTATTCGCTACAGAAATGTCTTCGTCGGTCATTTCTTTATTCTCGGATTTTAACTTTTTAATTATCTCGTCTTTAACATTCTCTGCCGTAGAGACATCTTTTATATTTTTCTTAAAAACTGAATATATATTCTTAAGTTCAGTGTCATATACCTTATCGTCATCTGATTCTACTATAATACCGTATTGAAATAAAAGATGTTTTATTAATTCTGGACTATGCCTGGCTAATAGAAGAAGTATAGTTTTACTAGTTGGTTCGTATCTATTTTTACCACATGCTGATCCAATGTAAGATACTTCTAGGTACATTTAGTATAATATTATAATATTAGTCATTTTTTTAAATTTGTTTAGCTATTATATAAATTGCTAAAAATAAATATTATTAAATAAAAATATGAGTAAAGTTATATAACGATGGAACGCGCAGCAAATCATATAATTCGGATGCTTCAAAATGGTTACATTTTCAAACCTGGTATACCAATAGAAAATAAGATACAATCCGAGGTTCCAAAATTTTTAAATTTATTGACTACATTCTTTTATTCTGACGAAATTTTTCACGGACATGTAAATGTTCATTATAGCACCTGGGTAAATATTATAAACGACAGGTTTTCTAATTTATTAGACGCGTATAACAGGGAATATGAAATAAATAGAGCCATTATTAACTCTAGAAGAGCTAAAATGATTGACTTCGCAACTGAATTAGATTCTAAAAAATTAATGGACGAACTAGAAGATATGAGTTTAGAACCTACAGTATCTTCTTTAGTAAAATCTCTAAAAAAGGGGCGTATAGGCAAGAAGAAGCTCCCTAGGAGATAAATAAACTAAAACAACAATTCTTCGCCCTGATCGCCAAATCCTGTATTAAATTCAGAAAATACATCTCCGCTATCTAATGCGATCCCATATTTTGACATTGTACATGCAGCGCAATCTCCGCCGGTATCGCCGAAACTAGAGTCGTCCATGACTCTAGACGTACAAGTACATTCTGATGTACTTACACATTTACTTCTTTTTACATAACGGACGTTGATATGACCCGTTTTTGCTCTGTATTTTTCAGGCTTAAAGTCTTTCAAGTATCTAGGTCCGTGCTGTTTAAGCATACGTTCTTCTATCTCCTGTATAGTCATTTCACTAACCTTTTTATTTTTTTTAATTCCGCTAGATAACCCGGTTATCATAGGTCGAGGAACGTCGGGTAGTCTCGAATTGTCTTGATCCATATCATCGTCTAACCCCTCGTACATCGATGACATATTAAACGTGTTTGCAATTTTATTTTTTTTCCCTCCAAAGTTTGTATCGTCATTTTCATCCCCATAATGACTGGAATCGTCTCCTCCGCAACTATAGTCCGGATCGTTTCCATAATGACTGGAATCGTCTCCTCCGCAACTATATTCAAGTTCTTTGCCGAACTGTTGTTCATCTTCTTCGCCAAAATAATTATCCCCGAATAAAGCCCTGTGATTATCTTCGTTATAATTAAATTCTATCGATCGTATAATATATTCGGGTTGATCTTTAAGCGCTTCATTAAGTCTAGTTATAATGTCTCCACTTATTCCCTGTTTACTTACTTCTTCATAAAACTCTTTAGAGGCCTTTTTTGCTACAGTATTTATAACGGCGGCTAACATGGTACCTTCTACGAAAGATATTGACTCATTTCTAACAACTGGTTTTATATAGGTTAATCTCTTATCTTCTGAACCGATTAAGAATATTGGCCACATCCTAACAGATTCGTCGTTTATCTCTGGGAAAGTCTCCCTCATCCAGCTGCCAGACTTTTTTTGTGTATTCAATGCCTTCATCATTACATCAGTTAGAGGTGCAAATCTTGGAGTATCAGAACTGACTGTATCCTCCATAGAAGTGTCTATGGGTGGTTCAAAATCTAACTTAGAATATTCCATTGCCGCGCCAATTACTTCAGGTGGGGCTGGCATATAATTTTTACTATATTCATCCTTTAAAAACTCAAATGCCTCCATTTCATCTGTGGATATTTCATCGTTACACGACTGTAGCTCTTTAAATGTGGCCATGTCACTCTTTATATATACCCAGGTAGCTTCCCCCTCATTTACCGTACGGAGTCCAACCTGAGCGTCACCGGGTTCTAGTTCTTTAAATCTATAATATTCGATATTGTAATTATTCGCACTCTTGATTACGTACCCCTTAGAATTACATTTAGTATACAATTCCATAAGAATATCTTTATAGTCGTCGTCTGACGGGGGTGATTGACTGGGTATAGGAGATGAAGACCTAGAACCAATTGGATCACTCGAAGACCCAGCCCCGGGTGAAGAAGTGGGTGATATAGATGAAATATCAGGGATGCCACTTTTATTTAAACACATCTTTATCTGGTCGTCAGACAAATTAGTGATCATCCAGTTTATTATACTCTCGGTTGTTAGGTTGTCAAAAAATTTTAATGTGGATGAACTCATTTGTTATTTACTTTTACATTTACATTTTATTTTTAGTTTTATTTTTATACATTTCATGGGCTTCATTTACAATTCTTGGGTTGTTAATACCAATAAGCAATAATTCCTCTAGATGTGTTTCCGGATAAGCTCCGTATGTATATATTAATTCCATAACCTTTTTATTTATTTTTTCCTTTTGTGAATCCTGATAAAAGTCGTCTGCAATTTTCCGTTTTACTTCTTTTGATACTAAATCACTTGATGCAAGTGATTTTATACATTTTACGAGATTATCTTTTAACTTGTAATCATCTTTGAATGTTATTGTTGTACTTCCCGTTTCGTTTAAATAAATTTTTCTAAGAGCTGGTATCATCTTAAAATTACCATGTAAATTTATCATATACTTCATTACAGACGCGTCTATATCAAGTTCCTTAAATGTTTTTTGAGAAGTCCATGGTATTATATTTTCCATCATATTTAAATCCTTATTTATATCTGTGTCGTATAATATTTCTGAGTCAGAATATGGAGTAATCATATTTGTTTCCTGCCCGGACTGAAAGCCGGCCTCTATAAATTTAATAGGAAGATCGTTTCTTGGGAATGTAAATTCTCTTTCGTAAATTTGACTGAATTGAACTAGATCAGGTATTCCCTCCCTGATGTACATTCGACCGTTTGACGGGTTCTTATAGTAAATCTGATACATTCCTCCTCTTACCGGAATACAATGTTCCTCTAGCCTTACTATATTGCCATTTTTATTTATATTACAATCTATAGAACAGCTTTTAATTATTTTTTCGAAGTCATTATTGATTGCGTATTTTTTAATAGACGATTGCAACATTTTTTGATCTATGCTATCAACTGCTAAATTTTTCCAGTTACCTATTTTCTTATTTGCGTCATCGTCTTCTCCTTCTCCTGGGAAGATAGAATAGTGTCTATATATATCAACAAACTGTTCTTCTTTTGGTAATCCAGAATGACTGCAATACCTAGACGCCCGAGCAAGAATTTGTTCGATTCTAGATTCGTTCCACCAAGGGTCTGTTATATGAACTTGTCTTACATTCTTAAAAGACACTCCTTCCATAACGGATCTTGTTCCTAAAATAACCTTAAGCAATTTTCCGTCTGAATTCTCTGGAGAATTAAATGTATTTCTAGCCCGTTTTATTAAAGCCCCTGTGGGATCCTTAGATTTAGTTTCTGAACTCCATATAAAATATTTATTAGCTGCTTTATTGTTATCGCCCTGAAAATTTATAAAACCGAGAGCTTCTAAAATGATAGCGAGGGGTTCGACCCCATACTTAAGCCAATTTGAGAATATAAACACAGGTCCTTTACTGCTCAGTGTCAATTCTATTATAGATGCAAATTTAACAGAAATAGTTTTAACGTATTGTATAATGTCTGTATTTGAGCCTTTAATAGATCTAAGATTTTGTCTAAAAGTTTGTAAAGCGGTTTTTTTATCTGCAAGGGTTTTATTTACAGTTTCTCCTATTTTAGGGAGTGTTATGTTAGAATATTGTTGACTAGTTACAAACATCCCAGTTATCTTATCATCTTCTGTATTGTCATAATTTCCTAACAGTACATTTTCGTAGTTGCTATTACCCGTTTCGTCGTCTGGTTTTGATAATTGTTTGTCTTTTGAAATATCTGAATAAAGTGCATCTATGTAATCGAGCTTGTGTTTATTTGAAAACGGGTGTTGAATTGTTATAATTCTCTTGTAGGGATAAGCATTTGGGTTACCCCCCTTGAAATAAGAAATATACCCCGAGCAAATGTAACGAATTAGTTCGGTATTTATTACACATGAATTTTCTTTAATCCATGTAGAAGTCTTAGATTGTTTATCACATACTTCTTCTCCCCCTACTATTTTTTTCTCGCCTATGAAATACTTATAAAAATCTATTTCCTTTATGGGGAATGGAATCCTGGGGCGCAACAGATTAATTGTTAGAGCCAATTCATATGGATTATCGTATATGGGTGTTGCAGACATAAGAACTAATTTTAAGTTTGGATGAAAATAATATCTTATAGAGTCGTATAATTTTTTATAGAATGTCCCGCCCGCACTTACTAGTCTTTGTATTTCGTCTATTATTAATAACCCATTTTCTCTAAATAACCCAGAATCGTTCAAAAGGCTATCATTTTTAATAAATTGTCCATTTTTTCCAGTTTTATATAATGATTCGATGAATTTATTATGACTAATAATTTCAAAGGTTCTGATTATATTTCCCCGAATTGTTTCCTGGTAGTTTCTGAGCTCAAGTGTTAATCTAGAAACCTCGTTTTCCTGATTTTTAAATTGTTTAGCTAAAATAGCCGAGTTATCACCATTATTAATCATAACTTCAATTTTATACATTTTTGCTATTTCAGATTCTAGTACTTTTTGTTTTTTAATGAGAAGAGAGTTTTTATTCTCGGATACATAAATGTCCCTTTCTAATTTGCCGTCCCCTTGTTTTATCAAACAAAATGAAGGACATGAAGAAAACGTTCCATTGCGTATTTCACCTGAAATTTCCTCATAGTATTGATCTATAAGTGGGGCAGGGACCGCGTATATTATCCGGTGATTTGTAGCATTCTTTAGAGATTCTGCAACTACTATAGATGTACACGTTTTTCCAGAACCTAGACCATGATATACAAGTAAGTTATTAAAGTTGCTAGATGGACCCATTATTTGACCCATAAATTTTTGCTGCGGACCCAGAGACATATCTGTTGTCTTACATATATCATCATTTTCAAGATTTATATAATTATCTGAAAATGTAAAAGGACTATCCTCTACAAATGCATCGTCTGAATAAATCTCATTTACAAATTCCAGAAGATCTGCATTGTTAAAATTTTCTAAATCATTTAGATTTTTAAATTTCATATTTTCACATTTTATATGATATTTATCTCTATCCTCTGGATTTTTATAATAATATTGTATGCAATCCATTTATTATTATAAACATAACAAATTTATTTATGTTTATAATATTTATGGAATAATATTCGAAATAGATAAAACTCACTTCACGACTACAACTATGATCAATATGAGTATAAAAACCGCAAGACCTATGATAATCATATTCTTTTGTTTGATGGCGGCCTCTGATGTTTCTTTTGCTTTTTTTAATTTATCTTTATATATGTCCGTCTCGGTGGTGGCGGCAGCTGCGTCGGCGGCGACATCGCCTACTTCTACCGTGCCCGCCTCTAGTTCATTGATTTTGTCTAGTCGCGTTTTAAGTGTTTCGGACTGGGTTTCTATAGTGCCTTCCAACGCAGTGATTTGACCTGATAGTAGATCTCGCGCATTAGCTTCTGCCACGGAACAATCTGGGTTGTCTATCAAATCGGTAATAATGATATTTGATGAACCAACAGATGCATTTGCTGTAGCAAGATCAGCGTTTGCTGTAACAAGATCAGCGTTTGCTGTAACAAGATCAGCATCTATTCTAGTTACATTAGATTGCGCTGTAACAAGATTGGCCCTTGCTGTAACAAGATCCGCCTCCATGGTGGTCACCAATTCATCTAGCCTATCCATCTCATCATGTTTCTCTACTAATTTAGTTTTTACGTAGTCTATCTCAGAACTAATACCGCCGTCCTCGAATGGGGGCTCGGGTATGTCACCCCCCACGGACGTCATAAAGTTTGTCCAGGAAGTGGAAATTTGCTGTAATGTACCATCAGTCTCCCCCGCAGCGCCGCCCGCAGCCACCAAGGCTAAGGCTGTCTCCGCAGCCGTCTCGAACTCGCGGTCCATCAACTCTTGCTTCTGAGCCTGGAGGCGTGCAATTTGTGAATGCAGGGCTGCGGTGTTACCCTCCAAATCAGTTACTATCCCCGATGCTTCTTGGACGTCCTGCACGGCTTGTGCGCGAGTTAGACCAACCGATTTACCAAGGATCGTAAGAAATTGAGAAGCCATTATTACGCCTTCACTGTTGCTATATTTCCCGGTTAATAATTCCCCCATTTTAGAAATAATCCATTCTTCGTCCTCGGCCATATGCCTTAAAATATAGCCACTCCATGTCATTATTTGATTTTTTATCCACGTTGTAGACGGCTGATCGCGACCAGCTCCTTCTGCGTCCCAGGAGTTCATGAACGCCTGGATTATTACAGACCATTTTGTGC
>MDTF01012291.1_pt1 | contig 22390 bp, 19 predicted proteins | sample 811191 | NCBI WGS metagenome assembly MDTF01 (sample SAMN05326649, study PRJNA326480) | marine metagenome | isolation source: seawater | place: Southern Ocean | collected 2011
CTTTTTTAGAGGCTACGTAGGATTCGGATTCAAGAAATATCATGGTGCATTTATGGCCATTATGTTTCAAACCCTTTTAACAGCTATGATGCACATTGGCAAACCAGAAGCTGAAACTTGGAGCACGGTTGTGGGTGGAGTATATTTGGGTCTTTTAGCATACCGATCAAATTCTATTTGGTATGGGGTTTTCTTCCACCTTTATTTAGGCCTTTTAAACACCTGGTTTTGTGGATTATAGTTCATGATAAATATTTTTATACATATTTCTAAAACAGCAGGAACTTCATTAAAGCAGGTAATCTATAACAACTATGCTTTAGAAGAAATTCATGAAAGCTATGATCCTAAATTGTGGCATCCGAATATCCAAAAAGATCTAAATGGGTTTGATTGGAAACTCATTTTAGGACATATCAGATATGGTTATCATGAGAACATCGAAGGAGATACGCAATATTTCACCGTAATGCGTAACCCTGTAGAGAGATGCTATTCTCATTTTAGACATTTTCATAGATCTCCAATAGAAGAGCACAAAGAAATAGCAAAGAGTTACCCTAATATTTCAAGCTTCAGTAAAACGGATAAAGCGTACAACCTTCAAACGCGTATTATTAGTGGAGTTCACGATGTAAATAAATTTAAAAAAGACGAAAGACGTTACCTTGAACTGGCTAAGAAAAACTTGGATAAGTTTGTTTGTATTGGCCTTTCGGATAGGTTTGATGAATCACTACTTCTATTAAAAGATCGGTTAGATTGGAAAAGGATTTATTATTCATCATCTAACGTTGATCCCACCAAAAGAAAAACATCCCATCTTACTAAAGAAGAAAAAAAGGGTTTGCAGGAAGCTAACCAACTAGATATCGAATTGTATAAATATGCTCAAAAACGATTCGAAAAAGACATCAACTCAATTCCATTCTTCGGTATAAAAAAGTTACTTTTCAAGCAGCTAAACTCGTTGAGAAATCTCAAACTTAAATTAATGAACTAGCTTTGATTTTTAACTCGATACCATATCTATTTTTCTTTCCAGTAGTTACTGCTTTGTTCTTCTTCTTACCACACAAGTATAGATGGGTGTTGCTATTAATTGATAGTTACTTTTTCTACATGTGGTGGGAACCATTCTACCTGCTGTTAATACTTGGCTCAACAGCAGTAGATTATTGGTGTAGCATGCAGATGAGTCATCAGGAAGAAAAGTCGAAACGGAAGAAGTTTGTCTACGTCAGCATATTCATGAATTTGTTAATACTGCTGACTTTTAAGTATTTCAACTTCTTCTCAGATGCCACACAACAGCTGCTAAATTTAGCGGGTATCGATTACCTAACGCCACACATTAGCGTATTGCTCCCGATGGGAATCTCCTTTTACACACTTCAAACCATGGGGTATTCCATTGATGTGTATAAAGGAGTGATTAAAGCCGAAAAACACCCTGGGATTTTCGCTCTTTATGTCACCTTTTTTCCTCAATTAGTAGCAGGCCCTATTGAAAGAGCTAAAACACTTTTGCCACAGTTTAGAGTAGAACAGAAGTTCTCAACCGAAAGGGCTTTAAGTGGACTAAGACTCATCTTGTTTGGATTGTATAAAAAAGTAGCGGTGGCCGATCAAATTGCACCCATTGTTGACTCCGTATTCGCCAATTCAAATAACTACAACGGAATCTCAATATTAGTAGTAAACATCTTGTTTGCACTTCAAATTTACTTTGATTTTGCTGGCTATTCAGACATCGCAATCGGTAGTGCACGGGTTTTAGGCTTTAACCTTATGACCAACTTTAAGCGACCATTTTTTGCTCGCTCTTTGGGCGAACTTTGGGCCAGATGGCATCTCTCATTAACCACTTGGTTTAGAGACTACATTTTTGTCCCTATGATCAGAAATAAGTACGATTGGAGAATCGCCATTTTCACCATTTATGTTTTAAGCGGCATGTGGCATGGAGCCAATTACAACTTTTTCATTTGGGGATCTTTTAATGCCTTTGTCATCATACTTTCTAGAAGTATGCCTAAAACCAAAGAATGGATTTGGAAAGCATTACAATTAAACCGTTTCCCTAAGCTTGATAAAGTGGTAGACCAATTGTTCACGTTATTGCTGTTTTCAGTTCCAACTGTGTTTTTTAGGTCGGCTACATTCGAACAAGCAATTGACATGTTTCAATCTTTATTGGTTTACTTCCCTTCAAGTATAGCTTCAATAAGTAGTAGCACCTTTCGACACATTTTGTTACTTGATCAAGATAGTATTACATGGGCAATAGCTTTACTCGGCATTGTAGTATTGTTTTTTATAGAAGTTGCAGAAGAAAATAAAAAAGGATGGATACAAGACTTAATCATGAAATGGGCTATGGCTCCTAGATGGGCTTTGTACTTTTTCATGATGTTCAGTGTTATTTTGTTATCGGGTGCAAGAGAAGTGCCTTTTACTTACTTTCAATTCTAGAGCGTGAAGTTATCAGTTAAAATAGCATTGTATTTGATCTTGTCTGTAGTTATAGACAGAGCACTAGGTTATTTTATTTCAACCAACGTTCAAGCCTATCAGTACGACAATAGAATTGAAAAAATAATCAATAAACAGATTGATGCTAAAACAGTAGTTATTGGATCTTCAAGAGCTTTAATTGATGTTGACGCATGCCTTTTATCTGACAAGCTTAACCGTAAGGTATATAACTTAGGTTTTTCTGGCTCTACTGTTGATTTCCACTTATTCGTCTTACAGCTTTTAGAAAACACCAAGCAATTTCCAGACACCTGCTTACTGGTTCTTGATGAGCGAAAAACTTTTACCGGTTCTGAAAGTGCATTTTTCAGAACTGACTTTTTAATGCCATACATCAGCGATGACTTTGTGTACCAAAAAGTTTGTGAAAAGGACAAAAGTGTATACCCTGTTGGCTTAGCTTCTAGCACTTACAGACAAAACAACAATACAATTAATGCATTAACATACCTTGTGAGGGGGCAGTTACCTCCTGATAACACTTCTGATATCAACTCTTGTGGATCGGTGCTAATATCAGAACAATCACCCAATTTTAAGCCTACTGAGGAAGGGTCCATGAAACTTTACGATGCAGATGAAGAGAATTTGGTATTCATTGATGCCTTTAATGAAATTCAAAAAATCTGTCAGAAACACCACTCTACTCTCCTATTAATTTACCCGCCTAACTTCGCAATTCCAAATCCTGATTTTAAAACTAGAGTTAGAGAATTAACCCATATATCTGCTACCGAAATTCAGCTAGACACTTTGCATTTCAAACCTGATTATTTTTATGATCATGGTCACTTGCAAAAGAAAGGAAGCATTGAGTTTACAAATAAACTAGCTAACCAAATACTTCAACTTTAACACATGGTTTTCAGTTCACTCATATTTTTATTCTCATTTCTCCCCATTGTGTTATTTGGGAATTGGGTGTTTAAATCCAAGCGAATTTGGCAAAACTCATTTTTGCTGATTGCCTCTTTATTTTTCTACGCTTGGGGCGAAGGCGAGAAAATCATTTTAATGATTGTTTCTATTCTCATCAACTACATTGTTGGAAGAATTATTGGCAATAACTTAAATAAACCCAAAGCTAAAACAGCACTCATTGTTGGAGTTGTATTGAATCTCGGTATTTTACTGTATTACAAATACATGGGATTCTTCGTAGAAAACATAAATGTTCTACTTGATTTATTTGAAATCTCTGCCATTGAATTCAAACCAGAAACACTTCCAATAGGTATTTCATTCTATACATTTCAGGCACTTTCATACGTCATTGATGTATATAGAAAGGAAACTCCCTATCAGAAAAACCCTTTCAATTTGGGTTTATATATCGCCCTGTTTCCTCAATTAATTGCTGGACCAATAGTTCGTTACAACGATATTGACCAAGAACTCATTAAACGAGACGAAACCACTGATAAACTCGCTGAGGGTACACGCAGATTTTTAATTGGTCTTTCAAAAAAAGTTTTACTCGCGAATAACCTAGGTGTAATTGTAGATCAAATCTTTGATTTACCTCCAGACACTGTTGAGACCCCAGTTTTATGGGTTGGCATGATCGCATACTCTCTACAACTTTACTTTGATTTTTCAGGATATTCTGACATGGCTATTGGATTAGGTAGAATGTTTGGCTTTACGTTTCCAGAGAATTTCAACTTTCCATACACGGCACAATCTATTCAAGACTTTTGGAGAAGATGGCACATTACATTATCGGTTTGGTTTAGAGACTACCTCTATATCCCCTTAGGAGGAAACAGGATAAATAATACACGTACTTATTTTAACCTATTTATCGTATTCTTAGCAACTGGTATGTGGCACGGTGCGAGTTGGAACTTTATCATTTGGGGACTTTTACACGGCTTCTTTATCATAATTGAACGACTAGGATTCAATAAGATACTTGAAAAAGCACCTGCAATATTTAGAACTGCTTATACTTTATTCGTTGTCATGTTTGCTTGGGTGTTGTTTAGAGCTGAAGATCTTACATATGGGTTAGACTATATATTTCATCTAATTAAACCCAGTAATTCTGCTATCTACTCATTTGATGAAATGGTAAGTACATTTGCACTATTAGTACTACTCACTTCATCATTACTAGCTACGCCACTGTTTTTCAACATTAAATTGAAGATTGATAAAACTGTGGCTGGAAAGATTCTTTCAGACACACTTCTAATCTTATTTTTCATTGTCTGTATATCTGAGCTAATTTCGTCAACTTATAACCCATTTATTTACTTCAGATTCTAATTGTATGAAGAATAAAACCAAAAATATATTGGGCTATATAGTGGTTATAATGTCCCTGTTATGGGTATTAACCAATTCCATAACCTTCTTTTTATTGGAAACGATCCCCGTATCCATCTCTGGAGTTTTAAAGACTAATAATTCTGGAGAACTCATAGTAGGGAATCAAATATTTAATTCCGCTGGTAATTCAGATTTAATAAAAGTGAATTGCCAACCTAATGAAAAGAAGGAATTTGATTACGAATATCAAAATGGAAATATTTTAAAAGAACAAAAGGGAATCTTTATTTACAATGAAAACAACGGGATAAAAGTACAATTAGAACTATTGAATTTTAATTCATGGATTTTCTCTCATAACTATACAGAAGAAGAGCTTTATCCCATTTCAAAACTCGTCAAAAGAGAACATGACGACAATAGGAAGCCGATTGTTGAAGAGAACAGCCTTACCATAAATCCTGATGAAGATATTTTCATATTTTCTACTAAGCCAACTTTCTATAAACCTTTTTGGAACCGTGTATATTTAACTGCGTTTCTTGTTTCATGTATACTATCTATTCTAATTATACTACGAATAAGAACTAAATTCAATCGCTGGTTAAATAGCCAATCTATCAATACGGTTTTTCAATTAAGCTCTGTATTTCTTGTTATTTTATTTTTCGCTTTTGCACCTAAAACATATGATACACCTGAAAAAAGAAACCTTAAAGAATTCCCAAGTTTCTCAAATACATTTATCTGGAATATTCCTGGTAAAATAGATGCCTGGTATAAAGACCATTTTCCCTTCAGAAATTCGCTACCTGTACCCATAAACTACCTTAAGCTATCTACATTCAATATATCGCCTATTCCTCAAAAAGTTCTTAAAGGAAAAGAGAATTGGTTGTTTTCAAGCGAAGGAGACGTTGTTGACTCATACAAGGGCTTAAAATTCTATTCTGATGATGAGCTAAAGAAAATTAAACACAACCTTGAAGAAAGGAGAGATTACTTAAAACTAAAAGGAAGCAGCTACCACTTAATGATATTGCCGCTAAAAGCTTCTATGTATCCCGAAATGCTACCGAATGTGCTCAAAGCAAAATCGAGTTATTCTAAATACGAACAGCTAATCTCATATTTAAAGGAGAATACTACTCTTTCAATTGTTGAAGTAAAACCTAAACTACTTGAAAAGAAGGAAGCCGAATTATTGTACTATGAAACTGATACTCACTGGAATCAATTAGGTGGTTTTTACGGGTATCAACAACTCATCAAAAAGATTAATTCAGATACAGAATACAATATCACATTGATTGATGAAGATCAAATTTCATATGAAAAATACACTGAATCATCAGGTGATTTACTGAATATGATAAACCTTACAGGATATTTAAATCGTACGATATATCAGTTAAAACTACCCTATAGGAATGAGAAAGAAGTACCTCCTATCAGGTTTGATTCACTCCGATTTGATGGTCCATTGATGTGTTATGAAAACTCAAAATTAAAATCTGCTCCAAGAATTCTTTTTTACAGGGATTCATTCTCTTCTTACCTGATAAAACCCGTTTCACAATCATTTTCTCGAACAGCTTTGTATTGGACTAGAACATTTTATAAAGAGCCGATAGACGCTGAAAATCCAGATATTTTTGTGGATGAATATTTAGAACGTTTTCTAGATTTTTTATTAGATGAAAATCCAAAAAGCATCCAAAATGCGGTTAAAGAATTTAGAGCTTCTCAGCAAGCAGATAGTTTACACAACTCAACTCTTCCTGAACTTTTGGATTGAGACTAGCTATCAAACCGTTGTTTTGTTTGGATGCTAAACCAATAAGCTCATTTACTGAAAGCTCGCCAAATTTAGCTGAGTCGGATGCCGATAATCCATTTTTATAGCTTGTTAACATCCAGCTTAGAGCATAAATCGGATGCCCAGCATCTAGCACTCCACAATCAACATTAGTAAGCTTATCGCTGAATAAATTCTTCAACCCGCTTGTTGTCATGTTGTAGTAGTGATTGGGATAACCGTGAAAAGGTTGCAAAAATGGAACGGCCACGTAAAGTTTACCTCCTGGTTTTAACACGCGCTCTAACTCTTTAGCAGAGGTAAAAGGATCTCTTACGTGTTCCAATACATTTAAAGAGAAAACGGCATCAAAGGTATTATCTGGAAATGGTAACTTATCAGCAAAACCGATAACGTCTGTTGTAGGATAGTCTACAATTTCTAGGTTTACAACATTTGGGTAATACACTGATCTCAAACCGCATCCTGCATCTAATATAAACCCATCTTTAAACTCATTAATAATGGCTTTTGCAGTTGGATCATAATCATGGTCTGATACATTCCCTGTTGTTTCTATTTCAGAAAACTGCTCTTTTGAAATTGATAATATCGCCTCGTTTTCAAATCCAAACTGACTGGATACGATATTTTTAAGTTGGTTTAATTTAGATGTTCTGTCGTGAATATAGGTATCTAAATTTTGAGTATTGAAGATAATATTTAAAGGTGTTTCACTGTCTTTGTAAGTGATTACAACCAACAAATTCTCTTGCCAATTACTCTCTCCATTAATTACAATTTGAAACCCTTTAGACTGTTTTTTGGGATAATGAAATTTAAGATCTGGCCTTTCTATTTCATATACGGAATAAGACTTGCCTTCTATAGAAATCTGTACAGCGTCAATATCAATATCCTCTTGATCTACTACAAATCCAGAAATTTTGAGAAACGGTGTATCTACACGCTGATTTTGAGATGGAGATTCAATTGAAAGAAAACTACCTTTCATTAAGTTTAGCTCTTTCTTGATTTTGTTTTTTACTCTTTCTATCATTCTCGTGGTCTATAATCAACGTAAGATCTAGTTAAGTTAGGATTGTAGTAAGGGTCATTTTTAATATACTTATCCCACAATTTATTAAATCTACCCACATCTTTTAAATGCTGAGCGTAAGTTTTTTTATCACGATGTGGATGCCCCCTTGAAATAGATTCATGGTGAATCAATTTTACTTTAGATAAATACAAGTTCCTATAACCTTTCTCTAGTAGCTTGAGGCAAAAATCAATGTCGTTGAATTCAACAACTTGCTCTTCTTCAAACCCTCCTACTTCGATGTACTTATCTCTATGAATCATCAAGCAAGCACCTGTTACGGCACTGTAATTATTATTGGCAACAAGTTGATAATAAGGCCCGCCACGTTCTTCAGGAATTCCTACAAAAGCATGACCAGCTGGACCACCTAACCCAATAATAACACCTGCATGCTGAATAAGTTGATTGGGATAATAAAGCATGGCTCCCACTGCTCCAATTTCAGGCCTGATGGCTTGTTCAACCATTCTTTCCATCCAATCTGGGTGAATTATTTCAATGTCATTATTCAGGTGTAATATAAGCTCTCCATTAACCAACTTAAACCCTTCGTTTACGAGTTTCGAGTAATTGAATGGATAATTCTGTTCAACCCAGTTGAATCTATTTGGATATCTCTCTTTATAAGAATCTAGCAGTTCAAAAAAATCAGCTTCATCACTGTTGTTGCTCAGAACTAAAACATCAAAATTGGAATAGCTGGTTCCTTCAAAAAGCGTTTTTAAACACAATTCGGTTATGTCTGCTTTGTTTCTAGCAGGAATAATAACTGAAACCTTGGGTTCACTTTTGAGAGTATATCTGGGATGAAACACCCCTGGCCAAACTTGGTCTTGCTCAACCTGTGCATCGATACCTCTACGATTGAAGGCATTTTGCAACACCGTTCTTTGAGCTTGAAAAGCATAGTCTTTTGCAGAAGAATTGCCTGCCGTGCTTTGTTCATGAATTCTCCAGTGATACAACACATTAGGAATATGCTTAATGAACTTTGCCTTTTCTGTTAATCGGAGAACCAAATCGTAATCTTGTGCACCTTCTAAACCAACAGAAAACACTTCTACCTCATCAATCAAAGACCTCTTTACAAAAACAGGATGTAAGATATAATTGCGTGATTCTAATGTATCTGGAGACCAATTGGGTTTAAAGTATGGTTGCTCGTAAATATTTTCTGCAGAATTGAATTTATCTTCATCTGCATACATAAAATCAATTTCGGGGTTAGATTGAAGCTCGTTGACAAAATGGAATAAGCAGTCTTTTGTTAAGAAATCATCATGATCTAAAAACAAAATATATTCACCTGTTGCTATATCTAGTGCATCATTTGAGGCTTTGGAAATGTGTCCATTTTCAGTTCTAAATACAACTTTTATCCTTGAATCGTCTTGTATCTTTTTTAGGTATTCTAATACTTCTTCGCTTGAAGAGTAATCATCTGAAACACATAGCTGCCAATTATCATACACTTGATTTTTAACAGATTCAACAGCCTGTTTAAGATACTCTATATCGGGGTTATAAACAGGTAGAATGACTGATACAAGCGGTCTATTAGTAAACGATGCTTGAGTTTTAGTCCATCGTTTAAAATCTTTCTCTTTGGGCATGTATTTATGCATCCAAAGCTGATAATCAGATTTTACTTTGAGCTTAAAAACAACCCGCAACACATACTTAAAAGCCTTTGCAAAGAATTTCCAAATACGCTTTTGCCCTTTAACAGAGAAAAAAAACACCAATGCTCTGTACGGGGTTAGATCTGCATTTTCTAGTTGAAGCTTAATGAAATCAACCTTTTCTTTAAAGGCATTATTCTCTGCCACTTTAATTTGATTTTTGGAAGGTTCTACGCTTTGTGTTCTTCTCAAGATACAATGAAATCACATCTTCTATATCTCCAACCAGAGCCACTTTACCATTTTCAAGGTAGCAACCTCTAGTACAAATCCTTCTTAATTCATTGAGGTTATGGCTTACATATACAATTGTGGCGTCTGAATTTTGGATTTCAGTTATCCTATTGGCAGACTTCTCTCTGAATCCAATATCACCAACTGATAGAGCTTCGTCAACTATTAGTATATCAGGTGTATCTGCCACTGTTATTGAAAAGGCTAATCTAGCCATCATTCCAGCAGAATATCTTTTCACCTGCATTTCTAATTCGTCTGTGGTAAGCTCCGAAAACTCTTGTATAACATCAACAGAATTAGCAATTTGCTTTCGAGTTTTGCCCATCATAACACCAAGCAATTTGATGTTTTCAAAACCAGTAAGTTCTGGCTCAAACCCAACACCAAGTGCCATCATAGGGGCAACTTTTCCATTAACATGCAACTCACCTTTCTCTACAGGCATAATGCCAGCAACAGTTCTTAAAAAAGTACTTTTTCCAGAACCGTTACGCCCCATCACACCAAAACATTCACCTTTGTAAATCTCAAGATCAAGACCTTTTAAAACCTGCTTTCGTTCAAAGGGTTTACTAATTCCCATTGAAAACAAAAAGTCTTTGAAATTATTGATACCATGTTTCTGGATGAGGAAGCTAACATGTAAATCTTTCGCCTCAATTGCTATATCTCTTTGTAATGTCAATTTGAATAGTATTAATAGTTTGAGACAAATCCTGGTTCAAGTCTTCTGAATACAAAAACTCCAATCAGTAAAGAGGTAACAGAGATAAGAACCGTCACAATCCACTGAAGCATTGATGGAAATTCACCGTAATACAAGATATCACGGAAGAAATTAATATAGTGATACATGGGGTTGAAATTCAGTAACCAAGCAAATTGTTCAGGTATTAGCCGAGTTGAATATGCCACTGGAGTCGCATAAAAAAGAGCTGGTGTTATAGCTTGCCATAGTAATCCTACATCTCTAAAATACACATTTAAAGAGCTGATTAACAACCCAGCGCCAAGTGTAAACATCACCAATAAAACAAGTGCTACAGGAAAAAGCAACAATGCTAATGAAGGCTTAAACCCAAATACCACCATTAAAATGGCAAATGGTATAAAAGTCAATAGTAAATTAATTAGCTGTGCTACTAAAAAACCAACTGGGTATGAAACCGGTGGAATATTAATGGACTTTAAAACTCCTGAGCCTTCAACAATACTCATTGATAATTGCTGGGTAGAACTTGAAAAGAAATTCCAAAAAATCAATCCAGTTAGTGCATACAATGGGTAATTTTCGATATCAGGGAATACGTTACTAAACACAAATGTGAATATCCCGAGGTACATCAATGGCGTTATTAAACTCCACATAAATCCTAAGATGGAGTTTTTATACCTCACCTTCAGACTTTTAAGAGCCAACGCCTGTACTAAATTGAAAAATTGTTGGTTAGATAATTTCTGTGACGACATCTGACTAAATCTCGAGCGAAAATAGGAGTTTTTTAAACTATCACAGATATTTAACACCCCTTCTGTTGACCTTGCCAGTTAATTTATAATCATAAAAAATAATGCAGCTTTATATACACCGTCAACATTAAGCCAAGCTTCAATTAAAAAACACTTATTTTGAATTTGATATAGAGGATAATGAGCAGAGTTGTTATTAATGGTAAGTTTCTTTCTCAACAGACTACAGGCGTACAGATGTTTGCTCATGAGATAACCAAACAACTCGTAGTGAAACTACCAAATATTCAAATATTCTGCCCTAGAAATGCCTCCATACCTGATTGGGCAAAACCACACGCTAAAATAGTAGGCAACAAAAGCGGAATCGCGTGGGAGCAATTTGAATTGCCTAAAGCATTAAATGCTGAGGACAAACCCCTTTTATTGAATCTGTGTAATGCAGCTCCAATTAATTACAACAATCAGGTTATTACACTACACGATGTAGCTTTCATTGATCATCCTGAATGGTTTTCAAAGAGCTTCTCCCTTTGGTATAAGTTCCTTATTAAACGTATTGTAGCAAAAGCTAGAAGAGTTATTACCGTTAGTAAGTTTTCACAAGATCGGATTCAATCTGTTTATAAAGTCCCCAATAATAAAATCAATATAATTCAGAATGGAGTTCCTTCAGATATGATCAACTTAAACCTACCGAAAGAGAAAATCATTATTACAGCTGGAAGTCTAGATCCAAGAAAAAATTTAAACATTGTAATTAATGGATTCATTGAAGCAGACCTCTCAGATTGGAAACTCATTATTGTTGGCGGAAAAAACGCTTCATTCGGCAAAGTTGATGTAGTAAATCATTCCAATATTGAATGGACTGGATACCTTGACAGAAAGAAATTGATTGAATTATATAATAAAGCCGCAATCTACATTTCAGCATCACGATATGAAGGTTTTGGGATTCCTGTTTTAGAAGCAATGAAGGCCGGCTGCAAGATTATGTTAAGCGATATTCCTGTTTATCGCGAACTTTATAGAGATCAGGTTTATTACTTTGAGCCAGACAATAAAAATGAGATTGCTAACTTGCTGAGGACTTTTCAAAACACCACGCCTTTGGCAACAAATCATATAACAACCATAGAAAAATACTCTTACAATCTTTCAAGTGATACATTTGCCGAACTCATTCAAGAACTTAGTTAACTCACACTTTTGAAAGTAGCGTACATACACGATTGGTTAGTTATTAGCGGTGGAGCTGAGAAAGTAGCTAGAGAAATTTTAGCTTGTTTCCCGCAAGCTGACGTGTTCTGTTTGGTTGATTTTCTAGACCAAAAAGATCGCGAATTCATCTTGCATGGAAAATCAACAAAAACGAGTTTCATACAAAACTTGCCGTTTGCTAAGAGTAAATATAGAAACTACTTACCCTTCTTCCCTCTGGCTATTGAACAGTTTGACCTGAGTGAGTATGATTTAGTCATTAGTTCAAGCTACGCGGTTGCAAAAGGAGTATTAACCCATAGCAACCAAACCCACATTTGCTATTGCCACTCTCCTATGCGTTATGCGTGGGATTTATACCACCATTATTTAGACACTACCCCTATGGGAAAGTGGAAAAGAAGAGTAGCCAAATTAACTTTACACTACTTAAGAAATTGGGATATAGCTTCGGCAAATAGAGTGGATTATTTCATTGCTAACTCAGATTATATCAAGCGTAGAATTGAAAAAATATACCGAAGAGATGCGGTTGTAATTCACCCACCTGTGGCTATTGATCAATTCACCTTTAATAAGCTGAAAAAGGACTACTACATTGCTTTTAGTAGACTTGTGCCGTATAAAAAACTAGACATTATAGCTGAGGCTTTCAGAAACATGCCTGACAAAAAATTAATTATTGCTGGCGGTGGACCTGAACTAAAGAACCTCAGGAAAAACTGCCCTGAAAATGTTACTGTTACTGGAGAACTACCTTTTTCTGCATTGCTCGAAAAAATACAGCATGCAAAGGCATTGATTGTTGCAGCAGAAGAAGACTTTGGCCTAACGCCAGTTGAAGCTCAAGCTTGTGGAACACCAGTAATTGCTTTTGGAAAAGGCGGTTATTTGGAAACCGTGATAGAGCATCAAACAGGTATGTTTTTTAGTGAACAAACAGCCGAATCTATTCAAGACGCAGTTTATAAATTTGAAGCCGTTGATTGGAATTATGAAACTTGTAGAAAAAATGCTGAAGATTTTTCAAACACCAACTTCAAAACCCATTTATTGACATTCATTCAAGCAAAACTTAAGACGGTTTGAGAATACTGAAAACAGGAATATCAATTCTAAACAACATACTGCTGTTTACACTAGCGTGTTTTCCATTATTCCCTCTGCAAATTGGAGGCCTGTTTATCATGCTTTGGGGAATTTCGGCATTACTCTATTGGCCTTTTAATGGAAAACCAGTTGTGAAAAAGCAATGGTTAGTATTCCTACTTCTTATTGCTCCATATTTAGCTCTTGCCATAAGTGGATTTCAAACGGAAAACTTAAAAGGATTGGAGTTTAGCCTGACTCAAAAATTGAGTTTTTGGGTATTCCCCTTAGGTGTTTTAGCTACATCAAATCAATTCACAAGAGAAAAAGCACTTGCATTAGCTGGCGTATTTACTTTAGCAACTTTTATTGTTCTTTTATATTCTAATGTTGTTATCCAAATCAATGGACTTGTTGGTATTGACTCAGGATATTTAGAGTCTGATCTGTCCACAGCCTATAGAAAAAGTATAGAACTTTACTCAGGAATCCACCCTACTTATCTAGCATTATATACCTACTTCGGAATATTTACCCTTCTTGAATTTCATAAACTTCGTTTTTTATTTAAGAGTAAACTTGTACGAGACATCACCTACTTTGGTCTATCAGCAATGCTATTTATTCTAAGCATTCCTCTTTCAGCTAGATGGCCACTCATCGTTTTTTTAATATTAATAGCTCTACGTTTCTTCAATAAAAACAAGTGGAGCAGGAAATCCGTCATAACTGCGGTTGTTGTTTCCTGTGTCGCTATTTTTTCACTTTTACAAAGTGGTAGTTTTAAAGATCGAATTTCAGAAACCCTCAATACTAAGCTGGAATTCCCCGTTGGAAACAACCACAATTCAACCAATGTAAGATTCGGGATTTACAACTGTGCCATTGAATTAATTCAATCTAACTGGTTAACTGGCGTGGGGATTGGCGATACCCAAGACGAACTTAACAGGTGTTACGAACAATACGACACAGACATATACAAAGAGTTGAACTTTAATACCCACAATACATTTTTCAATTTTAGTGTAACTGCGGGAATACTAGGCTTGATTGCACTTTTAGCTCTCTATATCAAGTCTTTCAAATCCTACAGAAATTGGGGGCTAGCAGTTTCTTTTTTGGCGTTAGTCATTTTTAGCTCATTAACAGAGAATGTATTTGACCGACAACTCGGAATTGTATTCTTTTGCCTTTTCAACTCAATATTTGTTTTCACCAATTTGCGTGAAGATGCTTTGTCTAAAACTGAATGACTACAAGTTTAATTACAGGAGGAAGAGGGTTTATTGGCGCTAATCTTGCCCAATACCTTGCAAAAAAAGGCGAATTTGTAAAGCTGCTAAACAGGCCTGGATCTTCCATCTCAAACGAGATTAAAAACAACCCAAATATTGAGGTTGTAAGTGGTGACATAACCGATTTAAACTCTTTGGTTGAGGCATCTAAAAATTGCAATCAAATCTATCACCTTGCGGCCTTTGCCAAACCTTGGGCAAAAGACCTATCTACTTTTGAGAGAGTAAATATTGAAGGCACCGAAAACGTGTTGAAAGCTGCTCAAGCTAACCAGATATCAAATATTGTAATCACCTCTTCTGCGGGAACATTCGGCCCACAACAGGATGAAAATCCAGTTACTGAAAAAACAATCCCTAGAAGCTTATTTACAGAGTACGAACGCACAAAATTTAAATCGGTAGAACATTGTAAAACGTATTTAGATTTAGGCATGAATATCCGGTTTGTTAGTCCAACCCGGGTTTTTGGACCTGGAGAATTAAGTACTTCAAATGCTGTTACCAAACTGATACGTGATTACGCCAAAGGAACTTTTCGATTTTTGCCTGGTGATGGAAATGGAATTGGCAATTATGCTTTCATTTCAGATGTAGTTGAAGGTCATCATCTTGCTATGCAGCATGGCCAAAAAGGAGAAAACTACATTCTTGGCGGTGAAAATTTGAGTTATCGCGAATTCTTCAATTTAGTTGGACTAGTTTGCGGAACAAGAAGGAAGATGATCGGTTTTCCTATACCCATAATGTTGGGAGCTTCAAAAGCCATGGAATTTTTAGCTGATACAACAGGTATTGAACCCGTAATCACACCACCATTTGTGAGAAAATACACCCACAATTGGGCCACTGATTTAAGTAAGGCACAAGAAGAATTGGGATATAAAATAACTACAGCTGAAGAAGCAATTAGAATTACCTACAACTGGTTAACAGAACTTTGAAATACACTGCTAATATCTAGTAGCAAATCGGGGTCTTTTTCCAAGACATTACCCACAACCACCACATCAGCACCAGCATCAACAGCTTGCTGAGCTGCTTGAGCACTTCTAATACCACCACCAACAATTATTGGAATATCTACAACTTTTCGAACTGATGAAATTGTTTGAGTAGAAACAGCATTTTCGGCTCCACTACCAGCATCTAAATACATCAACTTCAAACCTAACATTTCACCAGCCATTGCCGTAACAGCAGCTATATCTGGTTTATCAGCTGGAATAGGATTTGTATTTGAAATGTAACTAACGGTTGTTGGCTTTCCACCATCAATTAAAATGTAACCAGTAGGCAATACCTCAATACCACTTGCCTTAATTCTTGGAGCCGCCAACACATGTTGACCAATTAACAACTCTGGATTCCTTCCCGATATCATACTCAACAGAAGAATACCATCAGCCTTTGAACTAACCTGAGAGTTACTTCCTGGAAATATAATAACAGGTAATTTTGAATGGGACTTGATGAACTCTAAAGTATCTTCAAATTGAGTATCGGTCAACAAACTCCCACCAACAAAAAAATAAGACACACCACACTGTTCAGCCAGTTGAATCAATGGTAGTAAGCCACTGGGTTGCTGCTTATCTGGGTCTATCAACACGGCAAGAGAAGACTTACCGTTTTTGGACTTGATTGTTAGTTCATCCAAAATCATTCCTTGCAATATTACGTATTCAAGGTATAAACTAACATATAGTCATCATACTTTTCGAAATGTAAATCTACTTCAATTGGATTTTCCCCTTTAAAAATCAAGCCTTTAATCAAACCACTATTGTCCATTTTAAAAGGTTCAACAAAAAGCTCTTTTCTAAAATCAACATTTCCGAGTGCATAGTATTTGAACAAGGCTTCTTTGGCACACCAATACACCAGTGTTTTCCAGATTTCACCTTTAGTGTCTTTGAATTCTTCTTCGCTCAAAAAACGCTGATTCACACGCATGATTTTCTCAGTGTAATGCTGCAAATCGATTCCTACTTCTAATGTTGGATGTGTGATTACGGCTTCTAACTCTCCTGAATGAGAGATTGAAATCTTCTTATTGGAGAAACTCAGTCCTGGCTTTCCATTTTCATCATATGAGATAAACTCATCATTGCCGTATTGTTGTTGAATTAAATACCTCACTGCAAGAAATTCTTTCCTTCTTCTCTTACCTGAAATATCAGATAGCAATTTAATTTCATCATCAGTTAACTTCACTTCTTTCAACAATACTTCTTCCGAGATATTGGTATGCGTTAACCAAATTTTATGACCGCTATCCAAATCAGTGTGTTTGATTACATTTTGTACACCTGTAATATTCATATCTTTGCAGCACTTTTTTAAGAATCAAGCAGAAAGCTCAATCAACATGGAAAAAACGTTGAATTACAAAGTAAGAGATATTTCTCTCGCAGACTGGGGAAGAAAAGAAATAGAATTAGCTGAAGCAGAAATGCCAGGATTAATGGCTTTGCGTGAAGAGTATGGTGCATCAAAACCATTAAAAGGTTCACGTATTGCTGGTTGTTTACATATGACAATCCAAACGGCTGTATTAATTGAAACTCTTGTTGAGTTAGGTGCTGAAGTTACTTGGTCTAGTTGTAACATCTTCTCTACTCAAGATCATGCTGCTGCTGCAATTGCTGCTGCTGGCATTCCTGTATTTGCATGGAAAGGCATGAACGAAGAAGAGTTTGACTGGTGTATCGAGCAAACATTATTTGCATTTGAAGGTGGTCAGCCACTAAACATGATCTTAGATGATGGTGGTGACTTAACAAATATGGTATTGGATCGTTTTCCTGAATTAGTAGACAATATCAAAGGTTTATCTGAAGAAACAACAACAGGTGTTCACAGATTATACGAGCGTCAGAAAAAAGGAACGCTTCCGATGCCTGCAATCAACGTAAATGATTCGGTAACTAAATCTAAATTCGATAACAAATACGGTTGTAAAGAATCTGCAGTAGATGCCATTCGTAGAGCAACTGATGTTATGATGGCAGGTAAAGTAGCTGTTGTTTGTGGATACGGTGATGTTGGTAAAGGAACAGCTGCTTCATTAAGAGGCGCTGGATGTAGAGTTGTTGTAACTGAAATCGATCCAATTTGTGCGCTTCAAGCAGCAATGGACGGATTTGAAGTTAAGAAGTTAGAAAACGCATTAGATCGTGCTGACATTGTTATTACAGCAACTGGTAATAAAGACATCGTAGCTGAAAAACATTTCCGTGCAATGAAAGATAAAGCTATCGTTTGCAACATCGGTCACTTCGATAACGAAATCGATATGGCTTGGTTAAACGGTGCATATGGAAATACAAAAGTGGAGATCAAACCTCAAGTTGATAAATACACTATTGATGGAAATGACATCATTGTATTAGCTGAAGGTCGTTTAGTAAACTTGGGTTGCGCAACAGGTCACCCATCATTTGTAATGAGTAACTCGTTTACAAACCAAACATTAGCTCAAATTGAACTTTGGACAAACAGTGCTGCATATAAAAATGAGGTGTACACACTTCCTAAGCACTTAGATGAAAAAGTTGCTGAATTGCACTTGGCTAAAATTGGTGTTGAATTGGAAGAATTATCTCCAGAGCAAGCAGCTTACATTGGAGTTGAAGTCAAAGGTCCTTTCAAACCAGATTACTACAGATATTAATAGAATATCTCACACATAAATTCAAAAGCCTGATTGAACATTCAATCAGGCTTTTTTTTAGTTATATACTCGAAGTACACCGTTGGTGTAGTTTGTTCGATATTGCCTTAACGGATAGGCTGCGGGACCTTGTACCACACTCCCATCGTAAAGTGAAAAGCGAGATCCGCTACAAGGATCAACCATGTAAATCGCTGAAGAATCAACTTCAACTGCACAATAATCTTCTGGTCTGTAAGTAGAATGTCTATCAAATGCTAAAAATTGATTCACATCAGAACGAAATACAATAATTCCCATAGAGCCACCGTCATAGTATTCATATCCTCCTATTGCTTGCAAGGCAAAATTCGAAGGAAGTGTCACGTATATCGATAAGCTAACTGGTACGTTTGGAATACCTGAACTCTCTTCATTTTTAGTACATTTGGTACTAGTGAAAACAAAAAGAGTAACTAAAATTAATTTGAACCAATTTTTCATCATCACTGCAAAGTAAGTTTAAACGTATGAACTTAAGAGCAATTGTTGTTTTTGTATTTTTATTAACGGTTGGAGGAACTTTTACTTCAGTAGCTCAAACTAAATCGAGTCATAAAAGCGCTCAAAAGAAACGAGAGGCTGCTGAGGAAAAGAAAGTAGAACAAAAAGAAGCTCAAGAAAAAGCTATAGAGCAAGGAAGAAAACACCAACTTGAAATTCAAGACAAGAAGACTAGAAAACGCATGAAGAAATCTAAAAAGAAAGCCTTGCGTCACAGAGCAAATAAAAGAGGCAATTGGTTTAGAAGAACATTTTACAAATAATGGATTCTGGAGATTTTATATATATCGCTTTTTTGGTCATAAGTATGCTTTTTGGCCTTTTTGGCAAGAAGAAGAAAAAAGGTCAAAAGGATAAACCCAAATTTGACTTTGATTTGGAAGAGATGTTAAAGAAGCAATTCAACATTGAATCTGATCCTATTGCTCAATCTTCAGAAGAGTTCGAGCACATTAATTACTCGAAGCCAGAGCCAGTTGTTGCAAAAAATACGCAAACACCTAGGAAGCCTACAGTAAAACAGCATAAACCTATTCACAAAACCAGTAAAAACTTAGAAGTTCAAACCATAGGCGATGACAATGAACTCTACGATTCTGATTTTGAATTTGACGCTAAGCAGGCTATCATCTACAGCGAGATATTAAAACGCCCCGAATACTAACATTGAACTTACTAATCAGATTCAGATCACTTTTTGCACTTATAGTGCTTATTCTGCTAAGCTCAATTGCTTCTGCACAATCTTATTTTTTTAAAGAGTACAATGTAAGTGATGGACTCCCATTTGTTCAGGTAAGTACAATTTGCCAAGATGAAAAAGGGTATCTATGGACAGGTGGATATGGAGGCTTGAGTAAATTTGATGGAAACGTCTTCAACAATTTCAATAAAGAAGACGGACTTTCAAGCACGCTTATCAACACCATACACCTCGATTCTGAAAAAAGGCTGTGGATTGGCACTTCCAAAGGTTTAAATTTCAAACAAAATGATTCAATCCACACATTCACACCTTTGTTCGATCATTCGATATCTTTAATAAGTTCCGATTCAGATCAGGTATACATCGCTTCAAAAAACAGCATCTACACTATCAGTGATTTAAAAATTGCAGACACGCTAATTCTACCTGAAGAAAGATCAATCCACACCTTATTAATCAAGAACGATACCCTTTGGATTGGAACCAACAACGGACTTTACTTTTCAACGGGGAAATCTCAATTAGATTCATTAGTTGTATACAATGGAATCAATATCCAATGCCTATATCAAGACAAAGACACCATGTATGTTGGGCATTCAAGAGGTTTTTGCAAAATCTCACCTTCCGACACTGTTTTTCACAACTATAAATCGGGATTAATTGGATCTGGAGTGAGTGCCATTTACCGCATTGATGATGGTGCTATTTGGCTTGCTACCGAATTTGGTATCAATGAATATGACAACAATCGATTTAAGCTAATAAATGTTGGAGAAAATCGAGGTAGTAATCGAATCATTCATTTTTATCGAGATCGAGAAGATAACATTTGGATATGCACCATGTATGGACTATACAAAACCAGTGGTAATGCCTTTAAGAACTACAGTTTTGCTGATGGATTAATGTCGAGTTTCATTTTTCAAATTCAAAAAGACAAACAAAACAACCTGTGGATTGGTACCCGAAATGATGGTATATATAAATACAATGAAGAATCTTTCTATCACTACAACACCAATCATGGTTTGTTAAGCAACTCTGCGAAAGCTGTAATGCCAATCGGAGATAGTGTATTTGTAGGAACAAATAAAGGATTGAGCATTTTTTACAAGAACAAATTCAAAAATCACAAAGTCATAGATGATATATCCATCTCACCAACTAATGTTATTTATCAAAGCTCCGATAATTACATATGGTTAGGTTCAAACGATCATCTATTAAAACTGAAAAAAAACGGTGATTTAGATGTAGTTAAAGATATTTCTGTAGAAGGTCAGGTTTGGGCCATCTATGAAGACAAACACAAAACCATCTGGATAGGTACATACCAAGGAGGATTGTACCGTATTGCTGGCGATTCCATTGAGTACGTCAATCCATTATGGGGAATTGACAACGATAATGTCTTAGGAATTACAGAAGACGGTGATGGTAATATTTGGTTTGCAACATTTGAAGGCATCCTAAAATGGAATCGAAAAACAAATACAATCCAATCTTTCAATACAAAACACGGCCTTAACTCATACCTTATATACACCATTGTTTATGACTCTACTAAAAACAAGATATGGGCTGGTACAAACCAAGGAATAACTGAAGTGGATTTAAATGGAGATTCTAAATATCCTACTATTATAAACCTTGGTAGAAATGATGGCTTTACTGGAGTTGAATGCAACACACATGGAACGTACCTAGATTCAAACGGAGTAATTTGGTTTGGAACTGTTAATGGACTGATTTCATTTGACCAATCAAACTATAGAAACAACGATGAGCCCAACTTACTACACATCAATAAAACAAGTATCTATTACAAAGACACGCTTTTAAAAAACAATGCCGTTTTACCCTACTTCCAAAATAACATCAGTTTTGATTATATAGGCCTTTGTCTTTCAAATCCATCAAAAGTTAGATATCAATACAGGTTAGTTGGATCTAGTAATGAATGGACCCCACCTATAACAGAATCAAAGGCTGTTTTTTCGAGCCTAGAACCAGGGAAATACATCTTTCAGGTTAAGAGTATGAACAACTCTGGTATTTGGAACTCCACTCCAACAGAGTTTGCATTCACTATTTCTCCTCCTTATTGGCAAACCTGGTGGTTTAGAATAACACTTGCAGGAAGTATTATTGCTTTGGTAAGCTTCATTTTTTATTACAGAGTACAACAACTCAAGAATAAAAATGAACTTGCTAGAAGGTTTGATCAAATGAAACTCCAAGCCTTAAGAGCTCAAATGAACCCCCACTTCTTATTCAACTCACTAAATAGTATTCAGCACTTTATTAATAGTAATGAGAAAAGAGAAGCCAACAGATACCTGAGCAAATTTGCAAAACTCATGCGGCTAACCCTTGATAACTCTAAAAAACAGGGGGTTAGTATCTTTGATGAGATTAATGCACTAGAACTTTACTTAGAGCTTGAAAAATTGAGATTCGAAGATAAATTCAGCTTTGAAATTCATGTTGATTCGAACATCGATCAAGAAACTACTTACATACCGTCAATGCTTATACAACCATTTATTGAAAACTCAGTTATTCACGGTTTTAATCAAATAAAGTATAAAGGAAAGATAACTGTAGTTATTGAAAAAGCCGAAGAACATATCATATGCAGTATCAATGACAACGGCATAGGTAGAAAGGCTTCTATGATTAAACAAAGTCAGTCTGTATTAAAAAAGGGACACGAATCTGCCGGGCTCACCCTAACCACAGAGCGA
>MDTF01004795.1_pt1 | contig 22360 bp, 21 predicted proteins | sample 811191 | NCBI WGS metagenome assembly MDTF01 (sample SAMN05326649, study PRJNA326480) | marine metagenome | isolation source: seawater | place: Southern Ocean | collected 2011
TATAAAATTTAAACCAATAATATTCGGAGGATTATTATTGATGTTATTTACAGTTTATATAAATTATAATCCGAGTATTAATTTTCTATTAGTAAACATTATCGGAATATCATTAGGGATGTTATTTCCAGGAATAACACTTTATAAATCCAAAGTTGATGAATAAACCAATCGATAAATTATTGTTTAACCCTATTAGATTAAAAATCATATCAACTCTAATTAATACCAGTGAATGTGATTTTAGTTATTTGAAAAAGATAACGGAATCAACACAAGGTAATTTGAGTATACAGATAAAAAAATTAAAAGAAAACGATTATATCAACATTAAAAAATCATTCAAGGATAATTATCCCCAAACAACATGTTCAATTACAAAAAAAGGGAAAAGAAAATTTAAGGAATTCTTTGAAACAATTTTAACTTATAAAAAATAAAAAAAACGATTCTATTACCCTAAACCATAAAAAATCATAAATGATTATATTTTTCACAACAGTTTTGAATTTTCTAATTATTCTTTTTTCTCTAATTTGCTCTTTGTGATAAATATGAATTTGTAGAATATCATTCTAGACTAAATAAATCATCTACTTTACATTCTAACTCTTTAGAAAGTTTCAAACATAATAGTATTGAGGGGTGAAATTTGTTATTTTCAATGGAATTAATTGTTTGTCTAGAAACCCCTATTTTTTTTGAAATATCTTCTTGTGTATATCTAGACTTTGTTCGATATAACTTTAAATTGTTTTTCATGAGTTATAGTGTTTGTAAAGTCTGAATTTAAATATCAAATTAAATAAGAGAATTATTAAAAATAAGTTGGATACTAATACATACATATAGTTAATATTATACACTAAAAAAGTAGACACAATTATTAACCCAAAACTAATAAAAAGGGATAAGGATAAACTTTCTAATCTAATTCTTGAAATTAATTCGTCCTCTATTCTTTCTTTACTAAAAGAGTTTACTATTCCTGAAACAATAATTAATAAAGTAAAAACTTCATCACCTAAACTATTTTCTATCCACCCAAACCCTTTTTGTTCTGACCCAAACCACTCATATGAAAAAATTGAAAAAACGTTGACAACAAAAATATCTTGCATTCTTTCCGTTAACAACAAAAACAATCCTGTAGGAATTAACAGATAAAATATCCAACCACTAATCTTCTTGTACTTATAATTAAATAAATAATTCATATTTTATATTTTTAATTTATCCTGAATAGTTTTGAATTTAGTGTAATCGTCTTTAGAAAATAGTTCTAAAAAACTAGTTTTAAATTTATTATCCAAAATTTCTTTAGTAGGAAAAACTCCTTTTTTAGAAAGATAATTTGCTGCTGTCACATTTAACCTTAAAAGACTTATAATAACAGAGATTTGAGAATCATCAAATCCAATCTCCTCTAAAAGTTCATGATTTAATCTTTTTAATTCGTAAATAGAACTGTTTTCTGATTGTGTTTCAACTTTTATAGTTGATTCAATCATGGCCTTATGAGCTTCGCCGTCTGATTTTTTTGTATTGTTACATGCTACAAATAAAGTAGATGCTAATAAAAGCGTAAATAAGTTTTTCATAATAGTATTTTTTTAAACTTTATCAAATGTAAAGTATTTTTGACATAATGTAAAGTATTTTTGACATTTATTATTTAATTATTCTTTTTAATACATAGATTCATAAATTATAATATCTTTTATCACAGTTTTAAATTTTCTATTTATTCTCTTTTCTCTCACCTTTCCTTTTTTATAAATAAAGTAGATGTAATTGTATCTTAGTATTGAATTCTTCATTGTTCCTCTATATCCTTTTTCATAGAGTACATAACTGATTCTTCTATAACCTAACCCAAGATTATCTTTTAATCTTTTGACCTCATTATAGAGTTTCTTTTGGTATTCTGAGTAGTGTGAGGTTTTGGTAAGTGTTGATGATTTGACGGAAACACTGAACTTGCAGATTAAGGAATTATAGTGTTTAAATGGATTTATTGGGAAATGAAACCCTTCCGTGTTAATACACTCTGTTTCGGTGAAGTAGGAGCAACAATATAAATACTTACAGAGTTTTTAACTCTAAATAAAACCCATTAATTATGGAGTTTTACTTTAGAACGATTGATGGTAATTTGTGTTTTAAATGAATAAAAAATAAAATAGTCAAGTAGTTATTCACCTTAGAATTTACATATTGGGTATATAGCGAAGTACATTGGTTAGATTTTATTTATGGGTAATTTTATCATGAACTTGACTCTGATTTCCATCATTCCAAAGCGTAAGGATATCTGTAGCTACACTTGCGCCACTTCCTGCCGCAATGGCGAACTGACTTCTCCAGCCGGCTAAAGTTCCACACACATACAAACCATCTTTAACCAAGTGGTCATTATTTTTTAGTTGTATTCTATCTTTTGCTGGGTTTGCTCTTTGATGAGGTTCTATATAATGGTCTAGCCCTTTAATTAGAAAAGGTTTTGCATAATTTAAAGCAATAACAGCGATTGAAGTCTGGTACTCATCTTTATTTGTTTTTACGATGTAAAATTCATTGTGATCTGTAATAGAAATTACTTTTTCATTTTCTATTTGTAATACAGAAGAATAATTTCCGGAAAGCTGTTTTTTTCCATCTTCCAATATATCAACTCCCAGAGTACCAGAAGGCAGACCCAGGGCGTTGTTAAATAAAGCATTTTGTAGATGAGAATTTCTTTGGTGTATAATAACACCAACTTTTTTGTCTGTGGCAAAGGGTTTGTTGAGTCCAGATCCAAGTACTAAGGCACATTGCATTCCAGCCACACCACCACCAATAATTAAAACATCAAATACCATTAAAATAACGCTTGTATGTTTGTTGCAAATAATTTTACAGCAATAGCCAATAAAATAACTCCAAAGATCTTTCGAATAATTTTGATACCATTTGCACCAATAATTCGTTCTATTTTTGGAGAAGTCTTTAGTACAATATAAATTACAATAACATTACATAAAACTGCTATAATAATATTCTCTATATAAAACTCTGCTCTTAAAGAAAGTAAGGTTGTTAAACTTCCAGGGCCAGCAATTAAAGGAAAGGCCAATGGGAATACTGTTGCAGTAATTGTTCCAGCATCATCATCGTCTTTATAAAGCGTGATTCCTAAAATCATTTCTAAGGCAATAAAAAAAAGAATAAATGATCCTGCTACTGCAAAAGAATACACATCAATTCCTATTAACTCTAGCAAACTCTGTCCTAAAAAAAGAAAAACTATCATTATAATTCCTGCAATTACAGATGCTTTTTCAGATTGAATATGGCCAACCTTCTTCCGTAGATCTATAATTATTGGAATGTTTCCAACAATATCTATGACCGCAAACAATACCATAAATGCAGTAAATACTTCTTTGAAATTAAAATTCATTCTAATTCATTTTAAGTTGCAAAATTAGAAAACTAACCTTGTCAAAATATAAAAAATAGAATTTTTTTTTACACTATTTTTGCAAAATGTTTCAACTAGGAAAAACAATAGTATCTGAAGATCTTATCGAGAAAGATTTTGTTTGTAATATTTCTAAATGTAAAGGAGAATGCTGTGTTTCAGGTGAAGCAGGAGCTCCTCTAGATAAAGAGGAGGTAGTCATTTTAAATAATATATATCCAAAGCTAAAACCCTTTTTAAGAAGAGAGGGGATTTTAGCAATTGAAAGTCAAGGAACTTCTACTGTTAGTGATTTGGGAGAATTAGAAACACCTTTAGTAAATAATTCAGAATGTGCATATCTTATTTTTAATGAAAATAAAACAGCCCTTTGTGGAATTGAAGAAGTCTATAACAAAGGAATTATAGATTGGAAAAAGCCAATTTCTTGTCATTTATACCCAGTAAGAGTAAAAGATTATAGCGAATTTGCTGCTGTAAATTATCATAAATGGGATATTTGTAATGATGCTTGTTCTTTAGGAAAAGAATTACAAGTTCCGGTATATAAGTTTGTGAAAGAAGCACTAATTAGAAAGTTTGGTGAACATTGGTATTCAGAATTAGAAAAGGTTGCTGAAGATTATATGGTAAATAAATAATATATTTATACTTCACAATACTTTAAATGAAAAAATTATTTCTCTTTTTTTTAACCATAATGATGGTGTCTTCCTGTGAGGACTCAATTGAAATAACCACCACTACAAGTATTAATGAATCTCTAGATGTTTCGATTCCGCAAACGAATGGTTCAGCCGTTGCTTTTGATGAAACAATTACACAAGATCTAAGTCAAGTAGTTTTAAATTTTAACAGTATCAATGATATTAGCATAGATAACTTAAGTTATAAGTTTATAAATTTAACGGGCAACACAAATGCTTTATTAACCTCTGCAACTATAGAGATAAACCAAAATATTATTGCGAATATTTCAAATGTAGATATTTCACAAGAAGTTACGAATGCTAGCGTATTTTATATAACTGATACTGAAGTATTAGATCAATTAGAAACTATGTTCTTAAATAATAGCTTTGTTACAATACGCTTATATGGAATGGCTCTTACAGATGAAGATGATGTGAGTTTTGAAATAGAGGTTTCTACTCAATTAACAGCAACTTTATAGAAATTAACAGGCATAATTTATTAGTGAATTATTTTCATTTAGAACAGTAAATCATTAAAAGTTATCGCGGGAAACAAAAAGATATACTTTTAATAATTCATGTTTTAAGAATGTCAATGAGAATAGGGCTTCACAAAATAACAAGAAGTTAAACTACTATTTTTCAGGGTGTTGAGATAGTTAAAATTAAAATATTTTCTTCACTAAAATTCTATTTTGTTAAAAACTTAGGGTGTTCTGTGAATAAGTAGCGCTTTGTATTTGCCCCTTTTTTTTGAATCTTTGTAACTCCTCTTATTACAACAAATTTCCATCACAAAGAAAACCCAAAGAAATAATGTCTACACAAGAACCAATTTTAACGCCAAACAACAATCGATTTGTGATATTTCCAATTCAACATGATGATTTATGGGAGTGGTATAAAAAACAACAAGCTTGTATTTGGACAGCTGAAGAAATCGATTTATCAGAAGATATTATAGACTGGAAAAATAAACTATCGGAAGATGAACGATATTTCATCAAACATATTTTAGCTTTTTTTGCGGCTTCTGACGGAATTGTAAATGAAAACTTGGCTGAAAATTTCGTAAATGAAGTTCAGTATTCTGAAGCTAAATTCTTTTACGGATTTCAAATTATGATGGAGAACGTTCATTCAGAAACATATTCTCTATTAATTGATACGTATGTTAAGAATAATGATGAAAAAGACAAGCTATTTAATGCAATAGAGAATTTTCCAGCCATTAAAAAGAAAGCAGATTGGGCTCTAAAATGGATAGAATCAGACTCTTTTGCAGAGAGATTAATAGCATTTGCAGCGGTTGAAGGAATTTTCTTTTCTGGGGCATTTTGCTCTATTTTCTGGTTAAAGAAAAGAGGATTATTACCAGGTCTTACATTTTCTAATGAACTAATCTCAAGAGATGAAGGTATGCACTGTGATTTTGCTGTTCATTTACACAATCACCATATTATTAATAAAGTATCGAAAGATCGTATTAAAGAAATTATTATAGATGCTTTAACGATAGAAAGAGAATTTGTTACAGAATCTTTACCTGTTAGTTTAATTGGAATGAATGCGAAGTTAATGACTCAATATCTAGAGTTTGTAACTGATAGATTGTTAGAGGAGTTTAATTGCGAAAAAGAATATAATTCAACAAACCCCTTTGATTTTATGGAAATGATTTCTTTAGAAGGAAAAACTAATTTCTTTGAAAAAAGAGTATCAGAATATCAAAAAGCAGGAGTAAAATCTGGCGGAACCGGGAGCATCAGTTTTGATGCAGATTTTTAGAAGCCTATTCTAAAATAGTACCTGTGATTTTTAACAGGGATAAACCAAGTAAATTAATGAAACCGTTATTGCGGTAGGCAAGTAATTATAAAATAATAGCAGCATGTATGTAGTAAAAAGAGACGGCAAAAAAGAGCCAGTGATGTTCGATAAAATCACAGCAAGAGTAAGAAAAATGTGCTATGGGCTTAATAAAATTGTTGACCCAGTAAAGGTAGCAATGCGTGTAATTGAAGGCCTATATGATGGGGTAACTACACCAGAATTAGACAGCTTAGCTGCCGAAATTTCTGCTACGATGACAACTGCACATCCAGATTATGCAAAATTAGCTGCAAGAATTGCCGTATCTAACCTACACAAAAACACCAAAAAATCATTTTCAGAAACGATGGTGGATTTATATAAATATGTAAATCCAAGAACAGGTAAAAAAGCACCTTTATTATCTGATGAAGTTTATAATATTATTACTAAGAATGCAGGAAAATTAGACTCTACTATTATCTATAATAGAGATTTTAATTATGATTTCTTCGGATTTAAAACACTAGAACGTTCTTACTTATTAAAGTTAAATGGGAGTATAGTTGAAAGACCTCAACATATGCTAATGCGGGTTTCTATTGGGATACATTTAAATGATATTGATGAAGCAATTGCTACCTATGAATTAATGAGTAAGAAGTTTTTTACACATGCTACTCCTACCTTATTTAATGCTGGTACACCAAAACCACAAATGTCTTCCTGCTTCTTATTACAAATGCAAGACGATAGTATTGATGGAATTTACGATACATTAAAACAAACTGCTAAAATTTCACAATCTGCAGGAGGAATAGGCTTGTCTATCCATAATATACGTGCCACAGGATCCTATATTAGAGGCACTAACGGAACTTCTAATGGGATTGTACCTATGCTAAAAGTATTTAATGACACAGCTCGTTACGTAGACCAAGGAGGAGGAAAGCGTAAAGGATCTTTTGCCATGTATATAGAGCCTTGGCATGCAGATATTTTCGAATTCCTAGATTTAAAAAAGAATCATGGGAAAGAAGAAATGAGAGCGCGTGACCTATTTTATGCCATGTGGATGCCAGATTTATTCATGAAAAGAGTTCAAGAAGATGGATTGTGGACATTGATGTGTCCAAATGAATGTCCTCATTTATTTGACACCTATGGAGAAGAATTTGATAAATTATATGAGGGATACGAAAAAGCAAAAAAAGGAAGAAAAACAATCAAAGCAAGAGAACTTTGGGAGAAAATTTTAGAATCTCAAATAGAGACAGGAACCCCATATATGCTCTATAAAGATGCAGTAAACCGTAAAACCAATCACAAGAATTTAGGAACTATTCGCTCATCTAACTTGTGTACAGAAATTATGGAATATACAGCCAATGATGAAGTAGCCGTTTGTAACTTAGCCTCTATTGCTTTACCAATGTTTATTAGTGAAAATGAAAATGGAGAAAAGTATTTCAATCACAAAAAGTTATATGATATAACCAAGAAAGTTATCAGAAACTTAGATACGGTTATCGATAGAAATTACTATCCAGTAAAAGAAGCTGAAAACTCTAATTTCCGTCACAGGCCTGTAGGTCTTGGAGTGCAAGGATTGGCAGATGCATTTATTATGTTGCGTCTACCATTTACCTCTGATGCTGCTAAAAAACTAAATCAAGAGATTTTTGAAACCTTATATTTTGCTTCTGTTCAATCTTCTATGGAAATAGCAAAAGCAAAAGAACCATATTCTACATTTATAGGCTCTCCAATGTCAGAGGGAGAATTCCAATACAATATGTGGGGAATCAATGATGAAGATTTAAGTGGTAATTGGGATTGGAAAAAATTACGTAAAAACGTGATTAAACATGGTGTTAGAAACTCACTATTGGTAGCACCAATGCCAACAGCATCTACTTCTCAAATTCTCGGGAATAACGAAGCCTTTGAGCCATATACTTCTAATATCTACACAAGACGTGTGCTGTCTGGTGAATTTATTGTGGTAAACAAGCATTTATTGGAAGATTTGGTCGAGATGGATTTATGGGACAATAATATGAAAGAAGAGATCATGCGTGCAAATGGATCTATTCAACACATAGATAAAATACCACAAGATTTAAAAGACTTGTACAAGACGGTATGGGAAATGAGCATGAAAGATATCATAGATATGGCAAGGCATAGAGGATACTTTATAGATCAATCACAATCATTAAACCTATTTATGCAAGATGCTGATTTTGCAAAACTAACATCAATGCATTTCTATGCCTGGAAATCCGGATTAAAAACTGGGATGTACTATCTAAGAACCAAATCAGCTGTAAACGCAATTCAGTTTACGCTTTCTAAAGAAAAGAAAGAAATAATACAAGAAGCAGAAACACCAATGTCACCAGAAGAGTTTAAAGCAATGGTAGATTCTTCTAAAAATACAGAATCAGACGATGATTGCTTAATGTGTGGATCTTAGAAATTAACTAATTAATATACATTTAAAAAAGTATCTCAATATATTTAGTATTATTTTTATACAAATCAAAATCATAGGAGCATGATGAACTGGGAACAATTACTTTCTTTAAAACGTTTTGGAGACATTCAAAAACGCCCAAGAGCTAAACAAGATGAAACACGTTTAGGCTTTGAAGTAGATTTCGATAGAATTATTTTTTCAGAAGCCTTTAGAAGTTTACAAGATAAAACACAAGTCATTCCATTGTCTCAAACAGACTTTGTACACACAAGACTTACCCATAGTTTGGAGGTCTCTGTAGTTGGGAGAACACTGGGTAGAAGAGTTGGTAAAGTTTTGTTAGAACGACATTCAAACCTAAAAAAATTAGGCTATACATTTAATGATTTTGGAGCTATTGTAGCTGCAGCATCTGTGATGCATGATATTGGAAATCCGCCTTTTGGTCATTCCGGAGAAAAAGCCATTGGAGAATATTTTAAAACAGGTAACGGAGCTCAATACAAAGAAGAATTAACGCCAAAAGAATATCAAGACCTAATTGATTTTGAAGGAAATGCAAATGGACTTAAAATTCTAACCGAAAATAGAGAAGGAGTATACGGCGGTTTACGTTTGTCTTATGCAACCTTAGGCGCTTTTATAAAATACCCAAAAGAATCATTACCAAAAAAACCAACAACCCACATTGCAGATAAAAAGTATGGATGTTTTCAGTCAGAAAAAGAGGCTTTTTTGGACATCGTTGAAGATTTAGGATTACTCAACAAGTCTCTAACAAAAGATATCAGCTATCACAGACATCCTCTAACTTTTTTGGTGGAGGCTGCCGATGATATTTGTTATACCATTATAGATTTTGAAGATGGGATTAATTTAGGACTAATAGAAGAAGAGTTTGCTTTAGAATATTTAATAAAATTGGTAAAAAATACGATTGATACAAAAAAATACCATTCCTTAAAATTTAAAAAAGATAGAGTTAGCTATTTAAGAGCGCTGGCTATTAATACCCTAATTAATGAAGCGGTAGAGATTTTTTTAGCAAATGAAGTAGCAATTTTAAAAGGAACATTTTCAACATCATTGCTAGATAAATGTGCTTATGAAGCACAAATTAATGATATTCTGAAAATAAGTATTTCAAAAATATACAAGAGCCAAGAAGTAGTAGAAAAAGAAGTAGCTGGCTATAAAATTATAGCAGACTTATTAGATATTTTTGTAACGGCTCTAAACAATCACCAAAAAGGAACCCCTACAAATTATGATAGCTTACTGCTTAATTTACTACCCAAAGAGTTTATGGTAGCATCTTCATCGTCCTATCAAAGAATCATGTCTATATGCACCTATGTATCCAGAATGTCAGATAGTTATGCAATTAGAATTCATAAAAAAATTAAAGGAAGTATAATATAATATTAATCTAAAAAATTGAATGCTATAAAAACCAAAAACAGGTTTATTAATGTCATACAAAAAAAATAGTTTCATTCTAATTTTATTCTTGCTATCATTGAGTTGTAGCAAGCAATTTAATTTAGAAAAAATATCTCCCTTCGTTTTTGAAGAATCATATTATCAATCATGGATAGCCGGTGTAAGAGGTGGAGGGTCTGGAATAAATATTTATCTAACTTTAGAAGTTAGTGTAAATAAAAACATACAGATAGAAGGAATTTATTTTAAAGAAAAATACTGTAGGTTATTATTTCAAGGTGATAACAAATATTTAGGAAATATCATAACAAACCAAAACAAAGAAACCAATCCCTTAAAAAATTCTATTGTTGAAGTTGAAAAAGGAAATAAAACCCCCCCTTTTAATTTAGAGGGGAATGATGCTGTTTTTGTGTATTTGGAAAATAAAATAAAGAGGTACGTAAAATTAACGCTGAATAAAAAGGAAATACAATCTTTACCGATGTAGAATGTTTTACAATCGGTCGAATGAAGATGAATTAATTTTTTAGGCACAAAATAATAACAAATTTATATCCATGAATCCTATCCTCGCAAGTTAAAAAAAGCGAAAACATTCAGCCAATAAAATTTTAGTAGATCATATAAAAATTAATTCAATTTAAATGAAAAAAAAAGTACTCCTTTTAACTATTTCAATTTTCAGTATTGCCTTAGTCTATGATTACACTACAGAAGAATCAGCTACAGAAAAATTAAGAAAAAAACATACAACTTTTTTAGAAAGTCATCCTTACAATCAAACCCTAGAGTTGACTAAAAGTCAACGAAAAGCAAAGGGAATTCCACCTAATAAATATTTTGAACAAGAATATTTGAATGAAATAAACCCAGCAACAGGAAGGACTCATAAAAGAGAATTACAGCAATTACAAGTAGCTTTAAACACAGAAAGATTGGCACTAAGAGCGCCAGGAGATGACCTTAGTAATTCTTGGGTAGAAAGAGGTCCAGATAATGTTGGTGGAAGAACTAGGGCCTTAGTTTTTGACCCTAATGATGCTACTCAGGAAACAGTATATGCAGGAGGTGTTAGCGGTGGATTGTGGAAAAACACACAAATTTCAGATGTAAATTCTGTTTGGACTTATGTTGGAATATCAGAAAACTTATCTATTTCTTCAATTGCCATAGATCCAAATAACAGCAATATTTGGTATGTAGGAACAGGAGAATCTTATACTGGTGGAGATGCTGTTGGTAATGGACTTTGGAAAACAATCGATGGCGGAGTCACTTGGAATCATGTTTTTGGAGGAGTTTTAGGAAATTCTTATATAGAGCCTGGAGCTAAGTTAAAAATTAATAGCCCTGCATCAATATCAGGAGAATATAACTACGTCATAACAACAGCCTTTGGAGGGGTTTTAAGTACTGATCTTACAGGTGATTTTCTTCTAGCAGATGATGGAGCTACTCCAACAGACGATGGGTGTACTGCCTTTACAAACGGGTTTTTAATGAATGGGAAAATTGCAGTGATAAGAAGAGGTAGCTGTAATTTTGATGATAAAATAAAAAATGCAGAAAATGCTGGAGCTATTGCTGTAATCATGGTAAATAATGTATCAGGTGCTCCTATTTTGATGGGAGGAGACGATACTACCATTACAATCCCCTCAGCAATGATTTCTATAGCAGATGGGAATACCATTATTAATGCCTTAGGAGGCAATGTAAATGGGACTTTACAACCTGCTCCAAATTCTGCAGGATTTACTATTGTTCCAGGAATACAGCACATTAATGATGTTGTCGTAAGAGATAACAATGGTGTTTCTGAGGTGTATTTTGCTGCAGCTGAAACATTTGCTTCAGGAGCTTTATTAGGAATTAATGAAATAGGAGTTTATAAATCTACTGACGGGACTAATTTTTCAAAACTAGTGTTAAGTGCTGGTGAGGATTTAGAACCTAACAACATAAAAATTGCTGCGGATAACTCTATTTATGTTTCTACCCAATCCAATACTTTTGGCCAAGGAGGAGGTCGTATTTATCAATCTACAGACGGAACAACATTTACATTAAAACATAGTGTACCCAATGGTTTAAGAACAGAAATAGCTTGTTCTCCATCAGATGCGAACACAATATATGTTTTAGCGCAATTAAATTCAGATCCAGTAGGAATCTATAAAACAAGAAATAGTTTTTCGAGCGTTGCTTCATTAGCATTACCTAATGATGTTGATAATGGAATTCCTGCAAACGATTTTACAAGAGGGCAGGCTTTTTATGATTTATTATTAAGAGTAGACCCAAATAATGAGAATATTCTTTATGTTGGAGGGATTGATTTGTTTAAAAGCACGAATGGTGGAGTTTCTTGGGGTCAAATATCTAAGTGGTCTAACAATAACAACTTGGCCAATTTAAACGTTTCTTCTGTTCATGCAGATCAACACGGACTAGCTTTCTCCTCTTCTTCAAAAATGTTGTTTAGTAATGATGGTGGTGTCTACTTTTCTAATGATGCAGGAGACAATATTCTTCCTAGAAAAAAAGGTTATAATACCTTACAATTTTACACTGTAGGAGTGGCGCCTACTACTGCTTTTTCTGGAGATGAATATTTTTTAGCAGGTGCACAAGATAACGGTACTCTTCTTATGGAGAACGCTTCTCAAGGAGTAAATAGTTCAGTCGCAGCTTACGGAGGAGATGGTGCTTATAGTTTTTTTGATCAAGATGGGACAGATCAATATTATATAACTAATTATGTTTATAATAATACTATTCGCTTATATAATTATGCAACTAACTCAACGCGTACTATTAATTCTGAGTCTATATCTAATGGAGATTTTATAAACCAAGAGGCGTTAGATTCTAATTTGGATATTTTATATTCTAACTATTCTAGTGGCTCAGACTTTATTGTTAGAATGTATAGAAACATCAAATCTGGAACAATTATAAAAACAAATATATCTGATGCTGAGATTATGGATGCGGAACCGTCAGCCTTAACTGTTTCTCCGCATACAACAAACCAATCGAATTTATTTATTGGTCTTAAAAACGGGAAATTAATAAAGATAGCTGGAACGACGAACGTCTCTGACAATCCTGTTTGGACAGATATTACTGGGAGTAATTTTTTAGGATCTATTTCCGATATAGAGTTAGGAACAAATGAAAATGAAATTTTTGTAACCATGCATAATTATGGTGTTCAAAATATTTGGTATACCAGCGATGGGGGATCAACTTGGGAGGGCAAAGAAGGGAATCTACCAGACATTCCTGTAAAAGCTATTTTACAAAACCCTTTATTAACTGAAGAGGTGATTATCGGAACAGAATTAGGGGTGTGGAGAACTTCAAATTTTTCTGATCCTAATCCTACTTGGATTCAGTCTTACAACGGCATGAGCAATGTAAAAGTAACGGATTTAGACTTAAGAGATGATAATATGGTTTTCGCATCTACCTATGGAAGGGGTGTTTTTTCCGGGCAATTTACAGATGCTGTAGCTACTGTTGAGGATGTTCTAACCGATAAAAAAGCATTTACAGTTTATCCTACAATTTCAAGCGGAGACTTTACTATTCATGTAAAAAATGATTTAGGAGAAACTACGTGTAAGATTTTTGATATGGCAGGAAGACAAGTGTATTCATCTAAAATTAATTTTAATGAAGCTCCAAAACAAGAGGTTTCAGTTAATCTAAGAGCAGGTACGTATATTATTAATATAGTTGATCAAAATAACAACAAATCGTCCAGTAAAATAATAATTAGATAAGCTTTAAATTTATAAAAAAAGTGTACAGTTTATAGTGTCTTTTTTAATAGATCTTTTCACAATTTTTATATTTAGTCTGCGTATATTTTGTTCATTTCACGAAGTTTGTTAATAGTTCCGTAATTAATAAAATTAGCTATTTTAGAATATAAATTAATAGGTATATAGGGAGCGAAATCTGCCTAAAAAGGTGTTAAAATAAAGAGTTTAATTATTTTAACCCATTCCATTCTTCAAAAAATTGTTGAAGAAACCGCTCCATATAAGAATGCCTCTCTTTGGCTAAAATTTTGCCTGTTTTTGTGTTCATTTTGTCTTTTAAAAGTAATAACTTTTCATAAAAATGATTGATTGTTGGTGCAGTCGAGCGCTTATATTCTTTCTTAGTCATTTCTAAATTAGGGCTAATTTTAGGATCGTATAAAGACCTGTTTTTAAACCCACCATAATTAAAACACCTGGCAATTCCAATAGCCCCAATAGCATCTAAACGATCTGCATCTTGGATAACATCCAGTTCCAAAGAAGTAAATTTTTTGTCAGAATTTAATGAAGATTTGTAAGAAATAAATAGAATGATATTTTCTATATGAACAATAATATTTTCATCAACATGTTCATTTTTTAAAAAGGCTCTTGCTTTTTTTGGGCCAATGGATTCATCTCCATCATAGAACTTTGCATCAGCAATGTCATGTAAAAGGGCTCCCAGTTGAACAATAAAATGATCAACCTTTTCATTTTCTGCTATAAGAATAGCATTTTTATAAACTCGCTCAATATGAAACCAATCATGCCCACCTTCTGCATCCTCTAGAGTTTCTTTAACAAAGAGTATGGTATTTTGAATAATCTGTTTTTTATTCATAGTATAAAAATAAAAAATCCACTTCTATTAGAAGTGGATTATAAGATTTTTTTAATATTTTGTAAGTGAAAGCTTCCTTTTTTAACAAAACTCATTGTAAGCAGATACCAAGTTTTCAGCTATCATTTGAGCAGATCTTCCTTCAATATGATGACGCTCTAACATGTGTACTAGTTCACCATCTTTAAATAAAGCGACTGCCGGGGATGATGGAGGAAAAGGAATCATATGTTCTCTTGCTTTTTGTGTAGATTCTTTATCAACCCCCGCGAAAACAGTTGTTAGGTTGTCTGGTTTTTTATCAAATTGTAAAGAAGCTACCGCTCCTGGTCTAGCAGTACCTGCTGCACACCCACAAACAGAGTTTATCATCACTAAGGTTGTTCCTTTTGATCCTATTGCAGCATCTACATCATCTGCTGAATATAAAGCTGAAAAACCGTTCTTTGTAAGCTCTTCTCGCATGGGTTTTACTAATTCTTCTGGGTACATAATTTTTTAAAATTTAGATTACAAAGATAAGGAATATAACACAATCAAAACAGTATATTTGGGGATCAAAAATTGATATAATATGAGTAATTTTTCTAAATGGTTGGGAGCCGGAATTGGATTTACATTTGGAGGGCCTATCGGAGCCATTCTGGGTTTTGCTGCTGGAACGGTCTTTGATAAATTTAGCAATGAAGACTTTGTAAAAGAACAACAAGAATTTCAACAAGGTTATCAAGAGAAGAAAGCACAAACATTAAGTGGTGATTTTGAAATTAGTTTACTAATATTAGCCTCTGTTGTTATCAAAGCAGATGGGAAAGTAGATGATAGAGAATTAAGTTTTGTAAGAACTCAGTTTGTTGGAATGTATGGAAAAGAAAGAGCAAACAAAGCTTTTCAACTATTTAAGGGAGTAATGAAAAAGCAAGTTTCTGCAAGACAGGTTTGTATTCAAATCCGTCAACACATGCCTCATTCTTCCAGACTACAATTGGTTCATTTTTTATTTGGAATTGCAAAAGCAGATGAACATGTTTCTGAAATAGAAGTTGATGAAATCCGGAAGATTTCAGGCTATTTATATATCAATCAATATGATTTTGAGTCTATTAAAGCCATGTTTTATAATTCTACAGACAGTGCATATAAAATTCTTGAAATAGAGACATCAGCTTCTGATTCAGAATTAAAATCTGCTTACAGAAGAATGGTTAAAAAATACCATCCAGATAAATTAATTAGTCTCGGGGAAGAGCATTTAAAAGGAGCAAATGAAAAGTTTCAAAATATTCAAGCAGCCTACGAAACTATTAAAAAAGAAAGAGGACTAAGCTAGTCTTTCCAAATAGTTTACTCTTCCAAGAAGGTTCCTGAGGTTATATATTCTTCTTTACTACTTAGTTCTTCTACAATTCTTTTCTAGAACAACGCTAAGGAATTACTGGAAAATATGTATTTTCGCAGTCTTATTAGAAACTGTAATTTATGAGTGCAAAGTTTCCTGAATACAAAGGACTTAACTTACCGAATGTAGCTAAAGAAATGCTAAAATATTGGGAGGAGAATAACATCTTTGAAAAAAGTGTTACTTCCCGAGAGGGAAATAAACCATATGTGTTTTTTGAAGGACCACCATCAGCTAACGGCTTGCCGGGGGTACATCACGTGCTAGCAAGAGCGATTAAAGATATTTTTCCACGTTATAAAACTATGAAAGGCTTCCAAGTAAAGCGAAAAGCTGGATGGGATACCCATGGATTGCCAATTGAATTGGGCGTAGAAAAAGAACTAGGAATTACAAAAGAAGATATTGGAAAAACTATTTCTGTAGAAGAGTATAATGCTGCCTGTCGTAAAGCTGTAATGCGTTATACAGATATTTGGAATGATCTTACCCAGAAAATGGGGTATTGGGTTAATATGGATGATCCATATGTTACCTATGAACCAAAATACATGGAAAGCGTTTGGTGGCTGCTAAAACAGATTTATGAAAAGAATTTGATGTATAAAGGATACACCATTCAGCCATATTCACCAAAAGCAGGTACTGGATTAAGTTCACACGAATTAAATCAACCGGGAACCTACCAGGATGTTACAGATACTACTGTAGTTGCTCAGTTTAAAGCAATCAAAGAAACACTGCCTGATTTTTTACAAAATGAAGATGACGTTTATATTTTAGCATGGACTACAACACCTTGGACATTGCCAAGTAATACAGCTTTAACTGTTGGTCCAAAAATAGAGTACGTTTTAGTTGATACTTTCAATCAATATACATTTCAGCCAACAAAAGTAATTTTAGCAAAAAAGTTAGTTGGTAAACAATTTGGAGGAAAAAACAATGTTGAAGTTGAAACACCTGAAGGTTTAAAAGAATACAATTCTGGTGATAAAAAGATTCCATTCTATATCATAAAAGAATTTGTTGGAAAAGATTTAATTGGAATTAGATACGAGCAGTTATTAAAGTATGTATTGCCAAATGACAATCCACAAGATGCATTTAGAGTAATTTCTGGAGATTTTGTAACAACAGAAGACGGAACAGGGATTGTTCATACAGCACCTACTTTTGGAGCAGACGATGCCTTGGTCGCAAAACAGGCGAAACCTGAAATTCCACCAATGTTGGTGAAAGATGAGAATGACAACTTAGTGCCATTGGTAGATTTACAGGGTCGTTTTAGACCTGAAGTTGGCGAGTTTGGAGGCAAGTATGTAAAGAATGAATATTATGCACCAGGAGAAGCACCCGAAAGGTCTATTGATGTTGAACTCGCTATTAAATTAAAAGAAGAAAACAAAGCTTTTAAAGTTGAAAAATACAAGCATAGTTATCCAAATTGTTGGAGAACTGACAAGCCAATTTTATACTATCCATTAGATTCTTGGTTCATCAAAGTAACGGATGTAAAAGATCGTATGCATGAGTTAAATAAAACGATCAATTGGAAACCAACATCTACCGGAGAAGGGCGTTTTGGAAACTGGTTGGCAAATGCAAATGACTGGAATTTATCACGCTCACGCTATTGGGGAATTCCACTGCCTATCTGGAGAACAGAAGATAAGAAAGAAGAAATTTGTATCGGTTCTGTTGCTGAATTGAAAGCTGAAATTCAAAAATCAGTGGAAGCAGGAGTTATATCAGAAGATATTTTTTCCGAGTTTGAAGTTGGAAATATGTCTAATGAAAACTACGCAACGATTGATTTACATAAAAATATTGTTGATAAAATTATACTTGTTTCTCCATTAGGAAAACCAATGAATCGTGAAAGTGATTTGATTGATGTTTGGTTTGATTCTGGATCTATGCCTTATGCACAATGGCACTATCCATTCGAAAATAAAGAATTAATAGATGAGAATAAATCATTCCCAGCAGATTTTATTGCAGAGGGAGTAGATCAAACTCGTGGGTGGTTTTATACATTACACGCCATTGGAACCATGGTTTTTGATTCTGTAGCTTACAAAAACGTTGTTTCAAATGGATTGGTACTAGATAAAAATGGACAAAAGATGTCTAAGCGTCTTGGAAATGCCGCAGATCCTTTTGAAACATTAGAGACTTATGGTGCAGATGCTACACGTTGGTATATGATAGCGAACGCAAATCCATGGGACAATTTAAAATTCGATAAAGAAGGAATTGAAGAGGTTAAGCGTAAGTTTTTTGGAACACTCTACAATACATATTCATTCTTTACATTGTATACAAATATTGATGGTTTCTCATATCAGGAGGAAGATATTCCTTTATCTGAAAGGCCAGAATTGGATCGTTGGATTTTATCAGAATTAAATACCTTAATTCAGAAAGTAGATAAGTTTTATGAAGAATACGAACCTACAAAAGCAGCCAGAGCTATTTCAGATTTTACACAAGATTATTTGAGTAATTGGTATGTTCGCTTAAGTAGAAGAAGATTTTGGAAAGGAGACTACCAACAAGATAAGATTTCTGCTTACCAAACCCTGTATACGTGTATGGTAACAATTGCAAAAATAGGTGCTCCAATTGCACCATTTTTCATGGACAAACTATACTTAGATTTAAACGCTGTTTCTCAAAAAGAAAACTTTGAGAGTATTCATTTATCTGATTTTCCAGTTTGTAAAGAGTCATATATAGATAAAGCATTAGAGCAAAAAATGGAAGACGCACAAACTATTTCCTCTTTAGTATTATCATTAAGAGCAAAAGAGAAAATAAAAGTTCGTCAGCCACTTCAGAAAATAATGATCCCTGTAGAAAGTACAGAGCAGAAATCATCCATTTTAGCTGTAGCTAATTTAATTAAACACGAAGTAAATATTAAAGAGATTGTATTATTAGAAGACGCATCAGGTATTTTAGTGAAACAAATTAAGCCAAATTTTAAAACCTTAGGGCCAAAATTTGGTAAAGAGATGAAGTTAATAGCCAATGCAATACGAAATTTTTCAAAAGAAGATATTTCGAAAATAGAACTCGACGGAAAAATACCTGTCGAACTTGATGGAAAAATGATTAACTTAGACCTTTCAGATGTAGAGATTTCATCTAAGGACATTGAAGGATGGTTGGTAGCAAATGAAGGCTCAATTACTGTAGCTTTAGATGTTACAATTTCTGAAGAACTAAGAAAAGAAGGAGTTGCAAGAGAACTGATTAATAGAATTCAAAATGCACGAAAAGACACAGGTCTTGAAGTAACAGATAGAATTAAACTAACAGTTTTAAAACACGAAGATTTAGAAGAATCTATCAATAATAATAAAGAGTATATTATGAGTGAAACATTAACCGATGAGTTGGTTTTTGTCGATCAATTAATAGATGGTTCAGAGATTGAGTTTGACACTATCAAAAGTAAAATATTAATACATAAAATGTAAAAATCATGCCGGATACAAGCACAAAATATTCTGATGAAGATTTACACGAGTTTAAAAAAATTATCCTAAAGAAAATAGAAAGAGCAGAAGAAGATTTGGCCTTATTACAAAGTTCATACAAAAATGGATTAAATAATGGAACAGACGATACTTCACCGCAGTTTAAATCATTTGAAGAAGGTTCTGAGACGATGAGTAAAGAAGCGAACGTACAGTTAGCTATTCGTCAAGAAAAGTTCATCAGAGACCTAAATAATGCTTTAATTCGGATAGAAAATAAAACTTACGGAATCTGTAGAGTCACAGGAAAACTTATTCAGAAAGAAAGATTAAAATTAGTTCCTCACGCCACTTTAAGCATAGAGGCAAAAAGGCGACAATAAAAAAAAGCTTCCTAATTAGGAAGCTTTTTTTTAAATAAATAGTTTTTAGTCTAATAAAAACTACACTCTATACCTTTAAAAGCAAAAAATGAAAACAAACAATATTAATTATCATATATAAGCGTATCAATATTTTCTTAAGCTAACTTTAAATACAATAATATTCTTATTCCTATAATTACAGAAAAATGTCTAAAAAAAATATTGCACTATTAACTATAATTTTAGCAATCCTAATAGATCAAATTGTAAAAATTTATATCAAAACTAATTTCGTTTTAGGAGAAGAAGTAAAAGTATTTAATTGGTTTAGAATCCACTTTGTTGAGAATAATGGGATGGCAATGGGCTTTGAGTTTGGAGGTAAAGCAGGCAAACTATTCCTTACTTTATTTAGATTAGTAGCAGTTTCTACTATTATTTATTGGCTGTCTCAACATATTAAAAGAGGTACACATAATGCGGTAGTTTTTGCAATCGCTTTAATTTTTTCTGGGGCAGTTGGGAATATTATAGATTCAGTTTTTTACGGTGTTATTTTTGACACTCCATTAAATGATGTAGCTACACTTTTTACAGAATCACCATATGCAGAACTGTTTTATGGAAAAGTAGTAGACATGTTTTATTTCCCTATTTGGGAAGGAGTTTTACCAGAATGGATTCCTTTTGTAGGAGGAGACTTTTTTAGATTCTTTAATTATATTTTTAATCCAGCAGATGCATATATTACTTCAGGTGTAGCCTTACTTTTCATCTTTAGTAAAAAAGCATTCCCTAAAGAAGTTAGCAAGGATTAACATATTTCTGACAATAATTTCGGGATGCTATATTAGTTTTTCCAGAAAACCAAAAATCACCAATCCAGCTACATTTTTAGATCCTGTTTTTAATAGTAAATTATTTCTATGTCCATCAACTGTTCTAGGGCTAATGAAAAGTTCTTGTGCAATTTCATTAGTAGTATATTCAGTACAAATAAGTTTTAATACTTCTAATTCTCTTTTAGAAATAATTTTCCTTTCTAATTTCTTATTGTTTGCGGTTGCAATATTAATTTCTTCTTTCATAAGGGGGGAATATTTTAATTATTTTTTGACGTTTTCTTTAGTTTTGCTCAATACCACTTATAGTATAAGTGATAGTTTTTTTCATTTATTTAGATTTAAGGATTCATTTATTATTGATGATATAATCATAACTCAGGGAGAATAGCTTCAATTTATTTAAAAGTTCAGACAATAAATTATCTATTGTGTTTTTAATATTGAGAAGTATTTTTTGTAGTAACCGGATACTATTTTTCTGTTTTTTTAAAGCCCACATTATTATTTTCGACTTTCTTTTAATGCTCTTTTTTTTGTTAAAAAACAAGCATAGGAAAGACACTACAGCCAGAAACAGGAGTAGTGAAAAATTAATAATTACAATGGTAATTATTATATTTTCTTTTGAAAATTGGTCTTTCATTTGGGGGAATGAAGTTTGTGTCAATATACAAAAAAACTTACTTTTATTTGCAATAATTAATTTTTTAATCAAAAAAAGGTTTGCTAAAGCATTCGTTTTTGAATTTTTTAATCAACCATTTAAAAATTGATAAAAAAGAATAAAAATGGTATTTTCGTTCCATGCCAACTTCTCTAGAAATTCAACTTAAAACCTTGCCGGATTCTCCGGGTGTTTATCAATATTACGATAAAGAAGATGCTATTTTATATGTAGGGAAAGCTAAGAACCTAAAAAAGAGAGTTTCATCATATTTTACAAAAAATCACGAGAATGCAAAAACAAGAATTCTTGTAAATAAAATTTTCAGCATTAAACATATTGTTGTAAATACAGAAACAGATGCATTATTATTAGAAAATAACTTGATTAAAAAATATCAACCAAGATATAATATCATGTTAAAGGACGATAAAACCTATCCATGGATTTGTATAAAAAAAGAAAGGTTTCCTAGGGTTTTTATGACCCGAAGAGTTATTAAAGATGGCTCAGAATATTTTGGACCTTTTACCAATGTAAAAATTATTCATGCTCTATTTTATTTGATAGACGAAATCTATTCTGTTCGAACTTATAAGTATGATATTGGTAGGACTAAAAGTAATTATTCTAATTATATAGGATCTTTAGAGCATCAAATTAAAAGTAAGAAAAAATTAGATAGTTCAGTTCAGTCAGAGCAGGATTATATATCCGATATAGATGATGTTAGAGATATTGTGAAAGGAAAATTTAAAAGGAGTGTTGATAAGTTGAATAACCTTATGATATCTTTTGCAAAAAAGATGAGATTTGAGGAAGCTCAGCAGATTAAAGAAAAAATAGAGGCATTAAAAAATTATCAAGCAAAAAGTACTATTGTAAATCCTTCTATAAATAATGTAGATGTTTTTTCTATTATTTCTGATGAAAGTTCCGCCTATGTTAATTTCTTTAAAATTGCAAACGGATCTATCATTCAGTCTCATACTTCAGAGATTAAAAAAAAGCTAGATGAAACAGATAAAAGAATTTTAGA
>MDTF01000949.1_pt1 | contig 22345 bp, 28 predicted proteins | sample 811191 | NCBI WGS metagenome assembly MDTF01 (sample SAMN05326649, study PRJNA326480) | marine metagenome | isolation source: seawater | place: Southern Ocean | collected 2011
AAGAAGAAGAAGAAGAAGAAGAAGAAATAGAAGAAAACGAAGAAGAAAACGAAGAAGAAAACGAAGAAGAAGAAGAAAAAGAAGAAGAAAACGAAGAAGAAAACGAAGAAGAAAAAGAAGAAGAAGAGGACGATGAAGATGAAGAAAAAGAAGATGAAAAAGAAGATGAAAAAGAAGAAGAAAAAGATGAAGATGTTGATGATTCGGAAGATGATGTTAACGAAATAGATGAAAAAAATATGGGAGAAATTGATATTATAGAAATAAATAAAAATCCATTAGATTCATTAATTAATGAAACAGTTGAACCAGTAATTGAAAATGATATTTATAGTTCAACCAAATTCAATATTCCAGTAACAGTAAGTAATGAAAATGAAGCTATAAATAGTTATTTTAATAGTAAATTACTCGAAGAAGAAGTAAAGCCATTAATAAATAATTCTAAACTATTACCAGAAAAAATTATTGATGATGATAATGTTAGTATTGTAAGTGATATATCATTAATCAAAGAAATACATATAAGTAGTAATCAAGACAAAAAAAAAAGGTTAACATTCTTTTAAATGAATACTGTGTGCTATATATGTGATACTTCGGATTATATAATATATACAAATACTACTTTTGTATGTAAAAAATGCAGAGTTATTATAGATAAAAATTGCGACATTTGTGGGAAAAAATGTAATAATAATTGTCTTGATATATTTAGTAAAACACTAACTCTTTAATATTTTTGATTTTTTCTTACTTTAATTAATTTAGAGTTTTTCTTTTTCATAAAAACACCAGGGTCATAATCCTCTACATCTTCTTCATCGTGTTCATTTTCAATACCCATTAATTCGCGTTGATCCTGTAAAGCTTGCATCTCCCATAAATCTCTTGAACACATCTTAAAATTGCTTTCATTAGCTTTATACCAAAAAACTATATCATTTATATTATTTGATTGTACTTTATTATCTATAACAAGACACTCGAAATTTTCTGTACATTGATTCATTACTTGATTAAAAACATCAAATGTTGGAAACATTCCCGCATAATGATTATATATTTTTTCTCTCTCCTTAACAATATTATTTCTAAAAATAAATACGTAATCTATATTAGATCTAAGATCTGGTGGTAATCCTAAACCATGTTGCATTGTAATTAATAAAAAAATTTTATAATGACGTCCATTCATAAAAATACATCTTATATTTTTATCAGACATTATAGTTTTATTATACATACAATCATCAAGAATAAAAAAGGATCTTGGGTCAATGGTCGAAGAACCATGTCTATTCATTTCTTTTTTACGGCTATTAGTAATATTTATTTGACGGTTCAAATATTTACTTATTAATTTTTCATCAAGTTCATCATATATTAACATCTTAGGTATAAATTTTTCAAAATACCCATTAGCTTTTTCTGTAGGAGAAACAACTACACCGACAGGTATATCGCGATTATAACTTAAAATATCTTTCATGCAATAACTTTTACCAGTATTACGCTTGCCAATAAAAACTACTACTGAATCGTTTTTAATCTTAGAAGGATCAAATTTTTTTAGTTCTAACTTCATTTAACTTCATTAATTAATGAAAACAAAAATAATATAATAACAATACCACACATTAATTATGATATAAAAGAGAACTTATATAATTTGATATACTTAATTTATATATGATACATTATTGGATAAATATAGAAAAAAATACTATGAGAAATAATTTCATGAATACTCAATTTAATTTTTTAAATTTAAATAATATAAGAATTAATGCAATAACTCCTGGTGATTTTGATAATTGTCTTGCTCACAAAAGACCGTTATCTTGTAAACATCCTGGATGCGATAGTTGCGAATATGAATTTGCATGCATTTCAAGTCATATTAAAGCAATAAAATATGCATTAGATGCAAGTTTAGATGAATATTTTGTTATTATGGAAGATGATATAGTAATACCATATCCAATTGATTATAATAAAATTTTGGAAGATTCTCCAAAAGATTTTGACATTATACAGTTATTAATTCTTTATGGCCCAACAGTTAAACATTTATATAATGACCTATATCTAAAACGAAAAGTCAAATTTATTAAATGGCAATATTTATTACCATCAACTGGAATGTATATAATTAGCCGTAAAGGAGCCAAAAAACTGGTCAATCAATATTTTGTTAATAATAAATACGATTTTAATTCTTGTAAATACCAAATAGTAGCTGATGTTGCACTATATCAAAGTGTTAATACATATGCTCTAACTTATCCAGTATCTTATCCAAATATTGATATGGGATCAGATATACATCCAGAGCATTTAGTAGCACATAATATGGCAATAATAGATATAAAACGTGTAATAGAAAATATTAAAATGTAATTAGCAACTTTAATGGTATATATTTATTATCTAATATGTATTTTGGTTATGACAGGGATAAAAATGATAAATAATTGGATTATTAGTAGCGTTGATATTTTTGCCTTTTTATTGGATATATTATATATCAAAACCCTATAATTGTAAAATAAAGATGTTGTTCAATTATTTTTCTAATTCATTTTCTTTTATTTTATATTTTTCGTCAAAAAAGTATAAAACGATAAGTTGTTTTCTATGATCTCGTAGTTTATTTGTACAATATAATACATATTTTTCTTCTGGTGTTTCTAATTTTTTATTTTTAACCCATATTTTAAATAATTCATTATATAATTCCACAGATTCGTTAATTAGAGGATATTTTTCTATATTGTTTGTTGCAAGCATTTGTGCTTCTTCTGACAATCCTATTATATGTAAAAAATGCTTTGTAATACAATCACGACATCTTTTATTTTTATTTGTCAAATGTTCTTCTAATAAAATAGATTGTTTAATTATTTGTTGCATATTGTATCTTGGGTCGCTAACAGGATCAAGTGAATCACATGTTGTATTGCACTTTCCTCCTGTAGAATTTTTTACTTTTTGTTTATTATAATTAATATTTAGTAATAGAGGATTTCCACCTAAATCTATATCTCGGTTTTGAGTTAAAAACCATAATATAATTCCTGTATTAATAGAAATAGCTAATATTATAATTATTGTTTCATATGTATTTGCCATAAGTAAATTATTATGAACTATCTATTATAATATAAGAATAATAATGTATTATTTAAAATAATAAATAGGAATATTACTTTTAAAAAAATAATTATAATATAATAGAATAATGTATATAGAACATTTTGATAAATGCTCCGATTTGAAAAAAATTATTTATGATAATAGTAACCCAAATAGTATGACTGATACGTGCGTAGAACTCGAAAATGTATATAATGATTATAATCAATACGGGCATTTATATAATGATAATGATGATAATTTAGAAAGTAATAAAAAATTACCAAAATTATCTTTTTTAGATATAGAATTTTTAAAAAATATAGATATTGATACAAAAGTTATAATAATTATATTTATATTCATGACATTAATTGCAAATATATATTTAGCAATACCATTAGTTCCAATAATGTTTGGTGGAAGTATTATAATATCTATATTTGTAATATTATTATCATTATTATTATTATTTTTAATTTTTTATTTATTCAGTTAATAACAAGATATAGATAAGTGATTAATGAATATAAAAATGTACCCCATATACTATCTATAACGGCAACCTTTAAAGGATAATTTGTAAATATGCTAATAATTGTTAGATTATATATACCATATATACTTAATCCCACACTACCTCCGTAAATTATTGATTTAAATAATTTATCTAAATTATCATCTTTTTTCTCAATATTACATTCTGTTAATGGTATTGCAATATGTAATAATGACACCAACATTAATAAATATGCAATTACTGCATAATGGATTTTAACTTTGATATTACTACCTTGTATATCTTTTACCGTTTTATTATACATATTATAATTCGAATAGATCCATATAGAATCAATTGCAATAAGTAATAAAGATAATACTAGATATTTTAAATATATATTCATATTCTATATTATAAAATTATATATATATTTAAAGTTTTATTTTATTATCATTCCATTTTTTAACAGCGAGTTTCATGAGTTCTGGTTGTTTTTTTTCTGGATGATCTGCTTTTAATTTTTTTAATTCTTCTGCCATAAATTTATTATATATTGATGGTTCTCTTTTTACATGCGATTTCTTATTAACCAGTTTATAAGCTTTAACTACAAGCTTCTTTAAATCATCTGAACTATATTCTTCATTTGTATCAATAATTTTATTAAATTCTTCCATAAATTTTTCACCACTAATTTTAATAACTTTTTTCTTATCATTATCGGTTGTTTCAGATAGATTTACATTATCTTCTTTATTCATAATTAAATAAAGTGTTTTTTATTATTATTATATAGTAGTAAAGTTTTATATATTTTTTAATATAATGAAACATAATAAAATTAATAAAAAGAAAGGGGGTGATGATAATGAAGTTAATAAAAATGGTAATAAAATTGTAGGCGGTACCATAAATGAATTTAAGATATTAAATTATAAATTCTTATTATATACTAAAATTTATAAATATTATAATCATATTATATTAGATGAAATTTTAGATTCATTAAATAAATCTATCAAATTTTTAAATAAATATGAATTATTAATATTATCAACTATTAATAATTATAAAACAGATATTGATGGTAATTTAGATAAATATAGTGTAAGAATGTTACTAACTATAATTAAAAGATTTTTATTTGATAATATATTTAAAAATTATTTTTTGCAAGTAATATCAAAATACTATCATGTAATAAGTTCAGAAGAAATAAAATCATTAATTGATATTTTAAATTTTGTAAAAGATTTGCAAAACCCACAGTATAATAATATGAAAAATGATATAATTAATGATCTTGAAAATAGTAGATTTAATAAAAATTATAATATTATGCATAAAGAATTTGAAGATAATGTTGAAAAAGAGAATAATGACGATGATAATGAATCAGAAGAAGATGAATTGACAGATGATGATCATATTGAAAGACTAAAAAAAATAAATGATAGAATTTCTAAAAATTATCTTAAGAAATTTCAATCGTTAGAAGATAATTACATAAATATTCAAAGTACAGTTTTATGGTGGTCTAAAATTAAAAAAACCTTATTAAGGGAATTAAATAATAATAATAATAATAATGATGAGTATATTAAGTCGTTAATTATATTTATTAAACAAATGTTAACAGAATCTATATATAATGATTTATTTAGCATAGATCATTTAGAAGTAAGAAAACAAAATGTAAAAAGTGAAAATAATGGCAATCTATTATATGTAATTTATAAAGATATGTTGTTAGAAAATTTCATTAACAAATTTGATAAAATAATAGAAGAAAAAACAAATCCTGATAATACTGATAATGATATTAATAATATACATGAAAAATTTATGAAACAAATTGATACTAAATATGATAATTTAATTATTGAAAAACCTACATCTATTCTTATTTTAACAAAAATAAAATATGAATTAACAAAAAAATTTAAAACTTATGTTGATATTATTAAAACTATAACAATTGCTAAAAAAAATCAAAATACAAATAGCAAATATATCGATATGGATAGTAAAATATCCAAAGAATATTTTATAAATGTTGTAAATATTATAATTATATATTTAAAACAAAACTTATTAAATTATTTTAAAATTTATAAGAGTAGTATTGATGATCTTAAAATTTTTCAAGATAAATTATTTATAATTACAGAAAAACTATATGAAGCAAAATAATTACAAATTTTTAACCATATATGTTTCATTTAAAATATAACCAAGTTTACGATAATAATTTCTTACACCAGTCCCGCTAATAATAGCTATTTTAGAATATCCCATATTTTTAGCTATTTTTTCAGCTTCACTAACGAGACTCTTTCCATATCCTTTGTGTTGATAAGATGTATCTAAATTATTACCAACGTCGCTTAAATTTGAATATACATGTAACTCTCGAATAAGAGCTGAATCGTGTAGAATATCTAATTGAGTTGTTTTATCAACATTATTTGCTAATCTAAGACGTATAAAGCCAATTAGATATTTGTCTGTTTCATATGAAATAAAGTATTCTGTACCCCCACTTGCTGGATATGTTATGGTATCTAATCTAATATCTTCTGGTTTAACACCTGTATCTTTGATTTCACGACAACGGATACAATTACACCCCCAATTGTTTTTTTTCATATCATTTTGTAAAAGCTGACGCATATTAACATATTCGTGTTTGTATCCGCCAGAAATATATGTAGATGGAATATCTCTAATAATTCTGTTAAGACGTTTCCATTTCTGAACCTTCTTTTTAAATTCTTTAATTAGTTCAAATAATAATAAGTCGTCATATGGAACATACTCTCCTTTATCATACCATTCTTTTATTTGTGTCCAAGGTACAACTGCTGTTGGATAAATCTTATATTGATCAACTTGCATTCTTTCATCGTATAATGATGTATCTAACATTTCTTTATCCATTTCATATGAAGATCCAGGTAAATTAGGCATCAAATGCATATCAACTTTATATCCATTATTTTTCAATAATCTAATGGCGAAATGTGCTTTTTCAATAGAATGTCCTCTTTTAATTTTTTTTAGTACATAGTTATTTGTATGTTGAACCCCTATTTGAACCCTTGTACAATTATATCTCCTAAATTCTTTAATTTCTTCCAAAGTAATATTATCAGGTCTGGTTTCAAGTGTTAATCCTATAATATGTATTTTTGCGTTTTCATTAATAATAATCTCTTCTTCTAAAGATAACATTTCACGTTTTTCATAATATGTATTTGCTGAATAATATATTGCTGTTATAAAGTAATCTTTATATTTTTTGTGATAATTAGACCATGTACCTCCCAATACAATAATTTCCAATTTATCTACTACATGTCCCATATTTATAAGAGCATCTATTCTTGAATTAAATTGTAAAACAGGGTCAAACTTGTTTTCATTAGCGCGTAAAACTGCTGGTTCCGAATATAAATATGACCTAGGTTGATCTACCCAATTATTGCCTTCATGTGCTTTTTCATTAGGACAATAAGCACAATTATGGCGACAACTAAACTTACTAACTACTTTATTACCATCATCATCAATATATTCTGGTGTCCCAGATGTTAATACTGTAACTACTATTACACCAGAATTAGATTTAGATTTTTTCTTGGTAATTAACTTTTTTAATGCTAAATTATCAATACCTAAACTATTATAGAAATAGATAAGGTTAGCTTTTGATAAACTAATTTTATAGGAACGTTGAATATTCTTTTGAAACTTGGTAATATCATAGGGTGTTTTAAGATTTTCAATATTTTTAGTTAATTCAAACGAAATTGTATTATATTCTTCATTAGTATACGTTCTTGATTTATGATTATTAGAATGATGATATGTACGTGAGTTATTACCACAAATACTTTCAATATCAACAGACATGTTTATAATATTATATAATGATGTATATAAATCAATTTTTAAAAAGAGTACATGATTTTTTATATCTATAAAAAAAGTAAAATTTATAAAAATCTTATAAAAATATAATTATGTACTCAATTCTGCTATATCCATCCTGCTATTATTTATTAGATCTCTAATATTTTCAACCTGCTCTTTATAATGTTCTTGTGGTTCGCTTAAAAGTACCAACGATATCAATTGTTCTATCATTTGTTCATATATTTTTATATCCATATTTAGACATATCTCATCTTTGTTTTGTTTAGCAAACTTTTGCATCATTCTACCTTTGTTTTTTATTAGTTCCTTAATTAAAACGTTAAGATTTTTATAAATAAATTCATCATCATCTTTAATTAAACAAAATTTAGTATCATGGTATATTATATTATTATTTTCTGGAAAATCTTCATTAAAATGTAATTCTTTTGTTAGTAATGTTGGTATATTATAAACCTTTTTAAAAATATCAAGCATCTTTTCATAATTTAAATAATCTGTTCTTTCATTTCCATAATTATTTACATTTATATTAATATTTTGATGTTGTATATTATTTTGTGTATCTATATTTTGTATATCTATATTATTTATTTGAGATTCTATATTATTTACTGAATCTATATTCTGAGGATTTGGTATTCTTGCATGTATAATACTTCGTGGTTTACAAGCATTTTTTTTAATATGATTTGATTTAGCTTGTCTTGAACTAAAACTTATCATACATTTTGGACATGTTAAATCGTCTACACCATTACATTTTTTTTCATGTTCTATTAAACATTTTTTAATCTTATAATTTTTATTACATTTTTTACAAATATTTTTTGGATGTACATTTTTTTCATTTGGATGTACATTCATTTTTTTTGGATGTACATTTATTTCATTTGGATGTACAATTTCTCCAATAGAGATTTTATCATTTTTCGTACATATCATTATACAATGTATGGTATTATGATGTCTTTTTAAGTCGTATTTACGATTAGATGAGTAATTACATTTGTCACATTTATGCTTTTTAGATGCGTCATTTTCAGTCATTATACATATAGTCAATAAATTATCTTTAAATAAATATAATTAACACCATTTTTAAAAAATATAACGCACGACGCATCTGCGTCATTTTTTTAGTCAAATACTTTTGGATTTTTTTGTAGATTTTTATTTTAAACTTTTAAATATAAATAATTCCAACATTTCAATAATAGAAAATATATATAAAATAGCAAAAAAATAGCAAAATATGACCTTATTAACTTTTTAAATTTTAAGGATTTTAAAATCTTATAAAAAATGATTATTATTATAAAAAGATACTATTATGACTACAACAATCTACATTTTAAAACTAAGTAATGACAAATATTATATTGGAAAAACAGATAAAATGGCTAATAGATATAAACAACATATAGACGGAGATGGTTCATTTTGGACTAAAAAATATAAACCTTTATCTATAATTAAACAAATTGATAATAGTTCTCCATTTGATGAAGATAGATATGTTAAAGAATATATGTCTAAGTATGGTATTGAAAATGTGAGAGGAGGGTCATATAATCAAGTGGTATTAAATGAAGAAACAATAAAATTCCTTAAAAATGAATTAATAACATCAAATAACGAATGTTATAAATGTGGAAATACAGAACATTTCGCAAATGATTGTTGTTATATATCGATTGATGATTATACAAAAAAATTTATAAATGATGGTTTGGATAGTTTAAATAGAGAAATTCAACATTTGATGAAAAAAAATAAAAATATCAAAACAATCTATGATTTGTTTCAGTCAAAAAACAAACTATTAAGTGATGTATTAAAATGTGATAGTAATAATATAGATAAATATAGTGAAAATATCAAAGAATATTATAAAAAATATTGTCAAGGTAAAAATGATGTATTGATTATTCAATATTACGAATGTATTTTTGAATATAACGAATCATATACGAAATTTGATAAAGAATTAATATCAGGTAGATATTGTAGATATAATTTAAGTAAGGATCAACAAAAAAAATTTGATAATATGGAATGTGAAAAACCAAATAAAAGTATTGATACAATTAATTTGGATATTATTATCAGACAAATGGAAGCTATTATGAAATTAAAACACGAATTAATTAGGAGAATATATTAGTAAAAAATGATTATTTAATTTATCAATATAATAACAATGAATAATATTATTAATGAAATTATTGATGACATAATTGGTAAAATAATTTATAAAAATATTATTATTTCAACAAAATATAACATAATACAAAATAATAATTCTTTTTTAAACACTTATTCGATTATTCATTTTAAAGTTTTGATCGATAAATGTATAAAAGATATTAATGATAAAATTTTTAACCACCCACCCATTAAATTTTTTGGAAAAATTGTAAATCCTAAAAGAAATGTTGGATTTTTCTCAAATTTTTCGATTGGTTATAATTATTCAAACCAATTGTTAAAATCGAAAAAATTAACAACCAATCTAGAATATTTATTAAATTTAATTAATTATATTTTTGATACTAACTTTAATGGTATATTAGTGAATGAATATATAAATGGTGATAATTATATTTGTAAACATAGTGATAATGAAAAAAATTTAGATAAAGAAGGAGTTATAGCATTATCTATTGGAGCTATTCGTAAATTTAGAATTAGAAATAAAGAAAATAATAAAATAATATGTGATATTCCAACAATACCATATGAAATTATTCAAATGGGAGGAGATTTTCAAAAAATATTTACACATGAAATACCAATTCAAAAAAAAATTAAAGATAGTAGAATATCATTCACATTCCGAAAACATAATATATAATATCAAATGAATTTAATATTCAAAATAAGGTTAAAAAAACAGTTATCATAATGATATTTATATAAATTAATAAGTATATTAGTAAAAAATGATTATTTAAATTATTAGTATAATAACTATGAATAATTATAATATAGAAGATATTATAAAAAGATTAGAAATATTAAACAAAAAAAAAAAAGATTTATTAAAAGTAGATAATACTAATAAAAAATTATATTTAAAAAATAAAACAAAAGTAGTTGATAATGGTAATCGTATAACTGAAATAAATATGATAAATTTTACTAGAAGTATAAAATTTTAAAGTATTTTATATATTTTTAAAAAATGATAGAATATATATAAATTATAGAATATATTAAATGTATAAAAAACTTCAAGAATTAAAGTCTAATCCTGAAACTTGTAATGTTGGAAAAAAATGGGAAATAGATGAAGATGAATTATTAGTTAAATTACTAAATGAAAATAAATCTCATCAAGAAATTGCTATAGAATTTAAAAGAACAGAAGGTGGTATTAGAGCAAGAATTATAGATAAAATAATATTTCCTGAATATAATAATGAAAATATTACAGAATTTGCTAAAAAATATAAATTTGATGATATTGAATATTTAGAAAGATGTATAAAAGGAAAAATAGCAAAAAAAGAAAATTCAATAATTGCTAAAAAAATTATTGAAAATGAAACAAAAGAAGAATATGAAGAAAGAGTGAAAAAATACAAAGATAAAAAACTTAATAAACTAATAGAATTAAAAGAAATAAAGGCAGCTGGTGGTGAAAAATACTATCAATTATTACAGAATATTGTTGAAAGATTAAAAATAATTGAGAGTAAAATATAAAAATATAAATACAATAAATTAATACACTAATTATACAATATGTTTTTCAATTTATATATTATTCCCCTCGCGAGAGCATATCGTAAATTATATATTAAAACAAGGAAAATTCAAGTATTGAATGAGTTTAAGACAGAAACTCTTTGGGTGCAACCATCTTCCTGGAAAAATTTCGATCTTTCTAATTTCGTTTACTAAATCTATCTGTTTCATATTTAACATATGCACTGATTTTGTTTGACTCGTGAGGGTAAGTTGATTTTTACTAAATAGTATAATATGAGAGAAACTGACATACCGCAGTAAATCATATTTATGTTGACTATATGTACAAAACATCCTTGTAGTGCCTTCTTGATTCATTAATTTTATAAACAAATAAATAATTTGTGTATTTACTTGATTATTATAATCTATTTTATTTATAACTGTAAGTATCTTTTTGTAATTGTTATTTACGGCATGCAATAAAATGATAATCCAGTAATAGATAAGATAAATATCATCGTCTATACAATTTTTTTCTTTTTCAGATACTTTATTATCCAAAAACCAACATAAACCCCTTATGAAATAGGGATTAGGATAATTGTTTTTTTTGCAAATTTCTTTGCAAGTTTTTGATACAAAAGCAGTTAGATTACTACCTTTTTCTTTGTACTTCAAACTTATATAATGAATATCTGTCATGTTCTTAAACAGCGAATTGTAATTCTTTGAAACCATTGAAATATTTTTAAAAGTATCTACACTAAGGTGTTTCCATAAATCCATAATGATGTCATCGCTGCGGAAAATCATTTGAGAATCCATTTTATACTGAAATACAGTTTATCGATTGTGGTGAGTGTAGTTGCTCCTTCTTAGTCAGTAGTGTGTTTGTTACCAAAGTATCAGTGTTGTAGTATAATTATAATTTTAAACAGAGGAAATCATTTTTTTATAAAAATAGAACTAATTAAAGCTAATATTATTTGAGTACATAATTAATATATATTTATAAAATTATAAGAGTTTATAAAAGTCATAGATAAATTAAATTATGTACTCATTTTGTTGTTTAAATATATATATAAACATATAATTATATATTATATATATACAAAAACAATGTTCTCGCGAGCTCAACAATTCTATAGTAATGTTCCAGATCTAATTATTACCCCATTTTTTACAAATGGTTCTACATGGCCTTCATATTATATTAAACCATTTTATAATGATATTGGTGCACAACCAGTTAAAAACGAAGATTTATATAAAGAATCTGAAAGTGTTAATTCTGCACCAATAAACTTAGACAATCCAGTTTATTATCAAAATTATATGAATACTGCTGGAAGTCTTGCAGCAAATATTAGTATGCAACCACATACACATCATACAAATCAAATGGGGCAACAATATATGTATCCTACAATGCCTTATTATATTCCAGCAACAAACGTGGGAGAAAGAGTAAATCCAGTTGTGTATCAACCAAATAGCATATACTCACAAAATGCACAAACAGGTGTTGCTGTTTAAATTTATTTTTATTTGTTATTATTAGAGAATAATTAACATATAATGGAAATAGGTAAAAGTGAACAAGAATTAGAAGTTATAATTGAAGACGATGCCCCAGGTGCAAAAGTACGTTTTAATAATTATTTAAAAGAATATAATAAATTAGATATATCGCGTTCGGTGTGGCAAAGAAGAAGAGAAAATACACCTTTTTCGATATTAATTGAAGATGATTCAGGTTTAAAAGATATAGATGAAATATGGATAGGTTCACATGGTTTAATATATTTATCCCGATTATTAGATAATAATCAAGATATGATTAACTTAATTTATGAAAGAACACCACGAGGTATTCAGGGGTTTAGATATGCAGTACAGTTTTTATTTTTGTATAATATAAGTAGAATACATAAAATAGTTGAAAGAGACTCATCAGGACATCCTACTTTTTATGAAGAAGAACCCAATACAATTTTTCAAAATATTAACTCAGGGAATATTATATATAATAATTATGCTAATTTAACAGAAAATGATAAAATTTTAATAAATATAATGCATGAAGAAGTTTCTTTACTTATACCAGACAATATGCAAGATGCAAACGATATACATCCATTTGATGGTAGAAGTGTATTAGATGATCAAACAGGATTATTTTTTAAAATATTTAAATCACAATTTCATTTATTTGTGAATAGAGTTTCTTTAAAATACTATAAAACGATGAGATTAAATAAAAAAGCATCTATTAAAAATTCTAGTAAAGGAGGAGGAGATTTTACTAATTCAACTATAAGTTCTTTTGATAGTAAAAAATCATCATCAATAAGTTATTCAAATAGTAAAAAATCAAACAAAACTGATTCTAATTCATTATCTGTTAAAGTATATATTTCAAAAAATGAACCTACATGCATCAAAATTACACATTTTTCACCATATCAATCAGAATATTTAAATAAAGTTAAAATATTTAAAGAGTATATATTACAAGCATCAATTAATTTACCACCTGATGTTAAAACTTTAAATAGTTCCAGATCTTCAAGAAAAAATACTAAATTAAGTAATTTAATCAAAAAAACACCAAAAAATCCAAAATATGGAGAATCGATGGAAAATATGAGTGATGGTTATATTATAATTAATAATAGTTATACGAAAAATGGTGCTGAAATAGGTAAAGATATTATATTAACAAAAGGAGGATTAAAAAAAGGAGGATTAAAAAAAAAATAATTATATACACAAATAAATAATAAAGTTTAATATAAATTATAACACTTCATCACTAGATGAATAATATATAGTTACATAAAAAGCCATTTATGTAAATTATTACTTCCTATATATTGTTAACATAATGTAATAGTTTTGAAACTGAATATAAAACAGATAAAAAAAAGTAATTGAACCTATACAAAATAAACAACAAATCTTTTAAAAAATAAACTTATAACAAATCACATTCTTTAAAAAACATTATTTTTATTTTTAATTCATCAAACATTTCCTTTGATGCATAAAATGATTGTTTCCATCTATCACTAAGATTATCCCATTCTGGTTCAATAGTTACAAGTAATTTTATACCAGCTTGAATTATATTCAAACAACAATTGTGACACGGAAATCTATTACATACCATAATGCTATTATTTATATTACTATTTGTTCTTGCTGCCTGAACTATCGCATTTGTTTCAGCATGTATTACATATAAATCCTTATTTTTCTTTAACCATCTTTTTTTAGTTTCTTTTAACTTGCGTGGTAGACCATTATAACCACAACTTAACTGAATCAAACTATTATTTTCTAATATTATAGCACCAACTTTGCGTTTGTCATCTTTGGAAAATAACTTAGCCTTAAAATCAGCTTCTTTTAAAAACTTCAAGGCCTTATCTATTGATATAGTCATAATAATAATAACAATTTATTTCTCTATGTCATTTTAATTATGACTATATCAATAGTCATAATGCATTGAAGCTTATTTTACACATTTGAACATTTTTAAACCGACTTTATAAAAATATCAATATCTTTATTGCATAATAATGGTGTAAATTTATTTATTTTATCATCATCCCAATTCCACCATTTAATTTCCAATAATTTATCAATTTGTTCTTTTGTAAATCTTTTTTTAATTAATTTTGCTGGATTACCACCAATTAAACTATAAGGTTCAACATTTTTAACAACATGGCTATTATTTGCTATTACTACACCATCACCGATATTAACACCTGACATAATTGTAACGTTTCCACCTATCCATACATCATTTCCAATAATAACATCACCTTTTGTGGACGGATGCCCTTTACCATTAAAATTATTAAAAATGTTTCTATGAATATGACCAAATGGATATGTAGTAACCCAATCTATTCTATGATTTCCACCCAAATATATATTACAATTATAAGCGATTGAGCAGAAATTCCCAACTACAAGTTTAGCACCTGGTTCACTTTCAAAATGAAGTATTGGTTTCCCATATGTATGTTTCCCTAAAAACATGTATTTATATTATATATAAATTATATTGTTATATATTTACATACTATATTTTAAATGTTCAAAAGTGTAAAAACTCCAAAGGCCTTATCTATATTGATGATATAGTAATAATAATAATAACAATTTATTTATCTATGTCATTTTAAAAAAATATAAAAAATATACAAAAATTACATATATATTTAATATTACATATATATTTAATTCAATATGATGAGCATTTAATTAATGAAGAATAATAAGTTTATTATTTAAATATTAAATAGTAGTCGGTTTAGCCAACATAATAAATTGTTTATCAATTTCATTATAAGAACTGATATAATTTGTACTAACAAAATCATTAATAATAACATTAGGTATATATTTCCGACAATCTACTTCAATATTATTTGAAAGAATAATATGAACTAATTCACGTTTATTTTTACCCGACAACTTAATTTTTTTGTTTGAATATTCATTGATATAATTAATGATAATTTCATCCAAAGCCTTTTTCCTTAAAGAGTAAAGAGTAAAATCGATTCTCATCATAGTTATAAAAAAATATAATATATTAAAATCATTTTTTATATAATATAGAACATATTTGTAAAAAACTAAGGTAACATATACTAAAAGCGATACCACCACCCCACCCCCATCAAACCGCCTTTCGGATTCTTAGAATATTGCTATATGACAAGTATATTTCATATTATGTCATATATATTTTATTATGAGACCATATTTAATTCAAAATTATTATAATAATAATTTTGTTATTTATAACATATCTATTATATTGATTTTTTTATTTGATTATATTAGGAATTACTATGTTCAAGTATTATGTCATTAAGAACACCGATATTAATAAAGATAATAAAAAAGAAGATATTATACTAAAATATAAAGACGAACAGTTCTTAGGGGCTTTACCATACTATAAAGATAATGATTATTTAGATATTCATACATATTTTACTATAAAGCCTAAAATACCTAAAAAATATTACGTTGTATACACATATCATGATTATAATAAAGATAAGATAAAAGACCATATAATGCATTTATTTAGTGCACATAACGACAAATATATATTATCAGTGCCAATAAATAACTTAATAAATTCAATAGAATATAATGGTGGAAAAAAAAGTAAAAGAGGAGGAAATCCCAAAATGATGCAAACCCAAATGCAACCCCAAATGCAACCCCAAATGCAACCCCAAATACAACCTCAAATGCAACATCGAATGCAAACCCAAATGCAACCCCAAATGCAACCTCAAATGCAAACCCAAATGCAACCTCAAATGCAACCTCAAATGCAACCTCAAATGCAACCTCAAAAATTAAATGAACCATTTGAAATTGTTGACAGCACACCAGTATTAACTAAACTTACACAAGGTATAGGAACTGGTGCTGGTTTAACATTGGGATCGAGTATAATGAATGGTATTATAGATATGTTTGCTGGAGAATAAATCTATATTAATCAATAATTTTTTTTTTCATATGCGATAAATATGTTATATATGTTATTGGATTTTTACTATCAAATACATTAGCGAAATTAAAAAGTTTATAATATTTATAATGTTGATATATATTATTTTCTATTAATTCTAATTCGTTTTTTTCTAATTGTTTTTCATTTAATAGACATTTTTGAAATATTACATTTTTTATATTCCAATATGATAATTCACTATCTGACGTATTTACTTCATAATTATATAAATGTTCTATTAAAACAATGTGTATATTATCCAATTCCATATTATATTATAATAAATCTTTTTTTTTATATAAAAAATACTTATATTATTATAACAATAACCATAATTTATATTTTTAAAATAATGCTAATATTTATGAATAATTTAAGATTGCCATATAAAAGACATAATATTTGCTTCACACTACAAGATACAAATGAATTGATTGGTATTTCCAGAAATGCTAATATAGCTATGTTTGAAAATATATTTTTAGACGGAGTTCAAAATTTTGTATTATTATCTACAATTATGTTATTGATACGAACTATTCCTAATGCAACTACTCCAAAAATAGTAGTAAAAATAACTGATACTATAATTAATATGTCAAAAAAAATTATCAATTTTGAGAATTATTACTTTCAAATAGGATTAACATCAGCTTTGCTAACATATGTTACTACAATAGCAGGAGTAGCTGCAATAGAACCCAAAAAAATTACATAGACATATGTACTAAAAAAACATTATTTAGTAAAACGAGTAATATTTTTTTTAGGTCCAACAATATTGGAAGCTATTTCGTCTAATATAATTCTATTGATTGTATAATTATTCACATAGTTTTTCTTACTATAATTATTATGATTTTTTTTACCAAACAGTCTTTTAATAATAGGAAAATTATTCATATTATAAGAATAACCAATTTCAACAAGGCATATTAGAAAAACAATGCATAAAGAGTTCTTTACCATATTTAATATATTATACACAACTTATCTATATATAATTATGGGACAGGATAATTATATTCAATGTAAATATTAGGATTCCAAGTAACATGCTTATTACTTTTTTCATGATAATTATGTAAATTAATTATACCAAATACTTCAAAACCATCCGTAACTAAGTTAGGAATTTCTGGAACTACATATACATCATTTTCATCATTTTTAAATTTTGTATATTTTATATAATAATTATCGATCAATTTATCAATATATTCTGTCAAATTAAATGACATATTATAGAGTTATAATCTATATAAAGTTCTTATTATCATTTTTTTATAAAATTTTTTTAAACTCGTTTTATATTATGGATTTTATTACATACTTCTGAATGACCACAACCAACAAATTTATTTTTTTTTATTTAATAGTGTAATGAATGCCCTTATTTAAACCATTATTATTTTCATAAGATTAATGAGAATATCTTCCCAAATAAGTTAAAAATGTTTCACTTATTAACTTTTTAATATCCATAATAAAAAAAGATTTAAATTATTTATATCTTTTTATTAGAAAAAACAATATTAATGGTTGAAATATATCAAATATTATATGAAAAAAAAAATAATAAAGAATTCAGTGATTATAATGGATATTATTGTAATAATGGTAACATATATCATAGAAGTGAATTAGATAATATGAATAATATTAGAAATAACAAAAAGTATAAAAATATAATAACTAATTTAAAAAATAAACTATTCTGGGTTAGAGATATGATAATCAATAAAATCTTTTAATTTAGGATATTCATATTTTTTAAATAATTCTTTCATATCATTGATATGATCTTCATTATTTAGCATATTTTTAAAGATAAATTTATCACGCAATAAAGTATTTTTAGATTGTCTTTCGAATTGTCTTTTATCTTGGCTTAAAATCATGCGTGCTGCCAAATTTAGAATATTCCTATTAATACCTTCTTTCATATAATTACAACGGATTGTAACAAACCACTTTGTTTTATAAGTATCACTTGGTGTCATTGAAACACCTATAACAATTTTTTTATACTCATCGTGACTTACAACAGACCAAGTAGTAGATGGATAAATAAATTCATGATAATTACTTGTAAAAGCATCGGTGCCGAATGAAACATTTTTATTCATTAGTTTAATATTATCTTTAGAATAGTGATCAAAACTGGTACCTATAATATTTTCTGCTTTTTTTATATGTTTGTAATTTTTAACTGGGATATCTGAACCGAATCCAAATATACCACCATGTATATGTTGAGCATGATTAATATCCATAGAATTATACATACAAAATTGTAGATTTTCGTTCATTTCATATTCAATATATTCTGAAATAAAATCCTCACCAATATAAGGTATAGTTTGAGGTACTTTTTCAACAGGATTATATGACCACCATAATTTATTATCATATTCAATTATTACACCGCATTTATCAGAAGAAGAATGTTTATAACCATGATAAGGACACTTTAAACACCCATCTTCAATAATACCATCATTAAGAGTAGAACCAAAATGTTTACAAATATTTAGAGTACTAAGATATGTATTATTATATGATTTCCATGCAACTAATGGAATATCGCCGATATTAAATTGAAAAGGTTTATTATTTACTATATTGTGTTTGAAACCAATACAATTCCAATATCTATATAATGGAATATTTTTTATAACAGGTTGTGTATAACAAAAACAATTTACAATTAAATTAATAAATATAAATAAATTAATATTCATCATTATAATATAATATACAAAATAATCTTATATGTTCTTACATTTTGTTAACATTTCAAAAAAATCTTTACATTGTGTATTGTCTCCATATTTCATACAATTTATATATACTTCTTGTTCTTTTATGCAATTGTCATTAGTATATGCAGATTCCGTAACTTCAATCTTGCGAGGACCCATAATAGCATCAATGCCTCTACTAGCAATTTGTGAACCAGTACCCAAAGCTATTCCTTGAATAACTGAGCTCATAATCCCACCAACCATAGTTTCTCCTATTTGTTTATTTGCTGGAGATGGAGGTAAATCTGTATTTTGTTTAATAGGAGAGTTTGGTTTTTGATTAGTAATACAAGTTCTGTTTCTGTAAAGTTTCATATTATTATTATTATATTTTATTTAATTTTATATCAAAAAAAAATTAAACGTAAGCATCATTTCTTACAAATACATAAAACAACTATATGTCGTTGATGTAATCATACCCATCCAGTAATAATAATTTATCGAATCATTTTAATTATAGTTTTATATACCATATGAATATGAACAACCAAATTCATTTTGAATATTTGATAATGAAATAGCTCAATATGATTGTAAAACCATTATCTACACTTTTATTATTTTATTATAAAATCTAATAATTTTTTTATTTCTTGAACCTCCTTTTCAAGAGTATTATATTTGTCTTCCAAAACCTTATTTTTATATTCAAGTGATTTATTATTTGCATTGAGCTCCTTGATACCTTCTAATAATATAGGAACTAATCTTTCATAATTTATTGTTAAATAATCATCACCCGATTTAGATACCTTCTTTCCAAGACTTCTATCAAATATAGAATCAAATGGAGCTAATTCAACTAATTCTGGATAATATTTTTTAATTTCTTGAGCACTTAAACCAATTTCATTTTTACTATTATCATATCCAAATGATACTGCCAAATCATTACATTTATATTTAAATACATTTATATTATCTAATGTCGTTAAGACATTTTTAACATATTGACTTATATTTTTCAATCTCATATCAGAATAGTAAGCAGTTATGTTTCCAGAAGCTAATATATTACCTGTTACATGAAATTTATCGGCTGGTGAATAATTTGATATACCTACGTTACCAGTTGGTGCCAAAATAATATTATCATCTATGTCATTTGCTGTACCTAATATCATTCTTGCGGATTCACCACTACCTCCAACACTTGAAGCATCTTGATATTGTATAAAGCCATAATCAGAACTTCTACCGACTTTACTTCTAAATACTATACTCGAAGCACCACCAGTATTATTGTGATCAATAATAATTGTACCTTGATCTGGGCCATGTGGTGTTCCCGTTTCTTCGTATAAGTGCAATTTAGCATTTGGTACAGATATGCCAACTCCTAATTTACCATCTGAAGTTAATGTTAATGCTCTACTTGAATTATGATCTACAACTTGCAATATATCATGTGAAGATGTATCATGTGTTATTCTAAGAGATGGACCATCTGCATTTGTACTTATAATTTCAAGATTTTCTGTTTCATAACTAACTGTACTAATTTTAGTATTATTACCATTAACTACTAAATTTTGCGTTGTTAATGTGCCTGTTAAAGTAATATCACCATTTACATCGAGCTCTTTTAGGGGATTTACAACACCTATACCAATTCTACTATCAGTTGTAATATTTTTATGTAATTTAATATTATCATTATTAAAACTTATTAATTCAACTCCACTTGGTGAAAATATATTTGATGTTATTAAATTTGATGTTGTTGATGTTCCAGATATCATACTATCACCATCATAATATATTTCTGTGCTATTAATTAAATTCCATAAACCACCTGATGATGCTGCTGTACCACCTTCACTATTACTTAATGATGTTATACCTCCTACTCCATTACCACTATTATTTCCACCATCACCATCCCAACCTGATATAATTTCTCCAGTAACTCTTAAATTGCCAGTAATTTCAAGTGAATATACAGGATCAATTGTATTAGTACCACCAATTTTAACTTTTGAACCATAATAAATATTATTATTAGCAGAATTAGTTATAGGTCTCCAATAAGAAGAAAAATTCGATGAGCTTTCTTCAGAGCGAGTAGTCCAATCACCGCTATCAAGACTATATATTAGTACATCACCGTCTGTTGGAGATAAATGACTTAATATTCCAGATAATGCATCCGTAGAATTAGTAGAACCAGTACCACCATTTACAATACTTACAACACCTCCTATATCATTTTGATTTAAGTCTACGTTATTAATTTTATACTTACTTGAACTTGAAATATTAATATTTCCATTAACATCCAATTTATGTGCAGGATTACTTGATCCAATTCCAACATTACCACCATCTTCTATATAAAAAACGGATGATGCATCATCTTGTATATCAATTATGGGTTGTGTACCAGTTTGATTTATTATAACTGCAGGACCATTTCCTGCATTTGTAACTAATAATTGATCTGATATTTGTACTTGTGTTTGAGTTGTTGTTAATTCTCCTACTAAATTTAAACTTCCATTAACTGTTAAATTATTAGTTACAGTTAAATTATTAGTTACAGTTAAATTATTACCAATTGTAATGTCATTAGGTAATCTTGTATTATCAAGAGTGCCACTAGAAATATTATCCGCATTTAATGCTGTAATATTAGTACCAGTACCAGATAAACTTGTTACTGATATATCAAATGGTAATCTTGCATTATCAAGA
>MDTF01007373.1_pt1 | contig 22334 bp, 22 predicted proteins | sample 811191 | NCBI WGS metagenome assembly MDTF01 (sample SAMN05326649, study PRJNA326480) | marine metagenome | isolation source: seawater | place: Southern Ocean | collected 2011
ACTCCAACACCGCTCAATCTCTCAATCTCTCAATCTCTCAATCTCTCAATCTCTCAATCCTTGATCCTTGATCCTTGATCATTATTAACCACCTGAGAAAAATTGAGAAGTGGCTAATAGCGTTTAACTAGTTCTTAAATTGACACAACGATAGAAGCATTTTGGCACTCACGCAAAATTAGGATAAGGGGTAATGAATTTGTCACTCATTCGAAGTACCATCTGCAAAGGATTGGCTTAAAAGTTACTTTCATAAAAGTTCAACCTAAAGAGTTACGCCGCTGAGCTTGGAGTTAAGGCGGGTTGCTTCATCAATAGCTAATTTGTCCGACGTTACTTTACTCCGAATTACATAGCCCAGAATTACATAGCCCAGAATTACAATGTCCTATAATACATAAAGGTGGTCTTCATGAGTCAGTATGGGTTTTTACTAAACGGCGCAGCAACAATAAAGATTCGGTTAAAGGGACTTTCATCTCATAACCTACTTCAATCTTTTGTTTTCTTAATTACTCTCACCCTAGCGGCACACAGCTCAGCTCAAACTCCCTGTCCCGCTGACGGCGATACCGAACTAGAATGCAGTTCCTCCATGAATTCAATGCCAATGAATTTTATTCAAACAATAGGCTCCCACAACAGCTACAAATTGGCGATACCAGCACCAGAGTTAGAACTCATAAGCAACTATAGTGCGCAATCTGCAATTACCCTAGACTATTTTCATCTAACACTAACACAACAGTTAGAGCTGGGAATGCGTCAAATTGAGCTCGACATTGTTTACGACCCTGAAGGTGGGCGCTACGCTGACCCACTTCTCCCAAAACAAACTATAGGGTTAAGCGGATCAAAAATTTATGACAATAGCAATATGAAGCAGCCGGGGTTTAAAGTGCTTCACGCACAAGATCTTGACGTTAGATCAAACTGTGACACTTGGATCATTTGCCTCACTGAAATAAAGAACTGGTCAGTTAAACACCCTTTGCACGTTCCAATACTTATAATGTTTAATGCAAAAACTGGTGGCTCTGCCTATCCTGGCACTACTCAAGCGCTGTCTTTTGATAGCAAAGCATTTGATGATTTAGATCAAGAAATACTTAGTGTCTTCAATGAAAAACAGTTAATTACTCCCGATGACGTCAGAGGTAACTTCTCCACACTTAAAGATGCAGTAATAAAAAATGGCTGGCCAAGCTTGGCAACTGCTAGAGGAAAAGTCTTCTTTGCCCTAGACGAAGGACCCGAAAAGGTGAAAATCTACAGTCGCGGCAATGCTTCGTTGCAAGGCCTGCCTATCTTTGTCAATTCGGTAGACGAGCAAGCCGACCATGCAGCATATTTCACGATGAACAATCCAACTCAAGATAGAGAGCGCATTCGAGCAGCGGTCAAATCTGGATTTATTGTCCGAACCCGGGCTGATGCTAACACCATGGAAGCAAGGAAAAATGACAGCTCACGCCGTGAAGCTGCCTTTTCCTCTGGGGCCCAGTACATCTCGACTGACTACTACCAACCTAGACTCGAATTTAGTGAATATTCCGTCTCACTGCCGGGAAAGCAGGTGGCAAGGTGCAACCAGCTTCTCTTGAATCTGGATTGCAGCGCCCGCTAGCGCTTCTAGCGCGCACCGCCGTTCATCTTTTCAACAATGATTTATTGCTGCGTTGAGATATAGTATTATTTTGAGCAGCAACTAGATTCTTGATCTTCCTCATCGGGCGTCTTCAAATTGCCGAAATAGAGAAAAATAGCGCTAGCAATAGAATTGTCTTTGCAATGCTCTAATTAAGCTACCGCATGGAGCTAAAATGCCAGTAGACGTGATCATTACTCTCAGCGATGAAGATCTAGAAAAATTCCAGCATAGTATTGATAATGGCAGATTAATTGTCGAAGATGAGGCCGCTTCTCGAAAGATTAAAGATGCAGCCTCAAAAATGATCAGCGAAACACAAGATCTCAACCTCCCAAGTTTCGTCTCTGAAAGGCTGCTCAAACTCAGAATACTTCTTAACATGATCCGTGATGACGAATGGCAACTCACTTCATCGGAAAAGAAAAACATTCGTGCCGCATTGTATTATTTTGTCGACCCTGAAGATTTCATTCCCGACCATATACCTATCATGGGTTTCCTAGACGACGCCATGTATGCAGAGATTGTATTTAAAGAGCTGAAATCTGAAATCAAAATGTATCAGGAGTTCTGCCAGTTTCGTATCGCAGAAGCAAACCGCCGGAGAGAGAAAGCGCTAGACCCACACGCAGGTAGAGAAGACTGGATTGCAGACAAACGTGAAGTTCTTCACGCCAGGATGCGTGAAAGGCGGCTACTAAAATCTAGTGGTCGCGGCCTGCGCATGCGTTTATTCTAGTGAACTGATTACAAATTACCTTTTTTCTTTCGGAGCTTGCATATGCGCTTTGCAGTACTAACCTTATCCTTATCCTTTTTTATTTTCTTCCTTAATGGCAGTGCAGGCGCTCAACAAAATATAGTCCCCATTGACCCTGCACTAGAGCGCAGCTTCGAAACCTTAACCGCTAGGCCGAGAGTTCAGGCAGCGCTTAGCTATATTGAAGGTAACGAGCCTGCTTACATTAGGGAACAAATCAGACTAACGGAGATCCCTGCCCCACCCTTTAAAGAAGAGAAACGCGCCGCATACTTCCTCGAGCAAATGAAGATACGAGGATTAAACGATGCCTATATAGATAGTGAGGGCAACGCGATCGGCATTCGACCCGGTAACGGCGACGGGCCAACCTTTCTAATTTCAGCGCACTTAGACACGGTTTTCCCGGAAGGCGTGGACACCACAGTAGAGCTTCGAAACGGCCGCTATTATGCCCCTGGCATTGGCGATGACACGAGAGGCTTGGCAGCTCTACTGTCAATTATCGATGCCCTTAACAACAGCAATATCGACACAGTCGGCGATATAATTTTTGCCGCTAACGTTGGTGAGGAAGGTCGTGGTGACCTTAGAGGAATCAAGGCGCTATTTCGTGACTTCCCGGAAATAGATGGCTTTGTATCAATTGATGGAGTGAGACTTCGGCGTATAACTACCGGCGGCACCGGCAGCAGACGTTTTGAGTTTCACTTCAGAGGGCCAGGTGGTCATTCTTTTGGTGCCTTTGGCCTAGCTAGCCCCATCCATGCAATGGGCCGAGCCATAGCCAAAATAGCCGACATTGAAACTCCCCAATTTCCAAAAACAACTTATACAGTTGGCACCGTCGAAGGCGGCACGTCAGTTAACTCTATTGCCGCTGACGCTATATTCGCTCTTGATATGCGCTCGAATGACAAAATCGAGCTTGCCAAACTCGAGCAGAAAATAAAAGCCGCTGCAATGGAAGCAGTGGAGGAAGAAAATGCCCGCTGGGACAATGGCGAGATCACAGTCGATTTCAATTTAATCGGAGATCGCCCTGTTGGCAAAACTCAGACATCAAGCCCAATTGTTCAAGCTGCCGCTCTTGCCTTTAATGAGATAGGTCTAGAGCTGGACCAATTGAGCATTTCTAGCACTGATTCAAATGTCCCAATGTCTTTAGGCATTCCTGCGATAACAGTTGCCGGTGGAGGTAATGGCGGCGGGGCTCATTCACCAGATGAATGGTTCACCCCTACCGATTCACATGAAGGGCCACAAACCTCTTTCTTAATCATGCTCGCACTAGTGGGTATTGCTGAGGTTATTGAACCCATGCTAATTGAGCGTGATTAGCATGGAAGCAAAGCGCGAACAACACAGACCAAAGAGCCTAATTTCTTTTAGCGTTAGCGCGCCGAAACAAGAAGCGTTTGAGTCGCCACCCCAATAGCTCCCTCGGTATCGAAAAGTGTTGCTTGGGACATACCTAATCCGTTGGGTTGCCAGATTGAGATTGCCTGTGATGCGAGCCATTCTGATTGAGGCACTCTGTGTATCGCGATTGTTAGGTCTGGATTGACGAAACTAACCTCACTAAGATTTGTGTTGCGGCTAATGCCATTTCCACAATCGGCAAGAGGGCAAAGGCTCTGAAACGGGCTTGATTCTTCTGTCTCAAGGAGTCGCTGAGATCGCATCCAAATTGTCGTTGGCCCTGCCGAGTCATCCTCGCCTGGGGGATAAGCAACCTCAACAGAGTCGGCGAAGGTCAATTTATCGTGGTTTACTAGCAACGATGGAAAATGACCTGGGATTGCATCGTCAAAGTTAGGCCCTGCTATCACGGCACTAGGCACTTCTTTTGAAACCTGTGTTTTAAGATGAACACTAGTCGCGTTGATGCACGCCTTACCCTCTCTATCACTCAGAACTACTGCACAGGTTGTCATCATCCTCCCTTCCTTGACGATTTTTGCAGCTACCTTAAAGCCCGCAAGAGGGATGGGCCTGACCATATCAAGAGTTAGCCTGACCAGTTGCTTATCTTGCACCAGCCTCTCTACTGCTCTAGCAACCAGCCCAGACGGTGGTCCTGCATGGCAAGCATCCTCAGACCAAGGGCCTCTAGCACTATCGTTACCGACAAATTCGTTGGTCTTTAATTCTCGAAAAAATACAGCCATTATTTTCAACTCACCTCTATTTAATTTTCACTGACACAAACGCGACTACAAATATTTTTTGAGCAGACCTAGACCTTTTCAGCACGAGGCTGCCATCTATTGCGAATCCTTTCTACTCGACCGAAAACCAAGAGGATACTGTTGATAGAATTTGTAAAACGTCTCTAGACTAAAATCGTTAAGTACTTTCTCGCTATAACCGCGACGAAGGTTTCTAAAATCATCGTAGTTTTTATACCGAAGGGTATGTAAACAATGCTTACATCCCGTTATTTCCCGAGAGACAACGGTCTCTTGGCCCGTACTGAGGATTTTCAATAAATCATAGCCTTCACCGTCTGTAGCGAATAACTCGGACTATGAAAATAGCCAGGCAAGGCGGGCATAGCGAGGACTAGCACCCAAGTGACCATACTTAAATTTGCTAAACTATCCGTAGGAGTCCAAATCTATTTCTGCGTTATAACCGCACTTATCGTCATGTTAAAGCCCGATAGGCGTAGTTTAGCGATTTCAAATGGCGGGCCACTTACTTGTTGATGTTGTTGTTAGTTTTGCTGATTTAGTTGCTGATTTAGTTGCTGATTTTAACACCCCTTTTACCATGACTGAGGCGAAATCGTTGCTACCACCGTAAGATCAGTGTCGTTACGACGAAAAGATCAAACTAGTATTACTAGCGTAACACAGGCTTCGCGATAGTTGATTAAACAAGGTTATCTACTGCAATGTTGACAGCCCACAGCGCAGCAAGCCAAACTGATCCCCAACTCGTTCACCTTATTTCATAAAATTGGTTACTAAGCGGATTCGAAAGCGCCTAAAATCCCAATTTCTCCTGAGGATTAAGTCCTGTATATACTAGCAAGAATAGAAGAAACTTGGATTAGCACTCTGTTAAGAGAATCAGGCTTTGCCTTTTTTACATCATTAAGTATTCACTCATTAGCCATGGCATTGGTAGTAGGCATTAACGTTGCTGTCAGCTTGCGATTGTTAACCACTAATTCACCAACAACGCTGCCGGGTTTCGACAAGCTATATCCATTGCATTGGCTGGGCGCTTGTTTCATCTTTATATCAGGTGTCGCTTTGTTACTGGCCTATCCAGCCAAGGCACTTACCAATCCTGTCTTTTATTTAAAAGTAGCGTCATTGGTGACTGCACTAATAATAGCCTTTAAAATTCAAATGCGATTACAAAGGAGTAGTTCCGACACACGATACTCTTTATCCACAAAAACTCTCGCTGCCTTTGCACTTGTTCTTTGGATAGTAACCATTTTTACAGGCCGTTTTTTAGCCTATACGAACAGCGTTTTGCTGGCTTCTAGATTCTATTGAGCGACACTAATGTGATTGATTTTCTGGGTGGCTTTTCTCAATTTACCGGCATCTACGGCTTCATGAACTCGATGTGGGGATGGCCGGTAATCGAATCTTTGCATTTTATCGGTTTGTGCCTACTTTTGGGTACCGTGGGTGTTTTTGATCTAAGAATGCTTGGCTTGGCAAAACAAATACCTTACCAGTACCTGCACAAACTGGTGCCATTCGGTGTGGCTGGCTATTTAATCAACGTAACAACCGGGATCATGTTTCTTACCACCGCACCGGATCAGTATGTGTACAACCCTGCGTTCCAAACCAAAATGCTCTTTATGCTACTAGCCGGCATCAACATGCTTAGCTTTTACGGCTTTTGCAATCAGTATGTGCAAAATGCTGGGACAAACCCTCTTCCAACACGAATAAAACTGGTAGCAGGCATATCCTTAATAGCATGGTCGGCCATAATAGTTTGTGGACGGCTAATTACTTATTTTCGCCCGCCTTATCATTGGTGTCTTTGGTGTTAATGGAGAAAGCTCTTAGTTCCTTGTTCTGACAAGCGAACTCCTCTTTTTACTGAATCCGGACACTTCAACAGGCGGCTTTTGCGACCCTACTGCTTAGCCTGGTTACACATGTTTCTGTTGATAAGAATGCGTTTTCTAAGATTGACTAAATTCTCGACAGCGTGCTGACGATTCTATTAAAACAGAGTTGAATTGTCGTAACGACTCCATTAATCTGAGCGCATTTCTTAATTGTTGGATTGCACTCTTAAAATGCTACTTAGAAAAGATTTTTCACTTGGTATATTCCGCATTCGGATCAACTGGCTGATCGCAGTATGCGCGCTGATGACCGCGTTTTCATTCGGATCCTTGGGGCTTTGGCAACTCGACCGTGCTGCTGAAAAGGTTGATGCTCAAAGTGCCTTGGAAGACAGGCTCTCAATCAGCGCGGGCCCAATAGAAGAAATCCCAGCAGGCCATTTACACGCCGCCAATCCAGAAATGCAAAATCGCCACGTATCACTCACCGGTGAATATCTTAACGAGCGCACAATTCTTATATCTGCAGAGTTTTTTGACAGTCAGATTGGCTACGGTGTAGTAACGCCATTACGTCTTAGCAGCAATGATCAGCTGGTATTGGTTCATAGAGGATGGACAACAGGAATCTTGCCACCCAACACCGATCCGGATATCCGCCCTTTTGAGGGTCCGACTACTGTCACAGCACAAGTTTTCGTGCCCGACGGCAATAACAGGGTGATTTCATCGACGATCGACGCTAATCAGTGGCCTCTGCGCATAAGGTCATTAGAAATTGATGTCATGGAAGGAATCTTGGGAGAACCCCTGTTCCCCTTCGAGGTTCGACTCACAGATGACCAAGCTGGAACCCTAGTGCGTCATTGGTCGGCCGTAAATGTAAATGTAAATCAGAACCTATCATACTCCCTGCAGTGGTTCAGCCTAGCACTACTGGTTCTTTTCGCCTCACTCTTAGCAAGCAGCAACCTTTGGCCTATTTTAAAAGGCACTGAATAAACTTGATCAAAGATCACTGAAATTAATTGTTATTTTAACTATAAAGAACTCGCTTATTTGACGGTTATTTTGAAAATCTAGCCAGCGACCAAGAAACTAATCAGAGCTTTGTCTCTGGGACCCTGTATCTTAGCGCATTAACGTTACGTCCACGTTCAAATACTCACCCAAAAGTGCTAAGGTCCGGATGGTCATAAATGTTGGTTATGAAAAAAATCGAATTCAAAGTATAGCGATAAGGAGAAGCGTTAATATGCGCATTGTTTCTGGAAAATCTCTAATTAGCAGCGCCCTATTAGGCGCGACCTGGCTTTTAGCAAGTTCAGCGTCAGCCCAATCAGCAGAAGTCACATTTCATAAAGATATAGAGCCGATTTTGCAGCGTAGCTGTCAAAACTGCCATCGAGATGGCGGAGCAGGCCCCATGCCTTTGATAACCTTTGATCAGGTTGCACCCTATGCCGGACTGATAGAATACAAAACAGGCCTTCGCGATCGCGCTGGAGCCATGCCGCCTTGGTATATGGAAAAAAACATTGGTATTCAGTCCTACAAAGACGACCCATCTTTGAGTGACGAAGAAATAGCAGCAATCTCTAGCTGGGCTCGCTCTGGCACGCCGAAAGGAGACGAGGCAGATGCTCCTGAGTCCTTGGTTTTCGATGACAGTGTTAAATGGCAAGCTGGCACACCAGATTTGGTAGTGGTAATGAATGACGTCACTAAGCTATCTGGCACGCCAGACTGGTGGGGCGAGATTGATTACCGCCCAACAGGCCTAACTGAAGATCGCTATGTGAAGTCAGTAGAAGTCGTCGAAGTGAACGATGTCGACAACCAAGCAGGAACAGGAAGAAAAACTGTTGGCGGGCGCTACATTTTTCACCATATGATCTGGGGCACAGCGCAGCTTGACGAGAAAGGCGAACGCCCAGCAGGACAGATCTCTATACCTTGGCCAGTTCATGAAGTTGGCCGAAACGCTGATATTTTCGACGAAGACGCTGGCCGCTTGCTAAAAGCAGGATCTTGGATTGTGTCCGACTCAGTCCACCTTCACTCCAATGGGCGTGACACCACCGGACATTTAGAGGTTGGATTTACGTTTCACGAGGACGACTATAAACCGAAATACCAAAATGCGTTCATCGGATTAGGTAACGGCGTCGATATCAGCATTCAGGGCAATCAGAAAGACCAGGAATTGCATGCTTATACCGTGCTGGATCAGCACACAAAGGTAATCACCTTTGAACCACATTTGCACGCCCCTGGCGAGCGTATGTGTTTAGAGGCTATTTGGGGGTACACAATTGAAACCCTATCTTGCGTAGGTTACGACCATAATTGGGTGCGTGGCTACCCTTATACAGATGATGCAGCACCGCTACTGCCTAAAGGCACTATCTTGCACATCACCGGCTATATGAACAACACCAGTAGTAATCCCAATGTGCCAGATCCACGTAACTGGCAGGGCTCCGGTAACCGTTCAGTAACCAATATGTTTATCGATCTTGGTATTCGCGTCACTATGACAGACGAGCAGTTTCAGGACGCTATGGAAGAACGTCGGCAAAACCTAAATCTTGGCCCTAACGACCATGTTATAGGCTGCCCGTTATGTTTGGCGCCTCTGGTTGCACCTGTTGCTGAAGAACGTGACAGCGACGACGACACCAGCAATGACATTGCTTCAACGAACTAAGGCCGGAAGCGTCTGATTTAGCTGAGTATTTCGCCAAGATTGTAGCTAGAGCTTTGACTAAGAAGTTTCTAGCAGTCCTGGCGTCAGTTGCTTTTTTATTGGTTACCCCGCTAAGTGTAAACGCTCAATCCTACCAAGCAGGCCAGCATGTGGAGCCAGCCTAAGAAGGCTGGCTTCCTAATCCAGATAGCAGCTTTTGCTTTATGTTTGGCTACGTAAACGAGAATTGGTTTGAAGAACCCAACGTATCTGTTGGCGAAAACAACTTCTTCTCTCCGGTGAAGCTGATCGTGACCAACCCACTCTTTTCCTCCCTCCCCGAAACCGCTTCACTTTTGAAGTCCTAGTATCGGCTGTCTGGGGTGACCGTGAATACTTTGGACCGTCAACGTTAATGGCGCAGAGCGCAAGGCCTATGCCACGCTGGCACAGGACTACTACGTTGACAACATAGGGCATAGCCTTTGAGACCGGTTCATTAGGTGCAGGCACTAGCGAGCCTGAATCTAGAGCAAATATGCCACTTGGAGTTATTGTTCAAGATGATTCTATTCGCACAGCGCGGCTCAGAGAGCCATTGAAGCTAGTAGCCCAGGTTTCAGATAACGGCTTACCCAAGCCCAAGCGTGAATCCATGATCTCGGACCGGTCTTTAAACGATCGAATGATGAGACCACCTATCCGCATAACAGTGGATAAAATAAACGGATTATTTCTGTCTTGGAATGTGTACCGAGGCGAAGGCAAGGTTACATTTGACCCGCCGCTCCCAAAACTTTGGGAGGACACAAGGATCTCAGCGAACTCGCTAGGAGGACCGCTATAGTTACCGACAAAGCGCCCGAAGACGGCCTGTATGACGTTACTGCCACCTTTGATGAAGCTGGGACCTATATCCTATGGGGTAGAGCCGACGATGGAGGCCTTTATCATGGCGACTACATCACCGTGCATGTTACCGAGTAGCTCGTACCTATCATTGTCAGTGACATAAAAACGGCACTTAGCCTTTTTTTACTGCCCTCGTTCTACTCAAAAGACAGAACTAACTAACTGCATTCGAGAGCTAATTAATACTGTCCGGCTCACGATTTAATTGAATCGTAAACGGAGGGTCAAATCTTGGAGGGTCTTTGCCGAGAATGATTTCAGTGGCAGGTGGCTTAACATAGCGAATAGTTGGATCCCCATACCGCTGCTGAAGTAACAACTCATCTGCAGCTCTGGTAAGGGATGGGCGCTGGGCATCTTGCCCAAAAGAAAAACTAAAGCTACCGCGCACTAGTCTGTCACTAGCTGACAGGACTGCCCAATCAGCCGTGTAATAACTCGCCTCAGATAAAACGGGTAACTCTAAGACATAGTGAGTATCAAGAATCGGGTCATAGCGGAATTGAATATCCACCCAGCCCCTGCTTTCGTCTCTCAAGGTAAATTTGACTAGCCTGGCCAACCTAGGAAAATCGAGGCTAATCACCGTTGGCGCCATTAATAAGACATCGTCATCTTTAGGCAAGGTTTCTGTTTTTTCTACAAATCCTGTACTATCCGGACTCGTCTGATAGTCAGACAACACAGGCACTTGGGCCAGCACGGAAGCCGAGAAAAGTGCCACCATACTCAAATGAAATGTCAAAAAATATCTATGCTGCACGGTTGCGTTGCTCATATAGACGGCTTTCAAACGAAATAATTAAAAACAGCCACTCTCCAATTTAGGCTACGAAGTCTAGCATAAACTTCTGTTTTTATAGACTCGACAGATAGGAAAACTAGCTCGTTATGTCAGATTCAAATTTGCAAGAAATTCTCACCGCCCTCAATAAAAATGAAGACAACACAGCCAATTTTGGCGAATCCTGGTCTCAGGGGCGCTCTGCCTTTGGCGGTCTAGCTGCATCTTTTGCAACAAACGGCATGTCAAAGTTGCTGACCTCAGCGCAGCCGTTAAAATCACTAATGGTCTCCTTTATTGGCCCCTTGCCGCCTGGAGATGCGAACGTTAATGCAACAGTATTGCGTCAAGGGAGAAACGTTACTCAAATGAGTGCTGACGTAAGTAGCGATGGCAAATTATGTCTTCAGGCAATGGGGGTTTTTGGAAATCCGAGACCGAGCATTGCAGTCGCATCAATTGACGAATTCGACCCGGTAAGTAGAGAAAAGGGTTTACCATTCGCAGCTGCCCATAAAAAAATGCCGCCCTTTCTCCAGTTTTTTGAAGGTTATTGGGTTAGTGAGGGACTGCCCTTCTCTGGCAACCTAACGAGGCATTTGAACATGTGGGTCAGACACAAAGCGGATATGTCAGATCATCCTATTGAAAAAATGGTGGTCATCGCTGATATGCCGCCACCGCTTATTCTGTCTCATTTTAAGGTACCGCCAGTGCCTTCCAGCTCACTTACCTGGTCTTTGGAGTTCGTCATTCCACCAGAGGAAATAGACTCTGAGTGGTTCTACCTGGAGTTTTTAATCGAGTCAGCGGCAAACGGTTATACCCAGCAATCTGGAAGGATTTTTACTGAGGACGGCCAGCTATGCGCCTTGTCTCGGCAGTGCATGGTCTATTTTGGCTAATGCGCCCCTAAACTACGAAGACAAAGGGCCTCGCGTGAGGCTATAAGAAGAAGTTGACATCGGAGGGACGAAAATTCAAATTTATTCGCTCACTTGCCGGCTACATTTGGTAAACTTAAATAATGATGATATTAATTTATAAGTTACTAAAATTACTTGGCATCACCATATTGCTTAGTTTCGGATGCCTTCACCTTGCATTGGCACAGCATAGTCACGGAATTTTAACCCCAGGGGTTACGTTCCCAAAAGATGACTCAGTACTTAAAATTTCACCGCAAATGATTACGATGAGTTTTAGAGTCGACGTAAAACTTCTAAAGCTAGCTCTTTATACCGATCAAGGCGATTGGATCAATATCGGTTTTCAATATGACCCTTCCCGACTTAGCCACAGTTTCGTCTATCCCATCCAATCTGAACTGCCCCCTGCTAAGTTCTACGTTGCAAGATGGTCTGTAACCGATGATGAAAGACGATTGTTAAATGGAGCCTTTACCTTCGCCTTTGGCCCAGAAGCAGTTCCACCCTCTGAAATCATCGAGGGCAGAATAAGTAAAAAGATAGAAGTACTTCCCAGTACAGGCTCCTATAGAATAGGAACAGAGCAATAGCTCTATTTAAATTTATAGCCTTTCGACGCAAGGAACTCTTTCATATGCGGCCGAGCCTTTCCAGACAATAAACCAGAGACTTGTTCAGTCCAGCTGATACCATGCCCTCCCCCAGTTCGAGTTCGGTAATATTCGCGAATAGCCTCGTCATATTCAGAAATTGAGTCCCTGTCCCCTTCTTCATTATAGACTTCTTGTTTCATAATAACCGAAACTGGAAGGCGAGGTTTTACTTCAGGGTCTTGATCTGGGTATCCCAGACAAAGACCAAATACTGGGTAAACACCATCCGGCAGTTCGAGCAGCTCTGAAACAAGAGCTGGATCATTCCGTATGCCGCCAATATAACAAATCCCTAAACCAACAGATTCTGCGGCGGTAACGAGGCTTTGCGCCATTAATGCAACGTCGACCGTAGCAATAATGAAGTGCTCTGTGTAATCACCTTCGAATGCTTTTTCGTACTCACGGCAAAAATTACCCGGACGTTTTAAGTCTGCACAAAATACAAGGAACTCAGCGGCAGTTTCCACGTATTTTTGATTTCCTGCCAACGTTGCAATTTTTTCACGAGTCTCTTTTTTGCTAACCCTAATGATGGTTGAACCTTGAAGAAAACTTGAAGTCGCAGCAGCTTGTCCGGCGAGCACCAATTCATTTAGCAGTTCCGGCTCAATCGCTTTATCAGTAAATTTTCGAATACTACGGTGGGATTTCAGTAAATCTATAACAGAACTCATTAATTGCTTCCTCGTGGGTTAGCTAAATTTTCAGACTCAAATTATCAAGGAAAGCAGGAACTACCTCATTTGCTAATGTGGTTTCTGCATTAAACATTAAAATGACTCCTATGTTGGCCTCCGGTACGAAAACCATTTCCGAACGGTAACCTCTAACACCTCCACCATGATGGACGGCGCGTATGCCTTGGTAATCAAAAACCCGCCAACCTGTAGCGTAATATGCTTTTTCAAGACCTTGCCAGCGGTTAAAATAATTCCCCCTTGGCGTCGATATAATTGGCGTGTGTAGATCACTTAAAAAATGCAAAGGCAGAACTTCAGGAAAGGCACCCAAGTTAGCCCTTAGCCATAAGGTCATATCAAAGATACTGGCATTGACTCCAGATGCAGGCGCCACCGAGTAATAGGCAGGGTTAGTAGTGGTTGCTCGCCAGCCTCCCCGAACTTTTCTATGCGGCGCTGTCGAATGCGGATTGGATTTGTAAGGATCTAGACCAACAGATGCGGTAACCATACCTAGAGGCTTAAACAGGTGCTCCTCAAGATACTTCTCGTAACTGTCACCGGTGCTACGCTCCACCACTTCAGCGGTCAAAGAAAACACAACATTTTGATAGCCATAGCAATCACCCGGCGGACAAACTGTAGGTATTTTATTGAATCTTGATTTTATTTTACTGTAAGGCACGCCATCATCAAGCATATTGGAATAACTGTGTGGCATTAGTCCCGTTGAATGACTGATAATATGCTTGAGAGTGATGCCATGAGAACTTGCTCGAGTACCAAGATTCATATTGGGAAACATGTCGCTCATTAATGTGTCCCAGGACACCAAATCCTCTTCCACTAATAGCGCTGCCGCAGTGCCCGCAAAGGTTTTAGACATTGATGCAATTCTAAAAATTGAATCTGAGTCTACCGGCGCAGTCTCACCAATTTTTTTAACACCCCAGGTCTTTAGATGAGAGATCCCTTCCCGAGAAACAATTGCCATCGCGGCACCAGGGATTTCAATTTCATTCGAAGCTTCCTCAATCCACTGGATAAATTTACTCATGTCATAGTTGTAAGACTGCTGCTCAGGAATAGTCGCTATTTCATTCGCAAAAGCCGATGAGGCCAAAAGCAAACATAATGCAAAACTTGAAATTTTTTTAACTAATAGCTGAACTTGCGGCAAGGGTTACTATCTCTAGAGTTTGCGAATCGTTGAACGTCGCTTATATGAATAAAATAGACGAATGAAATATGTGGACTAATCAGGCAGATAGGATAGCCATATAAAAGTAACAAGCATCAGCGAAATTCACTGATAAATCAAACCGGTCTGCACCACGCCGTGACAATGCTTTATTTACAATTCCACCTGAAAATAAAAAAGCCGACTTATTTAATTCTAAGTCGGCCAAAGAAGCTCATATTTTAGCGCATTAAACCGCTGAAGGTTTATAAATTTCTGAAGGGCCTCATGCTCGAGGAACAAAAATCAGCATTTCACGACCTTGTCGCAGAACCTTCACAGCTGAAAACCGCTCACTGTCCTCGATTGCAGCATTAAACGAGTCCACGCTCGCGACCGTCTCACGGTTGACCTGAACTATGATGTCTCCTTCTTGAAGACCTGCCCGTGCGGCAAGGCTGCTAGGTTCTATATGCTCGACTAGTAATCCAGACTCATCTATTCCTTCTGTAGACTGTGTAACAGATCTTAATTTCGCCCCGCTTAAGGTCTGGTTAGCGTCAGTCTCTTCTCCATATGCCACCTGCCCATCAGAGCCACCTATGGTGGTCTTTAAAGTGGTTTTGTCACCATTACGGTACAGCACAAGATCTACTTCCTTACCTTGGCGAATTAAACCGACCGTGTTTCGTAGCTCTCTACTGCTATCAATTGGGCGATCATCTATTTCTATGATTATATCAGACACCTCCACGCCGGCCCGCTCAGCAGCGCTATTGGGCAATATACTGGTGACAATAGCCCCTTCAAGGAGATCAACACCCAGTGATGCAATGATTTCCGGGGTAGCGGTGGCAATGGTTACACCTAGTATCCCCCTACGCACTTCACCGTCACGCTCTAAGTGTTCAATAACCCGGGCAACCATATCAGCAGGAACTGCAAAACCAATGCCGTTGCTTCCACCACCGTTACCGCTAATGATTGCTGTATTAATGCCAACTAAGCGACCCTCTAGATCAACCAGCGCACCACCAGAATTACCACGATTAATAGAAGCATCCGTCTGAATGAAATCTTCGTAATTTTGATTATTCAAACCGGCACGTCCCAGAGCGCTGACAATACCGGAAGTTACTGTTTGCCCAATGCCAAATGGATTACCGATAGCGACCACAAAATCGCCAACCTGAACAGAATCAATATCAGCAAGCTTAATATCGACAAGATCATCTCCGGTTATCTGCAGGAGAGCAATATCAGTAGCCTTATCGCTACCAATTAAAGAAGCTTCAATGACGCGCTGGTCAGACAATTGCACAGAGATATTACTCGCACCCTCGATTACATGATGATTAGTAATAATGTAGCCCTGTTCTGCATCGATAATGACACCTGAACCGGCACCCGTCGCAAGCCGCTGCTGTCCATTTCTAGGCATGAGATCTGGCCGGGTCTCTAGGAACCGGCGCACCTCATCAGGAATTTTTTCGCCTCTCGGGGAGAATTGAGCACTGGCCGGCACCGGTTTTGTAACCCGTATATTCACAACTGCCGGTGTCGATTTCTCAAGCATAGAGGCAAGTGAAGGTAACCCCGCCTGCATTGCTTCTTTACTAATCCCGTATGAGAAATTACCTATCAACACTAGAAATAGTAGAATAAATAGCCCGCCGATTCTTTTAACCAAAGTCACCTGCTTGGTGCAATTCATAGTCGTTCTCCGTCAGTTGTTCTGGCACTCATTACTCCCGAAGTAGGAAACTTGAACATGAGCGTGTCTGGAGTAAAATCTAGCGCTAGGCGTTGGTAAAAACCTGAAATTAAGGTGAACAAACTATCCAGAAAATATCCAAAAAGTTTTAACTAATAGTATTTAGTGGCGAATATTATCTAGCATGGTTAGTGTTAGGAAATTAGAAACTTTTACCGCTTTTGATCGTCTAATTTTATAATAGGCTTTCGGTTAAAACTGTCGGCAGCTATTAACCGGTCACGAAAAAAGAAGGTATGCTGGCGTTATGAAAGAACGTAACTTATTGCTATATAACAATATATGGGCTTTTTAAATGGATTCTATATCTACATCCAGAAGCATGCAGCGCGATTCAAGACCACCATCAACGTGTCTATCACAACCCTTTGTGATGGAAGATTGGCTGGTGATTCCGGAGCTCAATAAACTTCAAAACAAGCTAACCGATCAAAGACGCTCTATCGAGCCTAGATTGATGCAGCTTTTGTGTTTTCTGGCAGCTAACGAATCCGTCGTGCTCGGTAGAGATTCTTTAGTAGAACAACTTTGGCCTGACGTCATAGTCAATGAGAATTCGCTGACCCGTGCAGTCTCAGAGCTACGTAAACAACTACGCGATGGCTGCCGTAAAGACGTGATAGAAACCATACCCAAACGCGGCTACCGCCTAGTCTGCAAGATAGAAAGTACTCAGGGACATTCAGGCAAGCAAAGCCCAATAGTGACGCTAACCAAGCCGCTTCACTCAGCATTCCCCTCAGCAGCCTTATATGAACGCATTTCAATGATCCAGGCGCCCAAAGCTGCCCTCGCAGCGATAACTCTGGCCACGCTGCTAAGCGCCTCAGTAGCTCTTAATTTAGCCGTCAATCCGGTCAGCAATTCAGCAAGCAGGCCAAATAGCTTAATAACAATTCCCACAGTTCTCAAAGATGAAATTCTTATTAAAGAACAAAGCTACCTAGGCGGTCAACTTGCTCTTAGCTCAATTGATGAACTGAAAATCAGCAACCTATCAGCCACCAGACCTGTCCTGTCTCATGATGGCGCAAGCTATGCGTATCTTCGCTATGACCAAAAGGGTTCGGCGATTTTTATAGGCACATTGAACGATTCGAGCAATCCTCGCGCGATATATCATACCCCTGAGAAATTAATAAATTTGGCATGGTCACCAGTAGGTCATTCCCTTCTTTTCGGCAAAGAATTGAAGTTGACTAAAGCGGCGTTATTTTCGAGCAATCAGGCGGAATCACAGCTAATGGTTCTTGATGTTGCATCTGGCAAATTAACAAGGCTTGTCGAAGAGGGCTTGCCTAAAGAAAACCACGCGATGAACGGAAGCAGCTTGACCTAAGAGACGCTGTAACAATTCAGAAAATATTAGCGTCGCCGTAAGAATTCAAACTCGAAAAAAAAGCCCAACAGCCAATGTTAATGATCCATCTGCATGGGGCCAATTATCGTTGAAAAATAAGCGGTCACAAGCAAAATCAATAAGGCTACCGTGCCCTCAATCACCACTGATTGCCGAAACTCTGCAGCGCCTTGCAGGCTGTTCAACTTCGGAACTAGTCTAAATTTATTAAATGCCGCAATTGCCATGATAAGTATTACTAGAAATAATTTTACGACAATACTTTGCCCATAAGCTGTGTTGAAAAGCTCAGTCCAAGAGTCTAACAACTCCCAGAGCAACACCCCCCCCGCCCCCATTAACAAAAGTATTACTAAGATCACATGCCGCCCAAAACTTCTTAACTTGAGTTGAACGAAATTAGTGTCAGATAGCCCTGCCAAAAAATATAAAGGAACCAAAATCCCAATCCAAAAGCCAAAAGCCAAAACATGGATCGCGATAGCAAATTGTGAAACCGTGCTTAAGACTGAGACATGACCAACCAGCCTAAAGCTCAAAGCCAATCCCATCAAGGCAAAACAGTAGCCTGTGAATAACCGACGGTAAAAAATTGGTATAGGTGGCCGCTTGAGCCTTTGGATTCTAAAAAAGACAAATATACTCACCAAAAATGCGAGCCCAAATCCGAGCAAGCGGTAGAGGGTCACATCCCCTAATTTAGTATCTAGGAGCATTCTGGACATCGACAGATCAAACATTCCCGTCAAACCTTGATCATTAATCTGGCCCACTTGAGATAGGAAACCAAGCCCAGCACCTTGAAATCCTAAAAATGCGCCTAAGCCGCAATAAATAAGGATAGCATTTGTAGTTTTTCGGCTACCATCTGAATACAGCACCAGAAATAGACTTCCACCGGCAATGCTCGCAAGGCCTAAATAGACGCTGAGCTTACAAATCAGGTTGAGTATTTCCCACGAGCTTGGGATGAGGAATGTGTCCATGCTTATACTAAACAAGCCCAGCATTAGCGCCGAGCTCACAGGCTAAGATTTCGACTTTAAGGCGCAACAGAAGCGATACTTGTAGGGTCTACTTCAAATTCAAAAGAATCTGTCAGAGTATGACCATCAGCACCGATGGCAGCCCAGTTAACGGTGAATTTCCCCGGGTGCATATCAGGAGTCGCAAAGGTATAGCTAGCCTGGGCATTTGCGTTGAGCTCAAATGAAGTGGGCATTTCATGACCGACCCCCATTAGTTCAAGCTTAATTAATTTAACATCAGCTGAGAATATCAGGCTAATCTCAGTTGGCGCGCTCTTAATTATCGCTCCATTTTCAGGCGTGGTTTCTCTCAAACCAGTGTGAGCGTTCGCTGCCAGCTGAAAAACGACTGCCGTAACGAGGCAAACCAGAGATTTCACTAAAGTATTAATTCTCATATCACGTATCCCATATTAATTTCATCAATTAGTATCTCACGACGGAGGAACCTTGATGGACAAAAAATTTGCGACAAATTGTCGCAGACGATCAAACCGCTACTACAGCTTTCTACCTTGCCAAACATGAGTTAAAGGAGACATATTAATCTCCTCAAAGACCGTACCAAATCTCGCCTGCAGCACCATTAGAAGTGCTTGCGCCACATCTCTTGCTTCAATTGCATTTTCTGGCTGCGCACCGGGCTCAAAATGTAAGTCCTCGAAAAAGGGGGTACGAACTGCTCCTGGATTCAATAGTGTGACTCTCACTCCTGATTTTCCGCACTCATCTCTAAGGGCTTGTGAAAACCCGCGAAGAGCGAACTTACTTGCACAGTAAATGCTACCTTGTCTTGCCCCTTTTAGTGCTGCCTCCGACCCAGTGTACACGATATCACTGACTGTCTCTTGCTTCTTAAGCCTTGGCAATAAGCACTTAGTGAGGATCGCATGGCTTAAGAAATTAGTATCCATAACCAACTTTAAGTCAGCTATCGATAGTTGTTCCAAGAATCCCATTTTACCAATTCCAGCATTGCTCACCAGAGCCTTAATAGGACCCTCTATACCTTTAGACAGATCGCCAAACTCCGAGGACAGCTTATCGACATCCGCTAGATCAATTTTTTTAAATCTGAAATTACTTTGATCGCCGAATTCGCTCAGCGCGCCCGACTCATTTTTATCAATACCAAACACCGAATATCCCGATGCTAATAACTCTGTCGTCATCGCGCGGCCGATACCTGAAGCACAGCCGGTAATGATGACTGTGCCTTCGCTTGTTTCACTCATTGTGTGGTTACCTAATGGTGCAAGTACCAATTAATGTTGGCACCTATCAGTTTAGAGAACTATTTATGTAGGGGACTATTTATGTAAAATTTATCAATGACAATGTCAATTAATATGCTAAGAACTGTCACCAGCTCGTTCAGTCAATTAGCTAAAACTAATACTCGGTTATCAGCGTCTTTTGCGCAACCCGAAAGCAATATTGTCGGAACTATGCGCACCGATAGTATTGTGCCGGACTAATAAAATCGCTCAACATAGTCTCAAGCTTCTCTATGGTTGCTCCTCCTGAATTATCTTTTAGTGATACCTCACCATCTTGCACATTAATCGCTTGGGCATACAAAGCTTCATCAGGGTAAAGCTTCGAAATATTTTTGTAAAATTCAGTGGGCATTCGAAACTCTCCTAATGACACTGAATGAATTTTCTCGACATTCAAACTTGAAAAAACCCATTTGAAAAGAGACTCATATTCTTCAAGCACCGTGTCCGTAAAAATTATGGGCTCAAAACGTAATGCTATAGGCCAGCCATTATTTTGCAATTTCACTAATGCCTCTAGCCGTTTTTTTAAAGAAGGTACTTTATGTTCCCAACGAACTGTCGCTGCCTCGCTAGCAAAGCTCATTGCGACAACTACATTTTCTAGGGCTTGCGCCTCCAACAGGCCTCGAACCTGAGTACTCTTGGTTCGAATTTCAAGCATTGCGTTTGGGTATTTTCCAAACAGCGGTAAAAAGAATTGGCAAAAGTGGCTTATTGGTTCTAAGGCAAGGCTGTCGCAGTCATACCCACTATAGTAGTTGCCAGCATTGTCGGTGTTTCTAATATGCCTTTCTAAATCGGAATAAAAATCCTCATAATTTACAAACAGCACTGTGTTTGAAGATCTATACATACCCTGTAAAAAACAGTAACGACAATCATATATACAGTTCATCATATGTGAAAAATAATAACTACCCTGCCCTTCAAAGCCGTAACCCTCAGGTGTTGGCAGCACTAGATTTCCGTATTTCCTGGCCAGAATCAAAGCAGGCAGCTGTTTCTGGATTCGAAAATTTTGCGCATTACGATTAAAGACCTCACCATAGCGATCACATTCGATCACCGGCAAGCTTGGAAACCTACCCAAGATTTCTAACGTCCGCGGATGTTCCTTAATTTCTTTCTCGACATAGATAGCAGAAAACATGGATAGCTCGTGTCAAATAGTTAAACGGCGAACCGCTCTAATCGCGCATTCATTTCAGCAAGTATTTGCTTTGATGTTTGGAATTTCAAAGTAGATATTTCCTCAAGCTGTTGTTCTAACTCCGCGGCCCTGAATTTCTGACAAGCCCGCCGTAATTGACGAGACTGAGTTACGGTAAAACTAAACCGTTCAGCAATTTTTTCATAAGCCTCAGGCAAACTATGCGCCCAATTATGCTGCGACGCGAGTTTTTGCATCTCTGCGGCAAGCAGTTGCAGCTGCACTGCTAACGACTCCATGTATATTCCGATTTTTCCCTTATTAATAGTTTTGATGCAATGATTAGGATTATCAGAGACCACCTTTAGCAATTGCACGAATTCTATCGGCGAAAATTTCGTTGCTATAGACCAAAAAGCCGAGCCTTCCATATCAAAAGCCGCATCCAGCGAATACTCTTCCTCAGGAACATCGACAGTTATCAGTACCGAAGAAGGCAACGACGAAGGAATTGGCAATGGGTAGTAACTGCTCCTAGTTCCTTGATCGGTTATCTTACGAACAATCGTAGTGCACCCTAATTCAAAAGTCTTATGCCCAGCTATACCCGCATTGATCCAGATAGGATCATACATTGAGTCATTCAGGGTGACAGCGTAAAGATAAGCTGTTGCGGCAGCCGCGTTAACTTTCCCCATCCCACTGACCACGAGATTTACACCAAGGCCCTGGTACCGGCGAAAGGCACCACCATCATTCACTGGGGCTAAACCAAACTGCTCAATAATCGGCTTTGCCTCTAGCCCATGAGCTACAACTAAATTAATAGAAGAGCTGAAGTTTGCCATTGCTACTTTTCCCATTAGCTGTAGGTCTCCTTATTTACAGTAAGAGTGACTGATAATATTCAGCCTCATCTTGCTTGCCGCGCTTATCTGCCCCAACAGCAAGTATCATGCATTTCTCAGCCAGCACAGTTTCAGCGCAGGCTCGCTCGTTCGGACTGAGCGCCTCAACATATTTAGAATTAAGTAACCTTTGCAAGGCAGTTACCCTGAATCGGTCTAGGCCCCAATGAATAGCTGAAAGCTGATCCTTGTCACCGCCAAACTTTTGTAGAAGCTGCGTATCAACAAGCAGCACCGAGTAAGTGCTGCATATTTTCAACCATAAATCATAGTCTTCGCAGGCCGGGAGAGCTTCATCAAATCCTCCCACCTCTAAAAATAATTTCTTTTCCAGAACCACTGATGATGGCGAAATTGCGCATAATGATAAACAGTCTTTAAATATTCGTCCGCCGCGTTTTGTATACTTATTCTTTTTATTGACCCTAACGCCGTTACGAATCCATATTTCATCGCTATGTACTATTCGATATGACGGATATAGGTTCCATGCCTGCCGCTGCATCCCTATTTTTTTTTCGAGCCATTGGTCATCCGAA
>MDTF01007821.1_pt1 | contig 22306 bp, 11 predicted proteins | sample 811191 | NCBI WGS metagenome assembly MDTF01 (sample SAMN05326649, study PRJNA326480) | marine metagenome | isolation source: seawater | place: Southern Ocean | collected 2011
ACCGTGCCATGGAAAAAGACGGCGAAGCAAGCACCTGGGTTTAGGCAAGCAGGTTCTGTTCCACGAGCCATTTCACCACGAGGTGATCTGAACCGGTCCACTCGAGCGCTGTGCTTGAACTTGGACTAAACCATTCGACTCGATCGTGTGAAGTCCAATGTTCATTCACCTCGAGAAGGGGTGTTTCCCCAGAGAAACGGCACGGCATGATGCTCAGAGCAACACAAAAGGAATCCAACTCATGGTGCCACGTACCAATGGAAGGCTCCGTTTTGATATCCCATGCCAGTTCTTCTTGAATTTCTCGAATGATGGCTTGCTCGAAGGATTCATTCTGCTCCAATTTCCCACCTGGAAATTCCCATGTCCCGGGGTGCTGTTCGTGTGGAGCACGACGGGCCAACAAGAATTCACCGTCTTGAATGAACAAAGCCCCAGCAACCTCGATGACGGGCTTGTGAACCAGTCGTGCAAGAACTTCATTCACCAGAGAGGTACTTTTTGAAAGTTCATAGTGCTCCTCTTTAGGCAAATGGAGAAACAAAACTGGAACACTTGGATGTGGGAGAGCATCAAGAGTGCGATACAATGTTTCATTGCACAAGTAAGTCCCAGCATCAACGGAAAGTTCAGCTGCAGTCTCCCAGCCTCGCATCCATTGCCGGATTGGGGCTGTGCTCCAAACGTCGCCTTGCCCAGAGAGTGGTGTGGCCTGGAGTTGTCGGCCACTGTTGTCTGGAATTCGCATGTCGAGGACGTCTTGGGCTCGCATTTCTAAACGGGGCACAGTGCATGTCCCACACACGCCAAGGTGGAGAATAGCGTCCCAAGAATCACCTGCTTGAAGTCGCTTGGCAACATGTAAGCTTCCAACCTCATCGACTGAAAGTACGATGCGTTCCAATTCCACTTCAATCGGATCGATCGGTGACGGGCGGAGATGCGCCCAGGGATCTGCGGCAGATACTTTCGATTGAAGCGCTGAAAGAACATCTTGGGAGACGTTCACATCTGCACCGCCAAAGGGTTCGAATCCGGTCACAAGCAGACGCTTCACGGTCTGTCCTAATCGTGGAGGTTTTTCATCATCATGGGCTTTTGGAGGCGTCATCTTGACAAAGACGAGACGACACCAACGAACAAGGCGAAGGGGGATGAATCAAGTGGATGACATGGTTGTGCAGTTTTCTGCTCCTGAAAAGAGCCAACTAACTGACCGACGGGATGTACGGTTCATTCGAGAAGTTTGGCGCCAAATCACATTTGGTGTTGGAGCATGGGGAACACTGCGACCCTTGGTAGCGGCCTTGCTTGCAGCAATACCATTCCTGTTTCTCGGACACCACTTCAATCGGCAGCACCGCCGAGGTTTCGACTGGTTCCTTCTACAAATCCCACTGGCCCTTACGCTGGTCCTTTGGGTTGGACTTTGGTTGTTCTCAATCTATGATGCATGGAGTGCTGCAACCAAGGTTGGCACAGATGCTGAAATTTAAGGACGCCACAACTGGTTCGATGACTCGATGTCGCCACTGAGCAAACCCGTGAGGTCGTCAAGATCATCCTGATCAAACTCTGTTGGTAAATCACCCGAGATGAACGAACCAACAGATCGTGATTCGATGGCCCAATACATCACTGAGTTATCGTTGTTGGAGTGGCCTTTGTTATCGCTGTCTTCATGATCAGCAGGTGAAGTGTAGACGAGGTTCACCAGACCAAGCAGGTGGCCTGCTTCGTGTACGAGAACGCTGTTTTCAACCTCTTCAGCAGAAGGGCGATTGAAGAAGCCAGCTGCATCATCAACCGAGTCACCAAAGATGGCAATGGTCGAAGCGTCAACTGCCACACCGAGGACATTGTCATCTTCGTATGTGTTTGCTGGGAAGATGATTTGCCACGTCAGGGTCGAGGACTGACGTGGATCTTGGGCTTTCGAATCCCAACCTTTGTCCCGGACATCTTGTGCAGTCCATGAGCCCTCATGTCCAAATTCAGTAAGTTCGAACTTTATTTCAACGCCATTTGGCTTGTCACAGACTTGTTCAAGCCGTTCAACCAGCATGTCTGTGCTGGTTGATTCTGGTTTATATCCGGTCTCATAGTCAATTTCAACCACGAGTTTCGTGTACGTTGTGCCGTCGAGGCATGCCAACGTCAACCCACCAGGGACTCCTGGTGTTTCGAACAAATCACTGACGGCATCGGAAGCGCCAAAACACCCAGAGAGAGCAGGCATCACCAGCAGTGCAAACAGGGCAAAGCCAAACGTTTGTTTCCCTCTCATATCATTGCCTCCAATCCTGACTTTTCAAACCCATGCTTTACCAGTCTTCAGGGATGTCAAGTGGGGAGAACAACTGACCGGGGCCTTGTGCCCGAGCAAGTTGAGACCTCGACAACGCTTCCCATGGTCGCAAAGCCAGCAAGCCTTCTGCAAGCGTGGCTTCAATTTCGACCAATGTCACACGAATCAGAGTGGAGAGAATATCCATTCGGTCTTCGTCGATGATTTTGAACACCTTTTCCAAATCAAACGTTGCACTGACATCGCCAGGGGTTCCCTCTTCGATGGCCCATGGAGCAGTGATACGCTCGCTGAAACTCTGACCAGTCGCCTCAATGTGATCATCGAGCGATCGTGAAAGTCCGGCAATATGACGGCCGACTACGAGGCTCACTTCGATGAGGGGCATGCTGAGTTGGTTGATCAAATTGACAACACGCTCTTGCATGGTGACCATGCCTTCGACCGCTTCATCCGAATCGCTGCCCATGACAAACGCCTCACTTCAACATCGATTCAACGAACTGCCAGCCAAAGTGGTTCCATTGGTCTTGAGTCCATCCATCTGGTAAGCCAGTTGGGGGGAGTGGTGGTGGTGCACGCTGACCGCTTGGTGCAGTTGCTGGTGCCGCTGTTGGTTGAGGTTCGGGTGCTGTTGCAACAGGAGCCGCCGCTTCGATGCTTGGAATCGCCTTGCCAGCGTCCATCTCTTCGATCACATCATCGGTGGCATCAACTGCGCCACCTTCGAGCTCCTGGGTACGAATCCGTCGGTTCATCACAAGCATCCACATTGCTAAGGAGAGCGAAACGAGAGCCACAAGGTAGAGAACGATGGCAAAGGTGCTTTCCGCAGCTTGCTGAGCAAGTGCATCAGCGTCACGTACAGTTTCTCCTTTGACGATGAGTGGGTCGACTGTGCGGCGATCCATTTCGACTTCATCAACGAGAACAAGCATTCGGTATTCGACGGTTTCACCTTCGCTGACATCAGCAGCGGTGGGCAACTGTGCTTCGGTCATTCCACCTGCAGAAGCAACGACATCAACGCGTGCAACTTCAGCCCAGAAACCACCTTCGACTGCACGTTGGAGAACAAACGCAACATCGCCTTTGCCACCTTGGTTACGTACGGATACATCCAAAGTCACCCCTTCACCTTCCACAGGGGACGGGTTGCTCCAAGAAAGAATCGAGTCTTCATGACCGAGGTCCATGGACGGACCGACCAGCGCCAATGGCCAAGAAGCGATTGGGGCATCGATGGAATTATCCATGGTATCGAATGGGTTGCCTGCTTCATCGGAGCCTGAAACCCATATGTCGACAACGTATGATGGCAACAAAACAGTTGCACCTGCATCGGTCAGATCGAGGTTACCTGTCCAGAAGAATTGGTCTCCGAAAGGAGTGGTGTCAGGCAGCGGTACGCTACCACGAGAAATCTCTGCTTCACCAGCACGAACTCTGTAGTGGAGCACGGCCGGTTCGTCAAGGTCGAAGCCATAGTCGTCAATTGTCTCCAACATCACGAGTAAATCACCGGCTTCTCCGATGGACAAAGGTGAACCTGACGACACCTCGTCCAAAGAAATGGCAGCAATCGTTGGTCGAGTGCTGTCCACAGCAAGGCGGACGCGAGGAATAATCGAAGTCTCATCGAGGGCGATACCAGGCAAGTCATCCAAATCCAAACGAAGGTCAAGGTGGCCGGACCTCACCGATGGAATCAATAAATCAAGGCTGAATTCACCAGCTTCTCTGGTTGATGTTCGCCAACGGTGGTCATAGTCACCAAAAATCACATCAAAAGCGCCTGCTGGTGCAGGTGTTTCATCCTCAGAGAAGAGGACACGTCCACTCACTCGCAACGCTTGTCCAGCACCGATCAACGTTTCCTTGAATTCTGCGTTGTAGTGGTTGGTACCATCCCGGAGTTCCACGGCACGAATGTGCCCATCCATGGTGTCGAATCTGAAGTCATTATCGAGGCTCCAAGCATCGTTTCCAAGTCCTTCCTTTGCTTCGAAACAAGGGGTAGTCTCACCGACGTTGCATGGCAAGTCAGTGACTAAGATCTTGGGAATCACCCGTGATTCACCGTTTGTGTCAAATGATTCAGGGAAGGTCCATGTCAGTTGGAACCTTGCTAAAATCTTGATGATGCTGTTGTTGTCCTCATCTAGGGAGACCGAAGAATACAGGTTGGAGACGGCGATGTTATCCGAACCAGAGGTCATCAAAGCCATTGGCTCACCCTGCTCGTTGGCCATGAGCGAAATGAACACTGATGTGTCCTCATCTTCGTAATCGCCGCCAAGAGCCAACTGAACATACTGAATGTCTTGCCAACCGTTTCGGTCAGAAAGCACAATTTGAGCGGAGTAAGGGATCCCGGGATGCAACGCACTGTTGTCATCATGGCCGAGAATGGTGGAGTTATCTAAGTCCAATTCAGGTTGAAATTCAACCCGGATTTTGTAGGTGCCAAGGTCGTTGTCCCAGTCAGGGGTGGTTTCACCAGGTGCATAGCCGCAAGGTTGGTTGGAATCTGGGCAGACTGGTCCACGTCCCATAGCAACAGCGTTGTTTTGGGCATCCTTTCCGGTGACATAGTAGGAGACCAGTTGGCCGTGTTGGAGCATCGAGTCATCGACGAGGCCCTGGAAGATGTTCAAACCTCCAGCAATTATTTCTGGAGAAGAAAGCGTCTTGATTTCATATTCGTCTTCATTTGGAAGTCCATCAAAGTTGTAATCGCTGCATCCAATAGCGGTGCTGGCTTTACATCCAATCCAATAATGCAAGGAAATTTGATTTGGAGGTTCAACTGAATCTTGGATGACGACGCTCAATGATTGACCACCTGGAGCAGGTGGACCTGCATGACGCTCTTCGCCATCGCCCGGTGTGGAAGACAAAACAAGAGGAGAGTTTCCATCCAAAATCAACCGCAGTGAGTTGTAACCCGGGTTGACATACGTCGACCCAGCGGGCAGATCGGTTGCAATGACGTAGAACACCATGCCCCCGGGCGATGATTCAAGAGGGGCAGTGAACGACATGTTGTATTCACCAAAAGCCGGGTTTTGTTCTGTAACAAGCACCACTGGCTCACCCATTGGATCGCCATCATTGGTGACGTTTTGGCCGATGATGGTGAGGTTAAATTGTCCTGCAGGTGGAGAGATTTGGGAGTTTTGGAAGTGGATGCCTCCAGTGAACGTGAGGTTGAATCCACCCCGTACCCAATCGAGGTTGTACAGTTCACGACCGGTTTCCTCGTAGACACGGACACCATCGAGTTGAATGTCATTTTCCACAATCAAATCGAGCGATGAGGTTTGCCAAGCCGCTACGGCGAGACCAAGATCATCTTCGACTGAAATCAGAGCCTCTGTGCCTGCTTCATCGTCCCAACTCCAATCGACCTTCATCGGCATACGAATCGAGACAACACCCAAGGCATCGGTGGTTGAGGTGCAGTTTGCGGCATCAAACATCACGATTCCATCGCCATCACTGACAACGGTGCAGACATCGCCACGCTCCCAGCTGAATGCAGGGTTTTCACCGTAGGAGTTGTTCAAAGCCACCAAGACATCTGTGGCATAATCCACGTCGTCGCCAGGAGCGACACGGGTGATGAGGTTTCGATAGACGCCATCGGGTGCAACAAGACCACCTTCGAGTGATGCATCCACTGCGCGTGTTTGCATTTTGTATGCAACATCAATGTTAGAAATTTTGACACGTCCGGAACTTGCTGCCTTTACGGCAATTGGAACCAGGACATCACCATCGCCGTTTTCGGGAACAGCATCATTGAAGGCTGCAATCAAGGTTGGTGCAAATTTGACATCAACTGAAACAACCGATTCATCGCTTGCTTCCACGGCTGATTCATTGAGGAATAAGAGCGACTCCCAGTCCCAAACTTGGTCGTTACCGACATCGAGACGGGGGCGGTCAGGATAGCCTTCTTCATACTCTAAGAGCATCGAATCAATCGTCGGAGTCAGGCCTGGATCGCTGGTTGACATGCTGATGGCGTACCGCACGGTCGAGCCTGCTTCATCAGCGGTAAAACTCACTTCTTGGCCATTGACGGCTGGTAACCACGTCGAACCGTTGTCGTTGGAAACTTGAATTTGAAGGGAGGTTCCTGTAGGTTCAGTAGCCACCCATAGTGGTCGCACTTTGCCGACTTTTGTTCCAGCAGTGAAAGGATCAGAGGTCCATGAACCGGACGCCACATACGATGTGGCCATCTCAACATCCACCCACCACGACACAGCGGTCGAGCCAATCAGTTGCGCCTTCCAAAGCAAATCGGTTCCCGGATATGCGAAGTGTATGGTTTCGTTCGAGACAACAGATTCCCAGTGCGTGCCGTTGTCTGCTGAGATCCAGTAATCCACTCGGTCACCCGTCGAGGCTGCTGACCAGTAAGTTTGCATGTTGGCTGCAACGATGTCTTGATCCGAGGATGTGACTGGTCCGAACCACGTGGTCGTCCCTGGCGCAGGTGTGGTTTTGTATTGCCACCCGGTTCCGTATTCACGGTAGTAAAGCGTTGATGAGGACCAGGTCGAGTACCCACAGTCAACGGTAATGAATCGGTTTCCATCGAATTGGAGGCCGTAACCTAGAGCTGATATCAATCGTGTACCAAGTTGTGGCACGAGGGAAGTCGAGGAACCTGAGATTGACCATGCTTCGAGTTGATCCTTGTCGTTGCCTGTCGATCCTTGTTGGCACCGCATGAAGAAGGTCGATTCGTTCACTTCAAGCCCGCGAACTTGTTGTCCTGTTTTACCACATTCAAACGAAGTACCAGAAGAGGAGGAGTACGAGTACATATTGGAACCACGGGTGTACTGACCATCAGCCGTTTCTGAAAAGGTGTAGGGCACAATACGACGTTGTGTGTTGTGGACAATCCATACTTCCTCTGACGTCCGATCATAAGCGATGGCGGTGTAGTCTGAATATTGAGGTGAGACGTCATATGAATCAATGCACGTCCACGTGTCGTCGCGAGAAATATCCAATTCCAACACTCGATGGTATTGAGTTGGAGCTGAGGAAGTGTAGTGGTAGCGGTAGCCAGACAAAATGGCGAACATGCGTTCATCATCAGTGATTGTCCAGTCACGGAATCCATAACTTCCGTAGTAAGTGCTTGGGTGGAGGGTGGCGATGGTGCAATCCGCTTGATCAAGGTTGATTGTTGATTCTCGTGTGAGGTTGTTTGGGTAAAGCCGTTGAACAATGTTGTTGAAGTTAGAAGAACTCCAGGTGGACATGAAGAGCCAATCATGGTGTTGTAAAATGGCGCCCTGTGATTGCTTGGTCAAACTTGTCGCGGTCTTTAGGGTCTGTTGAGAAAAACGGCTTTCGGTGGCATTGGAAGTGTGAGGTTGACGAAGGGCATAGGAGCCATTGTCCAACCATGCATCAGAATTGACGTCGGTCACTTCATCGTAGCCGTGGGGGAAAAACACCTCATCTGTATTGTCAAACGCCAGACTCACATCGCCGCTCCGAGCATCTGCTGATGAGGATTGGCCGAGGATCCAATCCGAGCGATCATCGTCGACAAGTTGTGACCAACCTGTTGCAGAGGCCCCTGATAGCGTCATCGTCACATCGGTGATTTTGGCACCTCGGGGCAAAGCCATTTGGGCACCAGCATCAGCGCTGCCACCCTGATAGAGTGCTACATATTCGGTTGTGCCATCGGCAAACTCGTACACGTGGCGAGCGACACCGGATGCTTCTGCAGGTTCCACGACCACATCTGCGAGAGGGGACAGTGGAGAGAGCACCATAATGGCACAAAGCAGGAACATCACGCCGCGGCCGGATGAAATATTGTTATCCACAACGTGTCCCTCAAAGACCCACATGCGGCTCAGCATTTAGACAATACGCAGTCTTGACACTTTAGCAAGTTCAGCCCGTTTGACGAGAATCATAGCGAATTGGCGAGGAATCGCCCCTTATGCCGTCTTCCTCATCGTCATGGACTTCAAACCAGTCAACCAACCAATCTCCGTCGGTGTCCCAGTTTGTCGGGTCCGAACCTTCGGCGATGTGATCGTTGTCATGATCGAGAAGATACCAGCCAAATTCATGCTCACCGACAGCACGAACCGGTGCTGTAAAGGGCGAACCCGTGTAGTAAATTTCCCAAGAATCCGTCCAGTTTCCTGCCATGTGGACTTCGTCATCCCCTGCATCGAGTGAAAGGAAATTCGTGTCTTTGTCATCGACGATGAAGGCAAAGCGGATATCGTTGTTGAACGACTGATCCATCTTGAGGTAATTTTCTGTGCTCGAACCGGTCTCATCCAACGAGAGCATAGCTGCTCTAAATTGCCACCATTCCAAGACAACTTCTCCGTCATAGACCAAGCCGCTCAGTCGAACAGCATTTGGTGAGGCAAAATTTGTGTCGGTCACTGCATAGAATTCTTGGAAGTTGGTGTACGATTCATAGACACAACCTGCGCCGCTGCAATCCCAGTTTCCATCTTGATCGGGATCGAGGTTGGCATCCAGGGGATCTGCGGGGTTCATAGTGAACCACGTGAAGGTCAAATCCGGACGACCGAGCACACCATCGGCACCTTGTTGCGACAACGGGAGGCAGGAGTTGGTGGCTGTATCACAAGGACCACCGGTCGATGCGTCAATCCAGACCACCTGGATTTCCAAGTACGAACTGAAATTATCATTTGATTCGTTCCAGGCCTTTGAGTACTCATACCAATCAGGAATCATATCACCGTCGGTGTCGTTATCGCTCGGATTGATACCGTACTTGAACACTTCACGACCATCTGAAAGATTGTAATCGCGTTCGTGTGAGGTGACTGCGCCATTGACGAGCTCGGTTGTGTAGGTGATGCTATCACCGTCTGAATCGTTCAAATCGGGCCGTGTCTGGTTGTCCCATTCCATCCAATTGGTGAACGGTAGATTCCCAATGCCCGGTTGAACAATGGAAGATGAAGGCGTGAAGATTCGGTCGGTCCATGTGCCCTGATCTGCAGGAATATCAAATGCTGTTCGACCGTACCAGCCGTCTTGATCACCGTCATAGTTGACATCCCAAGGGTTGACTGGGTTCGATGCCCAATGGTTGATAGTGGAAGCATCTTCCATACCGTAGAGTGCATAACAGTACTCCCATCCGTCAGAGATACCATCGCCATCAGAATCGGTGCTGGTGGGATCTGCAACGCCAATCAACGTGCGGTTGAAGTTGTCAAAGTAAAATTCATTGATTTTCAACATACGGTCTGCGCTGTCTTGAGACTTTTCGATGAAGTCGTTGTAAAGGGCATCCATTGCTTGAGGCAACGTCATACCTGATTCTTCCATGTAAGCATTCATCGCATCTTCGCCGAAATCAATGATTCCAAGGGCGGTGGGGACGGAATTTCGTTGGTCGAACTTGCCCCAAGTTCGAGATTCCCATTCGCGAAGGTTGGAGAACACTTCTTCTTCAGAGATGGCTCCATCACCATTGCAATCGAAACTATCACCATCGGTATCGAGGTTCACATCGTTGTCAATCAATGGATTCATGCTCCATCGGTTTTGATCTAAATCCCAAACCGTGAACCAGTATTCGAAGCCGTCGTACATCCCGTCACCGTCTGTATCAGGGTTTGTTGGGTCGGTCATCCCCAACAGAATGGAAATGATCGCATTGGGTGGTTCACCCTGTTGCCAACCGTTGAAATCTGACAGCAAACGCTTGCCACGGGTCTCCTTCGTGATCAGGATGTTGAACACGCGCTGAGCCTTTTCTGTGGCTTGCTGTGCATCACCATCAATGTGAAGCAAAGGTGCGTCATTCGGGTGCTCGATCCCGTTTTCGGGATTGGAAGCGGAAAGAGCAAATTCTTGGGCATCGATGAGACCATCGCCATCGCCGTCGAAATCACCGTCACCAGCGACCAGAGGGTTGAGTGTCCACGTCTCGGCGGAAAGATTCCAAGCAGTGAAAAGGTGCTCAATACCGTCAAGCATGCCGTCACCATCGGTGTCGACGTTGTTTGGATCTGAGGTCCAACCACTGATGTTGATTTGATCCTGCGTCAAGAATGAACCAAAAGAAGAGCTCGTTGTTATGCTCGGCCACTGTTGAAGAGCGAAAGCGGAACCAACGGTCGTAACGAACCACTGAGGAGAGGTTCGGTTCGCATCTGTCTCGCTGTATTCAGGAGCAATAGCATTGTACTCTTCCCAATTGGCCATTCCATCATCATCAGCGTCTTGCCAGCGGTCTGCAGCGTCCAGTGGGTTGAGTGTCCAAGCATCGGCTAAGACATCCCATCGAGCAAACCAAATTTCCCATCCATCAGGCATACCGTCGCTGTCGCTGTCGGCATCGAAAGGATCTGCAGCACCAAGGCTGGTGCTGGTTTGAACGGCGGTGATTGCCCCTGATGCACGTGCCCCGAAGGTGGCTTCTGGTGCACCGTAATCGCTGATGTTACCAAACAAGTCAGTGCTGAAGCCATTCGGAAGTGGTTCACCAGTCATGGTCATGTTGGTGCTGAATAAATCCGAACGAACATGGAATTCTAACCAATTCACGAAGGCTTCATTTTCTTCAAGCACACCATCATGGTTGATGTCATAGCCATCGCCATCGGGGTTTTGGAACAAGTCGGAGCCGTTGAGTGGGTTGACACCAATGCGCGAAGGGTCCCAATCGCAAGCACCGTCGGACTCCCACCCATCTGGAAGCGAGTCACCGTCGGAATCGATGTTGTTGGGGTCCGACATTGACCAAGACTCGGCTGATGCTGGAGTTTCGCCGTGTGATTCGAGCAAAAGACCCTCGAGGGCAGCGCCACGGACCAAGGACCATTGATACTCACATAGGTTCGGCAAACCATCACGGTCGGCGTCCCAGTTCGCATCGTCTGCTCGGTTTGGATCAAGCGACCAGTTGTTTCCACCGGTGAAGCTGGAGCCAACCCAACGCCGATGAATGATCTCCCAACCGTCTGGCATGCCATCCCCGTCTGAATCGAAATTCGTAGGGTCGGTACCGACATCGCTTGAAGACAATCCAAGGTAGGTCGCATTGGCAGATTCGCTGGCTTCATCGTCACACACGTAGACGAGTTGAACAGTGTAATGGCACCAAAGGTTGGTCGATTCAAGGAAGAATCCGAAGTATTCCTCACCATCACCTAAACCATCGCCGTCGGTGTCACCCTCTCGAGGGTTGGTGGAATTGTAACCCTCTGGGGTGGTTTCGATGTAGCGGAACTCGTCAAGATTGGTCCAAAGGCGTTCCAAGAATCCATCACTGGCTTGGTCCAAGTCCAATCCATCGCCGTCCATATCCAACAAAGCGTCCCAAGGATCGGTTGGATCCAAGCCATTGGCTACTTCCCATCCATCAGGCATTCCATCGTTATCAGAATCATTTGCTCCAGGGTTCATCAATTCTAAATTGGCGTATTGACCTGGCGCTGAGCCTGCAAGGATGGTGATGTTGCCATCGAGGTTGACCCAATTGAGGGTGCTCAACTCTCCATAAATTGGTTCTTGCTTTTGCAAACCATAGACAGCTGTGTAATCACCAGAAATGGCCCAAAGGGATTTTTGAGAGCCAATCAAGAGTTCATCCCCGGTGGGGAAGATGGAGTAAATGTTGTTCAACTCACGGGTGAATTTGCCATCAAGTCCTGGATGTTCAAGCAAACCGCTGTGCGTGATGCTGTTGTCCAACACATCCATTCGGTGCAAACCTGAAGGTGTTCCAAACCAAAGGACTTGAGCGTTGGTTGGATTAGGTCCATCCAAAACAAGGGTTCGAACTTCTGCTGGGTTTTCCACCATGCCCAAAGAAAGGGAGCGCAATTCGTCAATGCTTGTTGGAATGGGAGTGGATTCAGTTGTGTAATGGAACCGCCATTCAGCAGTAAAGTCGTCACGAACTGTTGCCGTTTCTGCCATCACAAGGCCTCGGTCGGTACCGACGTAGAGCATCTTGTCCCCGCCGCCTGCTGCACCATGCGCCACCGATGTGACGCTGGCATTCGATTCACTGAGGATTGAAGAAAGGGATGTTGAGATCGGGTAACTTTGAGCGATGGCTCCTGTCAGAGTGATTTCGACAATCACACCAGCACCTGAATCACCAAGCGCAAGCAGTTGTTGATTTTGGCCTTCGATGTCGAGCATTGCTAAAGCGTTGAGACCATCGCCCATGCTCCAGGACCATTCATCCAAATCGGCGAATGAACCATCTGCTTGGAGCGGTGCGACAGCCATACCGACGCTCGTGGCTAAAGCCAAAGCAAAGGCATCGTTTTCACTCTTGAGTAAAATTGCGTCTCGCAGTTCAACGCCTTGAGGCATCCACTGATCGCTGCTTGTTTCGTCTGCCATGTTCATGAATGTCAAACCGTAACGGGTGGTGACGTACACATTGCTAGCATCGGTTTCGATGTCACGTACATCGTAATGGAGCACACTCATCGACTCAGCATCAGCGGTGAATGAAAGCGGCATAATGGATGCTGTACCTTCTGAAGGACCGTAGTCCACCGACTTCAAACCAGCCCTCACCGAGTTTCCGTCGTCTTCATGGACCATGTATTCTTGCAACGTCGACAAAGCCTCACCAAGAGCAAGGGCCGTCAATGTTCGACTCACATCGGGGGAGATGCCGCCGTCTCGGTTTGCATCCCAGCCATCGTTGTCATGATCGATGAGAGCGTTGGTCCGGTTCAAGGGGTCCAAACCAAAGTGAACTTCCCAGCCATCGGGAATACCATCACCGAAGGAAGGGAACAATCGGCGGATGGAAAATCCATCCCAGTGGTACCGGTCCGAATCATCAAGCAGTGGATCAGTTCCAAGCCACAGGTCTTCATCCACGATGTTGGTTGCGTTGGTGGTGCACGCTGCGAGTAAGTTCTCGAAGGTAGCGTTTGAACCGGTTGGAATGAACGGCCAATTCAACAGAATCGAACCTTCGGGGAGGGACGCTGAGCACCACAAACCATCGAGTTCGTTGGTGTGATTCGAAGGTGCCCCTTGGCGGTATTCCTCCGGGGAAGTAAACCGCTCTGTAACCGAGAGAATTCCGTCTCTGTTGACGTCAAAACCGTCTTCATCAGGGTCGTCTGTCAAATCGCTTGCATTCAGGGGGTCAAACGCTGGACAGACATAGCGGAGTGTAAAGATGTCAAAGCCGCCGGTTCGATGGCACATGTAGGCTTCATAGCCGTCTGGCATCCCATCACCATCGGTGTCTGAGACACGTGGATCGAGGTAACTTCGCTCGCCATTAGCATCAACGGTGCCGGTCAAACCACGGGGGAAACCTGAAGCAGTGCAATTTGCAGGATAAGGCCAACAATACTCTTCAGTCGCGTTGAGCCCGTCGAGATCGTTATCGACGAAAGCATCTGACGCATCTTCTTTGTTCATTCCGGGCATGAAGATATCACGCCCGTCGACTGAAGTCCAGTTCATCCAAGATTCAAACAAATTTTCATGGACGTCCGGGATTTTGTCCCCGTCGGTATCCGTGGAAGGAGGTTTCTCTCCCTCGGTCACCTTGGGGTGAATGCTTGAAACCGAAGAAACCGCAGGAAATTGCGACATAAAGAGAAGACTCGCAACGACTGCGAGTGTGGTGAGAAGAGGGGTTAAGCTTCGTCGCATTGTATCACCGGGGGCCAAGCCATAGGCTTCGCTAACCTTCAGCCCTAAATCGACACTTATGAGGATGATGGAACGTTGTTCGGACATTTCCGTCTTCAGATGATAGAAATTCAAGCGCTAACCCATCCTTTCCCCTCAATTTGGCCGTGCAGAAAAAGTATCAAAGTAGGCATTCAACCGGCAGGAGGCAGCGCTTTGTTCAAAGCCCGAACGCGCTCCCGTCGGGTTGAGTCCCATGGCAATGAGCATCACCCATCTTGGAACCGGTAGCCGCGGCAACGCGACCCTGCTGGAAACCAAAGGTGCGAAGGTGCTGATCGACCAGGGATTCAGCGGAGCACAACTGGAGAAGCGCTTGAAGCGCCTCGGCATCAGCCCTGAGGAAATCGATTGTATCTTCATTAGCCACCACCATGGTGACCATGGCGGTGGTGCAAAGATCGCTCAGAAACGATGGGGTTTGCAAATCCTAGCCAACGAACGAACGGCAGAGGAACTGGGATTGATCCCCGAATTGACCTCCTACTTTTCAGCACTCGACATGGTCCGTGTTGGCGATGACTTAGCCGTTTTACCCGTCCCAGTCCCACACGCAGGGGCAGATAACGTAGCCTTCGTGGCGAGCCATGGCGGGGAACGAGCAGCCATCATCACAGACCTTGGCTCATGGACTGAGGAACTGATCACGCATGTTCGTGGTTGCGAGCATATTGCCATCGAAGCAAATTATGATACGAACCGATTGATGAATGGCCCCTATCCCTACTCGCTCAAGGACCGAATCAGTGGCCGAGGGGGTCACTTGTCCAACGAGCAAACGGGTCAATTCTTGGCACAGGTGTGCACACCTGCGACCCGAAGCATTAGCCTGACCCACCTTTCAGAAAAGAACAACCGTCCACACCTCGCCGAATCAACTGTGCTGTACCACATCGACGAGGTGTTCTCTGGCGACATCACCATCTCGTTGCAAGATGGGCCGGATTACACACACTATGTTGGGGAAGACAAAGCAGATGAGGCGACTGAATCAGAAGCATCCCTCAAGCCTCGAACCCCCTGATTCTTGCACCCGGGACACCCTTCGAAAGGTGAAGGGCTAAATGGTACCGAACATTGTGTGGCATGTGAACACCGAAGCCTGCTTCGTCTTGCGCCCGTCCCTGCGAAGGAATGAGCGTGCCGTGAGCGAAGTTTTGGGCGTCGTCATGCTTTTGGCGATGGTCATCACCATCATGGGTGGTGTCTGGATTTTTCTGACACCCTACCTCTCTGATTTCGAAGACAACACCAATTGGAACAGTGCAGTTGGCATATCAGAACGATTCCAAGACCGAATCGATGTCGCTGGAGCATCCCCCGAAGGAACAGGAATCCGTCACACTCTCGCCTTACAGGCAACCTACATCCGTCCAATTGACAAGGTGGAGACATGGACGATTGCTGCGGACATCGTTCCAAACGAAGTCGTAACCTTGCGCCATCACAACCTCACGACATTGGGTCTTGACGCCCAGAATGAGACGGCCCGTTCAGTCACCATTGAAACGCCAATGGGCATAGAATCAATCTCGTTTTCAGCATCGCATGATGAGATCATGGTCCAGCACAACTCTTCGAGGGAACACTGGATGGTCATCACCGTGTATGATGAGGCGCAGACGCCATTGCATCGGAGTTTGAGTTACGCCCTTTCAGGTATTCAAATCACCACATCGCTTGGCCAAGGAGAACACGAGCTGGCCCTGATGAACAACGCGAGGGTCGAACACTTCCCCAACGAACCATGGCGAGTTACATCCTATCCCAACGTTGGCCTCGACCAACTGGTCGATGGAGAATACAGGCTCTCCATGCTCCTTTCGGACGTCACCATCAACGGATCGCTTGGCACCGGGAACAACATCGGAATGAACATGCTTTCACTCGGACCAATCACCCTCTTCACCGGACAGGCTTACAACCTGAAGTTCACGGTCCTCAATGAGTTGAACGATGTGATCACTCCTCAATACCACGAGCATTGGTTGGATGAATACAACCTCAATCGAGCCTCTGGAACGCTGGACACATTCGTCGGCTATGGGCCATTCGAACGTGCAAGTGGTGCAGATGGTTTCACAGTGGACACCCATGGCATCCCACTCTACCTCGAAGTGGATGTTCAACGCGTGGAGGTCAGCCGATGAGATCGTCACTCCAGCGCAATGAAGAGGCAGTCTCCGCGGCTGTTGCGACCGTCCTCATGTTCGGTGGGGTGCTTTCGATCATTGGCATGATGATGGTTTCGATGATTCCTGTCATTGAAGAACTTGAAGGATCTGTTGAACGTCATAACATGTCCGCACAAATGTCCTTACTCGCGCATCAGACAGCTGCTCTGAGCGAAAAAGGGATGCCAGGTGATTCGACCTCAATTGAACTGATACCCGTCGATGGCAGCCTCGAATGGCAACACATGCAGAGTGGAATGTGGTATGCAGCAACATGGCATGAAGACATGTCCTTCCGCATGCGGGGCGCCCTGGATTTCGATGACGAACTGGAGGTCCGTCACCCCGAGTCAATGAACACCGCCCTGTGCATGGACGATCTCCGACTCGGGCCCTCAAACGCGTTCCATTACAGTGTTCCTGAATGGGCTGACAAAGTGTCGTTCACCGTAGCACCTGGACTTGCCATTCCGCTTGGCCCGGTCGATGTCGAGTTGGCCGTGAATGGAAGTGTGCTGCAAAACATCGAACTGATGGTTGATGGCTTGCAAGAAATTGATGCACTCAACCTCGGTTTGTTCACATTGTCATCAAGTCATGAGTTGAACCTCTTTGTCGAACGAGGTGGAGGGGGCACCACGTTGGTTGCACCAAACGATGCGAGTCCCATTGACGCAACCGGTCGGTCGTGGTCGGTCCCACTGCCTGCAGGCACCAGCAGATTGCACATGATCAGCCCTGGTGCGAATCAAATTAGCATCACCAATGAATCAACAACGGCTACCTATTACGCAATCCCGAGCGGTCAAAACCGAGTCGGAGCGGCGTTTAGCCATACCATTGAACGAGCCACAGCTGGTGTCGTCCACCTCACCGCAAGCGATGCATCAAGGCTTTTGCTCCAAACCTCAACCGCCAACGATCACGGGATCACGGCGATACCGAGCACCGATGGTCACTACCTTGGAAATGCTTTCATCGCACCTTCTTTGGAAGGAGAGATGGTCTTTACAAATCCCGGAATCAATTCCGTGACGGTGACTTGGCGTGGTGGAGGTGTGTCGGTCGCACCGAATCAGAGCCTCACATTTGACTGGCCGCCCGCCGGCATTAATGGGGCACCTATGATCGAAGCCGAAGGTGATGTGTTCATGACCTGGCGAGCTGCAACAACCGGTCAAGGAGCAAACACGTCAGGCCTCTCCATTTATCCTGCTGACGACACGGGTGCAAGTTCAGGCCAACACCATACATTCCATACTGAAGATTCGACCTTAGCCCAATCCGTTCACTTGATGCGTGCCGGGCAAACGATCGAATGGAACCTCTCAGGGGCAACCGAAAACAATGGTACAATGTACGGCGGTAACGGCCAAGAATCAGTGAACTTGACTGAAGGGACCTCAACCCTCATTGTCACCACCGGCCACACATTGCGAGCAACTCGAATCAGCGGAACCAACGGTCTTCTCCAGTTGCTACACGATGGACAGCAGCGATGCTTGAGCATCGGCGTCGAAGCAAGTGGCTGGATTGCCATGACACTGCCCTGGACCTCCATGAGTGGTCGGGGCGAAGTCGACCTCAAGAACGCCTGGCGTGCTGGAACGCACCCATCAAGCTTGCAAATCACCCTCATCGGAGGACAAGGGCAATCCACACATGCTACGATTGGAACTGTTTGGGGCTTCCACCTCTCCCGATTGTCATACGGATTTTCATCCTCTATTATGGGAATGGAAGTTGCTTACTCCGGTGGTGCTGTGGTGACCAACCATCCGGAATTCGAAGCCTTTGTTGTCGTTTCGCCCTCTGACCGTGGCGGCCCAGGACCACGGTTCGCCGCAACGGTCCCTTCCCTGCATCCAACTGCAACCAGCACCACTGGAGCAGGGGCTATGCACTTGGACATCGAACTTGTCGACCGTTCATCGCTTGCCTCAACCATCGCTTACGAAATTCGCCGGGGCTGGTCTGAACCGTACGGTACATCCATTGCAACAGCTTCCGCTGACGGATTGGAATCAAGCGAAGACTGGACGATTTACCCTGGGAGGATTGACCTGCTGACCGATTATGTTGGTTGGGTACCAGATCCAAGTTATGGCACCAGTGAAGCGGTGTGGCATACCAATGGACAACCCATTCAATTCACTTTACAAATGTCTTCATTGAATGTCCACATGACGGAGGCGATTTCGTGAACCGTATGGCTCTCCGCAAAGACACCGGGGCTGCAGCCACCGAACTTGGCTATATTTTCACGTTCCTGCTCGGTGTGCTTCTGTTAACCATGTTCAGTTTGTGGGCATGGGAGATCGAAAACGCCACCCGAGAACGATGGAATGAAAACGCAATTCAAGCGAACTTGGATGATTTGGCAGCTGCAGTTGAGCGGGCTGATGAAGCCAGCAGAATGGGGTCAATCGATTATGCGGAGCGTGTTGAATGGCGCCTGACTGAAGCCGATGAATCACGTATTACATTGGTCCTGACCGACACCAACATCGAACTCATTCATGACACAGGGAACCTTGACACAAACATCTCCATCTCAGGCACTGGTGCTGGAATACATGAAGGAACGCTCACATTGGCAGGCATCAACAGCATTTGGGTCGTCCACCACAATGGTGTAACCACAATCGAGTACGATCGCCCTCAACATTGAGGAAGTCAGCGACCCATCACTGCTGCGTGAACTTGGGCTTGTACTTCACGCATCCGTGATTTCGCACCAAGTTCTCTGAACACAGCAAGAGCACGTTGCAGGTATTCCATTCGACGAGGTTTATCTGTAGCCACGCCTCCTAGACGGGAGAGAAGTTCTCCAATTTGCATCCGAAGGTCGTTGGCTTCTGCGATCACAAGGGCTTCACGGTAGTGTTCCATTGCCTCTTCGGCCTTTCCTGAGTCCTGGAGGACTTCACCAAGAAGAATGGTGACTTCGACGAGTGACAATAAGTCACCCGCTTCACTCATTGTTGCTAGCGCAGTCGAGTAGTGGTGTGAAGCAACATCAGCATCTCCAACCTTCGCATAGTATCGCCCAAGCACTGCTTGAGCGCGAGCATGAAGCACTGGATCCTCGCTGTCATCTGTGAGTTCGAAGGCTTCCAAAGCGTGGTCTCTGGCCCGGTCAATTTCACCAAGATCTAAGAACGAACGGGCGAGGATCAATTGAGAACCAATCAAATCGGTTCCTTTTGATTCTTTGAGGATCGTTTCGACTTCACCGTAAGCTTCCAAGGCTTTGATTCGATCGTTCTTCCTTCGCAGAAGGTAACCCATGTTGTTGTATGAACGGGCTGCCCCTTTGGCGTCTTCTAATTCAATGAACTTTTCAAGCGCTTCTCGGTGCATGGACAAGGCCTTGTCAGCGTTGCCCTGCTTCAGGGAAATGTCGGCAAGGGCTGCAAGAATTTCTGCCTCGACCAGTGTCGCATTGGAAGAAGCAGCGAGCGACTGTGCTTCACTGAACACTTCTTCGGCTTCAGAAAATCGACCGAGAAGAACGAGAACTTCCCCGCGCAGTTGGCAGACTTTCACGTAGACTTCCGCTTGCAGGTCAGAACCATCAACGCTCTCCATAAGTGGGAGTAATTCCATGTGTCCTTGTGAAACAAGCGTTCTGCCTTCAGAGGCGATGAGGTTGGATGCTGCTTCATGGCCATCGGAGCGAATAAGGTGGTGGATGTGCTCGATCACCGAATCTGGATTCGGGGTTTGTTTTGCATACCAAAGGCAGCATTTGGCGTGGAATGATTTTCGTGTGGTGCCTTCGAGGCTTCGGAGAAGAAATTCTCGAATGAGATCGTGAACGTCATAGGTTTCAGTATCAGCTTGGCGGGCAAGTCCTTGTTCAACCAGCGCATCAAGTTCATCGGTGTCAAGACCTTGTTCAGCCAGTGCTGCAAGTTCAACAGGTTCGCGATAGATTGCTAATGCGGACAACACCCGCTTTTGTTCTGCGGTTAATTTCGAGAAAATTTCAACCGTTACGTAATTCTCGAGTGTTTCGTGGAACGCACCAGCAGAAGCGCCCCGATTGATGAGTTCCAAGACCAATGGGTGGCCACGGGACAAGCCGTGAATGTGAAGCCACTGTTCATCAGCAAGGTCTTCAAAACTGCTGAGAAGTTGGCGGCCTGCATCAGAATCAAGACCGTCCAAAGGAAGGACTAAACTTGCGATTCTACCTTCTGCGTCCTTGGTTGGGACAACCGGCTTAAACGACCTTGAAAAGATAACAAGAGCGATTTCCTCTTCGCTGCCAAGGAGGGCGAGGGACATGGCTTGGAAGGTTTGGTGCAACGTTGCGTCAGCAACTTTGTGAAAGTCATCGATGACAATCAGCGAAGGCGTACCTTCGAGAGCATCCACGAGCAAGCGTGCAGCGTCAGCAGGCTGGGGGACTGGGGTTGCTGCGAGGTAATCGGCAAAGGTCGAGTCACCAATGTTGGCAAGCCAGTCCGCAACAGACTCAAAGAACGAACGAGAACCTTCCCAATCCTGACAGCGGTGGTAGAGCAAATTACGACGATGCATGAACCGTTCGATCAGTTTGGAAGCGACTGTCGTTTTTCCGATGCCAGCAATCCCTGGAATGAGAAGCGTGGTGGCACGGGCTTCGATCAGGCTCGCCATGTTGTCGAGTTCCTTTTCACGGCCGTAAAAGTGACGAAGACGTGGGAGGTCACCAAGGGAGGTCACCAACTGCTTTTCCACATGCTTCGAGAGATCACGTTCGATTAAGTCTGGTGAAAGTGTTCTTGCATCGAGCACACAGTTGTCATCCATGTAACGAATAATGTCCACAGGTCGCATGGAAAAAGGCAACTTCTCGTTGACGTCCCCAAGCGTTGAATGTACGGCCAGACCGTCTTCGAGGACCGCTCGAAGTGGGAAGGAGCGGAGGCGGACCCAGGTGTCCTCAGCCAAATTCATTCCCGGGTCGGTCAAGAAGTAGGCCTTCCTTTTTCGAGAAACCCCTTTGACGTGAGCTTGACGTTCAATGAGCAAGCCCTGATCCTTGAGCCCTGCAATCGCTCGCGGAACATTGGATCGAGCAATGGCAACAGCGTTAGCAATGCCCATTTGCGAGAGAGCGAAAGGCACTTCGACACTGTTTTTGAAATCAGTGTAGTCCAACAGATGAAGGAGGATTCTCTCTTGGACTCCGGGCTTCGGTTGTGTTGCCATAATCTCACCACCCACGCTTATCCTCTTCAACTCTTGCGGCTCGGTGAGCGTTCATTGAGTCATTGTTCAGGGGAGAAATTTGGATCTGGCACCCAGCTGTTGCTGGTTTCATCCCAGAGCCAACCCGGGTGGGTTGATGCTGCTGGAGCGGCTGCTACGGCTGGTGTTAGAGGGGCCGCTACGGGCTCTGGCGTTGCTTTGCCCCATGCGTAGACATCCTCGACAGGTGCGGGCCCTTCAGTATCCATTGCTCCTTCTTCATCAAAGTCTTCGTATTCAACTTGGAAGAAGAATGCACCGGCACCAATCAGAACGATTAGACCAACAATAGCACCAACGATCAACAAGAGGTTTCCGCTTCCTGCATCGGCTGAACCGGACTTCAATTGGAATAGAGAATCTGCGGTTGATCCAGGAGCGGAATAGACTTGACCATCCATTTCAAAGATAATAGCAGCCTTTTCCACACCTGAGAGTTGATTGCTGGCGATGTCCATTGACCAGGTTCCATCGGCAGCAACACGGGTTGAATTGAGGCGGATTCCCTTTGCGTCATCGAAACGAGCAGCAACGATGCTGTTTGGTAGACCTTGACCAGAGAAGGTTGCAGGGTCATTGGCGGTCACAGAACCTGTGTCAACACGCTCGGCGCTGAAAGCTACGGAGACCACAATGATGTTGACCTTGTATGAATACGCTACAGAGTCGTAAGAATCTCGTGCTTCAAACATCAGGCCAACAAGGGACCACTCGGCAATCACTGAAGTTGGTTGAACCCATGGAGGGTTGTACGTTGCGATACCTTGTGCGCTAATGGAGACGTAATCAGCATAGAAATCGTCGTCCAAATTGGTTGCATCATTGAAGATGTCAAACAAGAGATCGTTTTCTC
>MDTF01013930.1_pt1 | contig 22303 bp, 21 predicted proteins | sample 811191 | NCBI WGS metagenome assembly MDTF01 (sample SAMN05326649, study PRJNA326480) | marine metagenome | isolation source: seawater | place: Southern Ocean | collected 2011
CAACTGTTCAATCCAAACAATGAGCTTAGATAGCACATTATTCGATTGCTCAGAAGTAGGAACAAACACAGTTACATTAACTGTAACCGATGTAAATGGCAATTCAGATTCAGCAACAGCAACAGTAACGGTACTCGATACGATTTACCCTATACTGACACTTGACGTGGATACAAGCATTTGTGCAACAGACACAACAGGTGCTGAATACATGTTTAATGTATCAGGCTCAGATAACTGTTCAACAGGTGGGGTTATTCAAACAAGTGGATTACCATCAGGGAGTGTATTCCCAATTGGAATAACAACCAATGTATTTGAAATAACAGATGCTAGTGGAAATACAACAGTAGATAGCTTCACGGTAAAAGTCTTCGATTATCCAGTATTATCAATAGATTCAATAGATGTATTGTGCGAAACAGGTGCTGCCATTACACTTTCAGCGCAACCAACTGGCGGAGTGTTTAGTGGTACGGGTGTCACAGGAAACATGTTTGATCCAACAGCAGTTTCAGCTGGTTCAAATAGAATTACATATAACTATACAACAACAGAAGGTTGTGTATACAGTACTGATGTATATGCTCAAGTGAATTGGAATCCTGATGTATACTTAGGAAACTTTGCAGATACAGTTTGTATAGAAAACGGTGTAGTAGCTTGTCCTGTTGGTACACCTTCAGGAGGTGTTTATTCTGGTGCAGGAGTAGAGAATGTAACGCTAAATACAGATTCTGCAGGAGTAGGAATGCATTACGTAACCTATACTTATACAGATCAGTATGGATGTACGGGTTCAGATTCAAGTTTGGCTAATATTATCCAATGTTTAGATGCTGTGGGTGTTAGAGAAGTATCCGAATCTGGATTCACATATTCTTTATATCCAAATCCAAATAGAGGTAGATTTATTCTAAAACATAACAGCACAGAACCTTTAAACTGTAGTATTTACTCTACAAATGGAATGCTTGTAAAATCAGTAAATCTGAATTCAATGGAGCAAGAGATTACAATTGGTAATCAAGCCCAAGGAATGTATTTGATTCGAATTACAGGAAATGGAGTAAGTGAACAAATCAGAATTACAGTTTACTAAACAAGACCTTAATAACTCATAAGCATAGAGAAATGAAAAGAGTAGTTTTAACAGGAGTATTACTTATCTGTACAATTATCGCGTGGGCTCAAAGTCCATGCGATAGCTTACCGATTGTTACTATAAATTCTACAGATACAATTACTTGTAAGGGAGGAGATATCACTTTAACTGCAACAGGTGGAGTTACGTATCAGTGGAACAATGGAATTACAAATGGAGTGCCGTTTGTGCCATTAACATCACAACAGTATCAAGTTACTGTAACCGATACTTTAGGTTGTGAAGATTCTGCAAGTGTATCTGTAGTTGTTTTGCCATTGCCAGATGTTGTAGCTAATACAAGTAGCTTAAGTATTTGCGAAGGTGATTCGGTTTTGCTAGAAGCAACAGGAGCAGAATCATACGACTGGATTACACCTGAAATTGATAACAATTCTTATTACACTCCTACTGCAATAGGTACAAATGTATTTGTGGTAGAAGGTACAGGTAATAATGGATGTACCAATACCTCACAGGTTATTGTAGTTGTTCATCCAATTCCATCACAACCTACTTTAAATCAGAACAGTATAGCCACATGTTTAAATGTTGAATTTGATGGCGGAATTACAGGAAGCACTGTTGATGGAAGGGTTATTTGGTTTGAAGATGAAGCATTAACAGAGCAATACACAGATCAACCCGAATTACCATTAAATAACTCATCTGTTGGAGTTTCTAGCTTTTGGGCATCATCATTTGAGTATGGATGTTATAGTGAAGGAGTTGAAGCGGTTGTAGAGGTGTATGCGCTTCCAGAGGTTAACGCTGGTGATGATATAAGTGTTGAGGCAGGTACAAGAGGAGAATTATCAGCTACTTCAAATGTAGATGTAAACGCTACTTGGAGTCCTGAAACAAACTTGTATAGTCCATATTCAATGACTACAGGCTTCAATGCACTAGAAACAGTAAACTACACCTTAACAGTAGAAGATGATAATAACTGTGTATCTACTGATGAGGTTACCTTAAATGTGAAATCAAACTTAGTTATCGGTAACGTCATGACCCTAGATGGTAATGGCGATAATGATACATGGAAGATGTATCCAGAGGTTGTTTTACAAACATGTAAGGTGCAATTGTTTGATGGTTTTGGTAGAGAACTCATCAATACAGATAATTACCAAAACGATTGGGATGGAACATATGAAGGAGAAACGGTTCCTGATGGTGATTACTACTACTACGTAAACTGTTCTGGAGGTTTCAGTAAAAAAGGAACACTAACTATTTTAAGATAATTAGAAAACCAGTTATAAACGAACAATCATGAAAAATTTATCACTTATAATTTCATTGCTGTTGTTGTCTGTAGCAGGTTTTGCTCAACAACGTACGCAGAGTAGTTTCAATTATTTAAATACGTTCAATCTCAATAAATCTTACGCTGGTTTAGATACTTGTTCAAAGGTATTTCTTCAGCATAAAAACCAGTGGGTTGGAGTTGAAGATGCTCCGGCAAACACCTTTTTACAAGCCCATACCAAATTGCCATTTAACTTTGGAGTTGGATTAGGAATTAACCATTGGTCTGCAGGTTTATTAAGTCAGTTTGATGCATCAATAGCAATTGCAAAACATTTTACTTTAAAAGAAAAGATAACCATAAGTCCATCGGTGAATTTTGGGTATGCACGCTATACTTTTTTTGCAGATAATGCTGTAGCATTTGACTCAGATACTTACTTAGACCAAAGCAGATCTTCAAGCAATAGTTTTTATGGAGATTTGGGATTATTGGTTACCTATGAAAAATTAGAAGCTGGAGTTAGTATACCTAGAGCTTTTTCTTCAAACCCTGAGTTTGATGTAACAGAAGTTGATCCAACATTTATCGTTGAGAATTACTTCAATGCTCATGCATCATATGATTTTCAGGTTAAAGATATCTGGAACATAAAACCCATGTTAATTTACAGGTCTATTCCTAGCAATGGTCAAATGCTGGATATTATGGCAGCAGCAACATACAATAACAAAATTGGGGTTGCACTTGGTTATAGAACAAATAGTGGATTGTTAGCCTCTGCCAACTACAATATCAAAGACATGTTTACCATTGGATATGGATATGATGTAGGCATGCAACGTACTGCTGGAATTGGATCTGGTTCTCATGAAGTATTGTTAGGTTTCAAATTGTGTCGCTCACCAAAAGAAAGAGTGAAAGAAGTTATGAAACAGTACTACTTAAGTGGTCAACTTACAGATCAGGAAAACGGCTCAAAAATCAGTAATGCAGAAGTAACCTTAACAGATCTAGTAACAAGTATGGATACTACCGTTACATCAGATAGTGCTGGTAATTATAGCTTTGAAGTAGCACCTGCAAGGAATTACAAAGTTGTTGTGAATCATCCAGATTACGAATTGGCAGATGTTAAAGTAACCAGCGATTCAAACTTGACTGAAAATGCTAAAAACATTGCTTTAAAGCATAAGCAAATGAAGTTGATTGGGGCAATTGTTGATCTTGAAACTAAAGAATATTTAGATAATGTAATCATCACATTGCCAAATGGGGCTAAAGCTCAAACAGATGAGTTAGGTACTTTCCAATTGGCTAACACAGCAGTTACTGAGAAAGTTGAACAAGAGATTAACTTCAGCAAAGAAGGCTATCACGATACAACTACAACTGTGGTATTAACACCAGGAGATTACACTGATATAAATCTTTCAGTGGCTATGCGTAAAGTGAAAGAACCTAAATCTGAGCCAGTAATTGTGGATAATAAGATTGAGGTAAATCCAATTTACTTTGAAGTAGGAAGTTCTACCATTTCTCAAGAATCTTTAACAGAATTAGATCGAATTGTAGAATTGATGAATGCAAACCCTACTATGAAAGTAGAAGTACACGCACATACTGATTGCACCGGTTCTGCAACTGGTAATCAAAAATTATCTGATGCCAGAGCAAAATCATGTGTCAACTATATATCAAGTAAGATCACCAATTCAGAAAACATCACAGGTAAAGGGTTTGGCGAGAGTCAACCATTAACAGATTGTGAATGTGCTGCATGTGGATCTGAAGATCACGCTAAAAACAGACGTACAGAGTTTGTAATTGTAGATTAAGAAAATATTCAATAATATAATTAAAAAACGCCCGGCTATTAGCTGGGCGTTTTTATTTGAACTATAGAATATCAGCCGTTAAATTAAGAGATTGTAAAAATCAGAATTGACGTGTGCTTCGGTTTTATTATTCCACGAATCGCGGTTTACTTGGATGTAATCGTTTTCAGGGTTCATGGGTTAAAGGTAACACTTACAAACTAGTTATAAGCGATCAACTAGATAACCCAATTTCTATTGGATATTTCGCAACAAGATGGTTTTTGATTGCTTAAACCGTTTAACGATGCAGTATTTAAATTGATAGTATTTAGGTAAGTGTTTAGATTCGATATACAAATACTCATCGGTTGGGCTAATACCATTTCGATCTACCGTGTTTAGCCATGTTAATTGGTTTTTCACGATGTAGTAATTGATGGCAGGTTCAAACATCCAATCGATACCCATATTCATGGATTTTAGATTTTCCTTATCCACTTCATTGGTTAAAACCGAAATCATATTTCTAGTCTGAGAATCGTATTCCCATTCTTTATACACATACAAATCAGCTTTAGAAATAAAGTTTAATATGGTGAGGATAGATGCCGAAACAGCAAGTATAATTGTTGGTGCTTTCAACCATTTTACTGTGGTTAAGTAATTCATGAAAAAGCCAAACTGAATCATGTAAATGGGAAATAAGAACATAGAAAAACGACTCACAGGATAATCGGCATCTAGAATTATATGTTGAGCAATAATGATGAGGCTAACGACAATCATCAATAATGAGGTGAAAATAAGTTCGATGTGATTTCTAAGAAAGATCTCATTTCTATCGTATATTTTTTTGAGAATTATTAGAAGTGGAAGAATCCCCAGAATGAGAACAATCCACTTATACAATTCAGTATGTTCTGGTGCGTGATCTAAGCTCAACATGTTCATTACAAAATGAAAGACTGTATTGTGGAAAAAACCTTCCTTTCCTCCAAACCCTAAATCACTTTCAGTTAAAAGTCTCCTTATTGGTTCATACATCACCAAAAAAACGACACTAAAGGGGATAATATGCAGCTTTAGTTTGTTCCATATTTCTACCCAATTTCTTTCGTACAAGATGTGTTTAATAAGAAGTATGGTGGTGTAAACTACAAGCAACGCTGAGTATATAGTAACCAAGGTGAAATTACTTAAGCATGCTAGTAATGCTGTTAAGTGAAAAAGAATCAAATCTTTAAGCTGTTCTTTTTTTACATAAGCTAATAGGTGATAAGTGCTTATTGTTCCAAAGCCGAAAGAAAGTCCATAACCTCTAGCCAAACCAAATAAATCAACAAGCATAATGTTAATGCTCATTAATGTGAAAATAGCAAAGAGGATAACTGGATTTTTTTCTTTGAATAATTTAAAGCTATAGATGAGATAAAAGCAGAATAGTATCAGGTTTGGAAGACGAAGTAATAATTCTGAATTTCCAACGAAAGAATCTATAAACTTCAAGGATATCGAGTTCAGAATGTGATTGTTGGTGTAGTAATCTTTGAATGATATAAGATCCATGAAATCTTGAGAAGGGTAGTGGAGGTAACTGAAACTTTCATCATGTGTAAATGAAGAAAGATTCGCTTTGATGATGATAAAAGTGAGTATGGATAAACCGATAATTAATGGGCCAATGTATTTGAGTGATGATTTTAAAGTCAAAGCAAGTACGGGTTAAATAAATAGTCAATTAGCTGGCGCAATATAGATTTTATACGCTTATTTGGTGTGGTAGAAGTGGATTGAATTTTGCTTGTAACTATTGAGTTGTAATTCCGCTGGATTTCTCCATAATGAGTTGAACATTAAATCAGTTTTTGAATTATTTATCATGGATTTTACACTTCCACTTCTTCCATAACACGTTTTATATCTTCTGTTAAATTGTTCTAATATCTTTGACTATTGTATCTCCAACTGTCAAAATGTATAAAGGTTTGGTGTGAAATAGACTCTTTATTTAGTTAATATATTTTCCTTTCTGAATGTATGACAAGTTAACTTGATTATCTAGTATATAGTTATTGATTGTTTCCTCTTCTTGAGGAGAGCAAGGTTTTAAATTGAATTTAACACGGTCTGGATATTCTTCATCCTGCTCGACAGATATCAAAACAAAGCATGATATTATTGTGCCTTTTGAAACACCTATAACATATTCGTGCTCACTACAATTATCTGCTATTAGATCCCAAGCTCTTTCTGTAGCTTCATGAGGTGTTTTACCTTCAGCTAACGCTCTTGATATGTTTACTGCTATTATCATTGTATTCTAATTTTATATTAATTCAATTTCAAGTTCTTTGTAGGTGTTTGGTTTTCTTTTTGACCTAAACCCATTTTTATTGAGTGTATTATTTTCTTCTTTGGTAATCCAAACTACGCTATAATTTGATTTTAGCTCCGTGTAAATAATTTCGGGAGTTAAGTGCTCATAGAGCTTGGGTAGGTCACGAAAAAATGAAATCGGAGGGTTATGTTCATGATGCAAATAGTCACTCATTTTATGCCCAGCTCTCTTCAACTTCTTTTGAACTTGGCTTCGGTTCAAACCTGTAAGTGATTCTCCTGTGAGTTTATGAAATACTGCTTCTGCTTTTATTGATCTCTTGTGTATTTCTTTTCGAGGCCAGTCACGAACAATTGAGTTACCTATATACATCAGAAATTCATCACCCAACAAGTCTCGGTTGGAGAGGTACAACTCAAAAGCTTTATGCAAAAGCTCTGCAAGTAGTTTTAAATGAGTATCAACTTCTGCTTCAGTAGGTGGAGACTTTCTGTTTTTTAGTCGAGATGCTCCTTGCCATTGATCGTATTTTGATAGCATAGTCACTAAATTAGGTTAAGCCCCAATTCTTTTAAGAAAGAATTGTGCTCTTTGGTTTTGTCTTCGATGGTTTCATTAATGTCAGTAAGTTACTTCTTTACTGGCACGTATATTTTCTTGGATTTTAGCATCGTGAAAATACTTCGCGAATTTTTTAAAGGCTTTTGAAACAGCTTCTTGGTTTTGTTGTTTCAGGTAGTTTTTGAGTACTGAGCTTTGATATAATGGCATTTCTTACAGATGAATCAATAGTGAAGTTCTTGAGGTTATAAAACTAGACAATTACTTCAAATTCATAGAAATGTTTTCTTTCTGTTAATGCTTTTTCACGCCAAGCAGATCAACTAAATTTGAAATCTATTGTTGGGGCAATAGACAAGCATTCAATTAATCAAATCAAGATATTCGCATTATGAGCACAGTACAAGCATTTGGTACACAAGCCAATGATGCGCCATTGGAACAATTATCCATTGAGCGCAGAACGGTAGGAACCAAAGACATTGAAATAGAAATTATTTATTGTGGCGTTTGTCACTCCGATTTACATACAGCTCGCAACGATTGGGGTGGAAGTAAATACCCCGTTGTTCCTGGTCACGAAATCGTAGGGAAAGTAGTTCAGGTTGGCGATGAAGTAACCAACTTTAAAGTGGGTGATTTAGCTGCAGTTGGTTGCATGGTAGATTCTTGCATGGAATGTCCAAGCTGTAAAGCTGATATGGAACAATTCTGCGAAACTGGATTCGTTGGGACTTACAACGGTAAAGACCTTGTTTTAGGTGGACATACTTACGGTGGCTACTCGCAAAGCGTAGTTGTAGATGAGCATTTTGTGTTGCGCATGCCTGAGAATTTAGACCTGGCAGGTGCTGCACCGTTGTTGTGTGCAGGTATCACAACTTGGTCGCCACTGCGTCACTGGAATGTTGGTCCAGAAAGCAAAGTAGCCGTTGTTGGTTTAGGTGGATTGGGTCACATGGCTATCAAACTAGCCAAAGGTTTAGGTGCTGAGGTAACTTTATTCTCTAGATCACCAAACAAAGAACAAGACGCTTTTGATTTAGGAGCTGATCATGTGGTAATCTCAACCGATGATGAAGCTATGAAATCGGTGAGAAACGAGTATGATTTAATCATTGATACAGTTCCTTATAAACACGATTTGAATCCGTATGTCAATACCCTAAATGTGAACGGAACATTGGTATTGGTAGGGTATTTAGGCGAAGTAGAAGATATGTTGCACACCGTTCCATTGATTCGCGGACGTAAATCTGTTGCTGGATCTCTAATTGGTGGAATTGCTGAAACGCAAGAAATGTTAGATTTCTGTGCAGAAAACAACATCGTATCAGAAATTGAAATCATTAACATTCAGGATATTAATGAAGCGTATGAACGCATGCTAAAAAGCGATGTGCGTTACCGCTTTGTAATTGATATGAAGAGTTTGAAATAATGCGTGTTAATCTTGCACATATATTGTCGAAACCTTGTGCAAGTGGTAACAACGTGCACAAAATACTACACATATTTGTAGACATGAATCAAACGTGCACAAGGAATTAGCTTTTCTTGTGCACGTTTATCTGTTTCTTAAAATTTTGAGAAGCTCAAAGTTAATGTAGTAATTGTACTTTCCTATTTTAACTTTAGTCAAAAGTCCATGTTCAGCCAGAGCATTCAAGTAACTAGATGCTGTATTTCTATGAACTTTTAATTCACGTTCAACAAAACTATTTTTTGTGTAAGGATGCTTGAAAATGATATTGATTAGGTCGTGACTGTAAAAATTAAAGTTGCTTCTGATTTCTCGTTTATATTGATCCATTAACTGTTTAATCTTATTTACAACAACAATGGTTTCTTTGGCTGTGACCTCAACACCTTTTAGCATCCAAACAATCCATTCCTCCCATGAATTTTGAGTTCGTACTTCTTGAAGAAGTCTGTAGTAGTCATTTTTATTTTTGATAATATAGCTACTCAAGTAAAGAACGGGGATATCGAGTAAACCCTGTTGAACTAAGTATAAAATATTAATGAGCCTTCCAGTTCTACCATTTCCATCAAAAAAAGGATGTATACTTTCAAATTGGAAGTGTATGATTGGCATTTTAATCAAACTATCCAGCTCATGAAATTCCGGAATGTTTATGTAACGTTCTAAATTATCAAGTAAAGGCATTATTTCTTCTAAATGTTGAGGGGGAGTGTAAACAACCTCTTGTGTTTTTGGATTTTTAAGAACTGTTCCAGGAATTTTTCTAATCGGGTGGTTTGGAGATATTATATGTTGAATTTTTTGAATGTCATTAGTAGTTAGTAATCCTTTAGAGTTAATTATATCAAGACCAAGTCTAATAGCAGCAGCGTAATTTAGTGCTTCCTTGGCTGTAACAGATGCTACAGATTCATCTACACTTGCTTGGTACATTTCGTCATCTGTAGTAACAATGTTTTCAATTTCATTACTGTCTTTGGCCTCTTGAAGAGTTAACGTATCTAATAATATTTGAGAATTGGGGATTTTTGAAACTTCACCCTTTAACTGACCTAATGCTCTAGAGGCTTTATTTAATTGTTTAAGAATTAAAACTGTTTCACAGTCAGATTTAGGAGGTAAAGGTTGTATTACGATCTCTTCCATTCTGATAAAAAATCAATTTGAGTAAAACTAAGAACTTTATTCCATGGATATACGATTAATAGAAAATCTCATTAATCATTGACGTTTAGAACATTAGTTTGGTGAATTTGTTTCATAAGTAAAATCTCTTGCCATGAAACAACACATTTTTTTATTCTCCATTTTACTTTTCGCGTTAGCTGGATGCGATTCTATTCCCAAAGGTGTTACAGCTGTAGATAATTTCGAAAAATCGAAGTATTTGGGTACTTGGTATGAAATTGCTCGAATGGATTTCAAATTCGAGAAGAACATGATCAATACCACAGCGAATTATTCTTTGAATGATGATGGTACCATTAAAGTCTTAAACAAAGGTTACGACACACTTTCAGGAGAATGGGGCGAGGCAGAAGGCAAAGCCAAATTTGCTGGATCCGATTCGGTAGCCATGCTCAAAGTTTCATTTTTCGGTCCGTTTTACGCAGGTTACAATGTGATTCAACTGGATGGAAATTATCAATACGCTTTGGTTTCTGGCGATAGCAAAGATTATTTGTGGATTCTATCTCGAGAACCTGTAATTCCAGATAACATCAAAGTGGCATATTTAAGCTATGCCGATTCTCTGGGGTATGACATCTCAAAATTGGTTTGGGTAGAGCAGCGAAAAGAAGTTCTTGTACTGGAATAAAATAAATTTAAAGTTTGCTTGTTAAGCTACAAGTTGGACTTTAGTATTTGTGAAAGCTACTCTCGTATTCTGTTTTCTTCTATCGTTTATCAATTGGTCAAATGGCCAATCAGGAGGTTGGTTTAAGTCTAAGCTTTCTTGGTTTGATCACACATTCAATTCATACGATACCAGTTATGTGCAGAAGCAGCCATTTAAATATATGGTTGGTGGGAGAAGTTTAAATTTGCTTCAAGTATATGATTTGGGAATTGGAGAAGAAGAGTCTGTCCAATTTCAAAAAGATCTGACTTACACAGCAGGAGTTGTTTTGGGTTACAAGCTACTCTCTTTTAACTATAATGTTAATCTGTCAAATGTTTTTTCAAAACCACCTTCTGGTAGTAATCAACTTAACTTTATTCTGAATACCAATTGCATTGCTTTAGAAATGTCATACATCAAAAATATAGATGACGTAAACTTGGTATCTTATAGAAATATAGATGAAATTCAAAACATTGGTAAAGAGTTTAATGGAATAGAAAATACAGCTTTAAACCTAGATGTGTACTATTATTTCAACAAGTATAAATATTCCAATGCCTCAGCTTATTCCATTGGCTATGTAAACAAGCAAGTTAAAAGTGCTGGTTCATTTTTAGTAGGAGTTAATTATGCGCACCAAAATACATCTCTAGATATAGATGAATTGAAGGTGAATCTTCCATTGAAATCGCTTGAAAATACTGATGAATTGAAACTACAATACAATTCGTTGAGTATTAGTTTAGGGTACGGATATAATTTTGTTTTTGCCAAGAATTGGATGACCAACTTATCACTAATACCATCAGTTGGAGTTAAGTTTTTTGAGAAAGAAAATAACCTAGAAGGCGATGATAATATAGTAATGGGAAACAAAGCTCGTTTTAGTGTAGTTTACAATCAAGGAAAATATTTTGGTAGTGCTGGAGGAGCTTATATTTCTAACCTAGTCTTTTCTAAAGATTATACTTTTACAAACTCAACGGGTATTTTTAATCTCACTTTTGGAGTTAAGTTTTAAAACGTAATAGCTACTCACAAAAAAGGGTGAAGCTCAATAGAACTCCACCCTTCTGCATATAATCGATTGACTGATTAACTGTTTTAATGCACGTTTGATGCATCTACTTTTCCTGCTCCTTTTTTAATGAGGAATACAAAAGGAACACAAACCAAGAACATCACACCCAAGTACAAGAACACATCCATGTAGGTAAGTACTGTACTTTGTAAAGTCACCATTCCTTCTAACGATTGGTATGCTTTATCTAAAGCCTCATTAGCCGAAAAGCCTTTACTCATAAAGTTACTTTGCATTGCATGCAATCGTTGTTGCACTTGCAAACTCACTTCGTTGATGTTTGGTAATAAATTAACGCGGTGTTGCTGACTAATTCTAGAGATTACAGTTGTGATAATTGCAATACCAAATGATCCACCTAACTGACGCATCATTCCTGTAAATGCAGCTCCCTCGCCAATATCTTTACCTTTTAAAGTAGATAAAGACAGTGTTGTAATTGGTACGAATAGCAACCCTAAACCAATACCTCTAACAACCAGTGGCCAGAACATGGCATCTCCTGATGTATCTGGTGTAATTAATTTATACATCCAGAAACTGTATAAGAAGAAGATGGTGAATCCTGCGGCAACCATGTATTTCTGAGATACTCCACGCTCTAGTAATTTACCAATAATAGGCATCATCAATCCTGTTGTAATGGAACTTGGAATCAAGAGTAAACCCGCATCGGTTGCTGTCCAGCCCAAAATAGATTGGGTGTAAATCGGGATGATGAAAGTAGATCCAAATAACCCAAATCCTAAGATGAAAGTCATGATGGTTCCTGTTCTCAAATTCGTGTCTTTCAACACCCTTAAATTCACAACTGGAAATTTGTAAACCAGTTCTCGCCAAATAAACCCGATTAGCCCGAAAAGTGTAACAACACTTAAAATTACAATGGTTGTATCCTCAAACCAATCGTCTTGCTGGCCGTGCTCTAAAATATATTGTAGCGATCCAATGAATGATGCAAGTAATAATATTCCCCACCAATCCACTTGATTGGCACTTAACTTTTCACCGTATTTCGGACTACGCACAAAAATGATTGTCAAAATTGTGGCAGCAATACCAATAGGAATGTTGATGTAGAAAATATAAGGCCAAGAGAAATTATCTACCAAAAATCCACCCAGTGGAGGACCCAAAGTTGGGCCTACAATTACACCCATTCCGTAGATGGCTTGCGCCATACCACGTTTTTCTATCGGGTAACTTTCTGTAATAATGGTTTGAGCTGTTACCAAAAGGGCACCTCCACCTAAACCTTGAATAAAACGGAAAGCTACCAACTCCCAAATATTTGTGGCATTACCACACAAAAACGATGAAATGGTAAAAATGACGATGGATGCCGCAAAATAATTGCGTCTACCAAATTGCTTAGACAACCAGCTTGTCATAGGAATGACGATTACATTCGCGATGGCATAAGCCGTAATAACCCAGGCAATGTCATTTAAAGTGGCTCCAAGACTACCGCGCATATCGTTGAGTGCAACATTCACAATTGTGGTGTCAACAATCTCAAGCAACGCACACAGAATGGCTGTAATTGTAATAATTACGCGTCTGAAGCCATATTCTACTAAGCTGTCTTGATCGGTCATAATTATTTCAAGTGAACATCAACTTCAACGTTCATTCCTGAGCGGATAAGGTCTAAATCTGAAGCATCGTTGTTTTCTGTAAATTCAATTTTAACTGGTAGTCGTTGCACTGTTTTTACAAAGTTTCCAGTTGCATTATCTGGAGGTAGTAAAGAGAATCTAGCTCCTGTGGCAGGTGAAAATGAAGTAACTTTACCTTCTAATTTGTGGCTCGGAAAAGCATCAACATCAATCTCCACCAACTGGCCAATTTTGATATCAGATAGCTGTGTTTCTTTAAAGTTTGCAACTACCCATTTCTCTGTAGTGTTAACCAAATAGAACAAAGATTGCCCCGGTTGAACCAATTGTCCTGGTTGAATATCAACAGCAGATAATTGTCCATCAATTGGTGAGGTAACAATGGTGTAATCCATATTTAATTGAGCAGCGTCTAAACGAGCTTTTGCTGTTTCTACGTTGGCCTCAGCAACCAATACTTGTTTTTCAGAAATAGCTGTTTGATTGGCAGCAGCATTCTTCTGACTTCTAGAAGCCACTTGCTGACTTTTTAAAACTTCCAACTGTTTTTCAGCCTGTTCTTTGGCTGCTTGAGCTTCTTCAAACTGTTGTTTGGTAATGGATTTGTTTTCGTACAGATTTTTGTAACGTTCAAAATCGTTTTGAGCTCTCCATAAGCGCACTTGGGCAGTTTCAATATTTCCCTCAGCCGTAGTTACGTTTGCTTGAGTAGTTGCGTAGTTTGCCTGGTATGATCCAATGCTTGCTTTGGCTACTTCCAATTGACTTTCTGCGGCAGCTAAACTTGCTTTGGCTTGCTCCAATTGAACTTTATAATCGCGGTTGTCGATAACAAACAGTGTATCTCCTTTTTTCACTTCTTGGTTATCGGTTACATAAACCTTCTCGATGTATCCGCTAACGCGAGGAATAATAGGGTTCATGTTAGATTCTACTTGAGCATCATCTGTTCTTTCGTGAGAGAATGAATCAGTAATTTGATAAGCTCCAAATGCACCACCAACAACCACTAATACAGAAATTATGATGATGAATTTTTTATTGGTTTTCTTAGTTTGGCTCATTTTATAATGATTATTTTATTGTCAATGTGTTACTTAGGTTTCCTAAAGCGGTGATTAGTTCGTAGTATTTTTCGCTGATTTCAGCTTGGGCATATGCTAAATTGATTTTTGCTTGAAGTTGATCAACATCGGCTTGAAGCAGGTCATTGATATCAACCATTTCGTTATCGTACTTATCTTTTACAATGCGGTAGTTCTCTTTCGCTTGCTCCTCAGATCGTACATACACATCGTATTTCTTTTGAGCTAAAACATAATTCTGACGAGCTTCTTCAATTTCAACTTGAATTTCATCTGCAACAATGTTGATGTGATGCTGTAATTCTTGAGCTCTACCTTTAGCAGCTTTCACTTCGCTACCAGCTTTAAAAATGTCGGCCAAGTTGTATGAGAACCCTACACCCAGATTCACCGCATTTTGAACCGTTACTACATTTTCAATATCTAGTGCTACGTAACCCGCCATAATTGAAAGCGAAGGGAAGTAGGCACTTTTTGCTACCTTAATTTGGTGCTGAGCAGCTTGCTGTTGATATTGCAGTGCTTGCAAATCATTTCGAACTCCAATTGAATCATCTGAAACTGTAGCTACATTTTTAAATTCAGTGTCTTCGGTTTCAATGATTGTACCTTCAGGAAGTTTGAGTGATTTAGCCAATCGATAATTGATAATGCTGGCAGTTTTAATGGCATCATCCAGTGCCAATTGATCACTAGCCTCTTGTAATTGAGCTTTCAATAAATCGTTTCTAGCTATTATGCCTTGTTCTTCTTTCGCAGTAAAATCTTTTACTCGCTGTTTAGATTTAGCCAAATTCTCTTCAAGTAATTCTACTGTTTTAGTAGCCTTATACAGGTTTACATAGCCATGAACCGTTTGCAAGGCAATTTGCTCTTTGTTGTTTTTCGAGTTGAAAACAGTTGCTTGAAAATTGTCTTCTCCAGCTTTAATTGTATTGCTGATTTTAAATCCCGTGAAAACAGGCATTGATGCAGCAGCCTGACCAAAAAAGATATTGTGAACCTCCGGAGTTGCTGAACCTTCACCACCGCCTATTTTCAAATCAATAGTTGGGCTGTTGATGTATTGATACTGGGCTCCTATGTTTAGGTCAGGGTAGCGGATGTTTTTGATTGATTTTAACTCAGCCTCAGCTGTTGTTACTTGTGTTTCAGCAATCTTAGCTTGATCGCTGTTTGAGAGTGCCATTTGTATGGCTTCTGTTAAGGTAAGCGCCTTTTGTTCCTGTGCGTAAATGATGCTTGTTGGCACCAGCATAAACATCAGGATAGCCATTTTACTTTTCATAAGTCAAAAGTCCTTTGATTGTGTTTTGTATGTGAGCTGTAAGCTTAGTTGCTATAAACTCATCGATTGATTTTTGCGATTTTAAGTTGTAGTGTTCAGCGTAGTATGGGCGGTTGTCGTAGAAATAGAAGTACGTTCCAAAGATTGCAGGGATAATCAATGGAATTTCAACGTCTTTTTTAAAAGCACCAGCTTTTTGCCCATCTCGAACGAACTGCTCAAGAATTCTAAAACTTTCGCGTTTTTGCTTCGCGATTTCTTCGAAATCTATGTTTCTGTTTCCGTTAGCATATTCCACATTCACAATGCGGTGAATGCGGTGCTTTTTGTGAATACGTCTGACGTATTGAGCAATTAAATCATCTACTTTTTCTAAATAGCTTTTATCACTTAGAAGCACCTGACTCATCATATCTCTCGAATCAGAAATACCATTGTTAATCAAAGCTTCAAGCATCTTTTCTTTAGATCCGAAGTAGTATGATATCATAGAAACATTCACTCCAGCTTTTGAAGCGATTGCCCTCACTGATGTGCCATCAAAGCCATGCTCAGCAAAGAGCTCTGAGGCTGCATCAAGAATGTTTTGTTGTTTCGAATTAATTTCCATTTGGCTTGAAATTCTTTTGCAAAGATGTACAAACATTCAATCAAACGTTTGTTTGGTTTTTAAAATTTGCAAAGAATTAACAAATGGCTGTAATCCGTTTATAGAGCGATGAAATTTGGTTATTAAAATAGAACTATAAAGTGTCTAATTGCTTCTTCAATCGGTTTAATCCATCAACTAGTAATGGTCTTGGACAAGCAATATTCATGCGTACAAATCCTTCTCCAGCTTGTCCGTATAAATGTCCAGAATTGAGCCATAACTGTTGTTCTTCTTTGAGTTTTTCGCAGAATTTTTCAGAATCGATGGAGTAGGCTGATAGGTTAAGCCAAACCAAATAGGTTCCTTCTAGTGGTGTAATTTGAATTTGAGGTAATTCCGTTTCTACAAATGATTTTAAGAAAAGATAGTTGTCGTATAGATATGAAATAAGCCCTTCCATCCAAGCTTCACCATCTTGGTATGCGGCAATTAAAGCTGTACTTGCAAAGGGAGAAACCAAAAACATTTCTTGCTTGTGAAATGCTTTTTCAATTTGATCTTTAACAGTTGGATTAGACGTAAAAACGTATCCAACTTGTAAACCTGCGAGGTTAAACGTTTTGCTTGGTGAACAACAAGTGATACTCATATCACTGTAGGGTTTGCCGAGTGACGCAAAAGGGGTGTGTTTGTGTCCAGGGAAAATCAAATCGGAATGAATTTCATCTGAAACCACTTTTACGTTGTTTTTCAAACAGATATCACCAATTTGCTTCAATTCTTTTGCAGTCCAAACTCTACCTGCTGGGTTGTGTGGATTGCTTAATAAAATCAACTTAATACTTGGTCGAGATGCTTTTTCTTCTAGGTCTTCAAAATTGATGGTATAAGTTCCATTTTCGTAGTTCAGATTGCTTTCAATTGCTTTGCAATCACAGTTTTCGATACAAGAGAAAAAATGATCGTAAACAGGGGTGAGTAATAAAACCTCATCCTCTTTTTCGCAAAAAGCATTGATGATTCCAATTAGGGCAGGAATAATACCTGTTGATGGTATAATCCAACTGGGATCTACATCCAATTGATGGCGTTTTTTCCACCAATATTGAATGGAAGTGTTGAATTCATCGGGAGTTAAACTGTATCCAAAAACACCATGATCAACTCGTTTTTTGATGGCACTTACAATTTCGGGAGCTGTTTCAAAGTCCATGTCAGCAACCCACATTGGTAATAAATCTGCGTTTGATTCAGCATCCCATTTAATGGAACTCGTATTTTTTCTCTGAACGATTTTGTCGAAATTGTAAGTCATAGTTCAAAGATGAGGAATCAATCTTTTAACTCCTCACACAAATACCCTAAACCTGTAATAAACTGGATTGAATTTTCAACTTGGCTTTCGTTTGTCGAGTCAATTCTAAAAATGTTATCTCGATCTTCTAAATCGAAATTCCATTTTTGCTTAAAAAGCATGGAGTTTAAAAGTGGTTTTAACCATTCAACAAGGTGCTGACTGTTGATATTGGTTTTATATACATAGACCATTTTAGTGTGGTTTTAAGATTCAGATTCACTTGGCTTTTCAGCACTTTTACCAAACCATTCTTGTTTGATTTTTTCGCGTTGCGTTTCATCCATTTGATCCCATTTATCTTTTAGGTTTTGCATTTTACTGTGTTTACATTCTTTGCGATGATGGTGTTTGCCACCGCCTCCATGAAATCCTCCAAATAAGATTTTTGAAAGCACTAAAAGTCCCATGGCTTGCCAGTATGTGATGGTTGTAACAACTGGAACTACCTCATGTAATACGTTGTTCCAGAGCTGCATTACAATGTATCCCACGCCAAATATCACCAAAATGATAATGGGAATGAAAAGGAGCATTTTGCCTTTTCCGAAGCGTTTATTTCCTCGATGATTCATGATTCTATTCATTTAATGTTGTGTAAATATGTTGCAGCCGTTCTCTTAATTTTTTAACGGCATATTGTTTTCTAGAAATGATCGTTTTTAAGTTTTCTCCTGTTAAATCAGCAATGTCTTGCAGAGTAAAATCATCCATCTCATTCAGTACAAAAACTTGCCTTTGCTTAGGTGGGAGTTCTTGAATGGCACTCATTAAAGCATCTTGTAAGAAAGCTTGCTCCATATCTAAATCGGGTAGTGTGTAATCGGTAAGTAACCCCTCAGAAAAGTAGAGTTCGCCAGATTCATCGGTAAATGATAAATCTTCTAAGTTGTCGATAGATTTTTTTCTACTTCGATCGATGATTTTATTTTGACTTACCCGGTACAACCAGCTCTCCATTTGCTCAATGGATTTTAAATCGACAATGTTGTTTAAACTCACCCAAACGTCTTGCAAAATATCTTCTGCATCTTCATCGGTACTTACACGGCTGCGTATAAAACCAAAAAGTTTTTTGCTGTGCTTTTTTACCGTTTGAATGATGCTTTCTTGCTTCATATGTATGGATGAAGTTGCTCCCACATAACTAAAGACGGACGAAGTTGAAAATTACTTTAAATGATTTGAAAAATTCTTTTGAAAGCAAATTCAAGAAGTAAAATCTTAGATTACGGTCGAGAATTTATTCAGCCAACCGAATGCCCATGTATTGCCACTGTAAATGTGGATGGAAAAAATTGCGGTAAGTTTTTCGACTGTGATGTGGAGGAGTGGCAATTGAAGCACCTCTCAATACCATTTGATTAACCATGAATTTGCCATTGTACTCGCCAATGGCGCCATCTGCAATTTTAAATCCGGGGTAGGGTAGGTAAGCGCTGTTAGTCCACTCCCAACGTGAGCCCCAATTGATTTTATCAGCAGCGGCTTCCCATTCAAATTCTGTAGGCAAGCGCTTCCCTTTCCAAGCGGCAAATGCCGAAGCTTCATAGAAATTTACATGGCAAACTGGTTCGTTCCACTTAATTTCTTTCAGTCCGTTTGGAGTATAATTCATCCATTGGCTATTTACAAAATGCCAATAAAGTGGAGCTTTTGCTTGATTTTGATTGACCCAATCCCAACCTTCGGCATGCCACAGCTTAAATTGCTCATAACCGCCATCTTGCATAAATTCAAAGTACTCTTTGTTGGTAATCAGCTCTTTTTGAATTTGATAATCTTGCAAGTATACTTGATGCCTGTTGTGTTCATTATCAAATGAAAATCCTTCTCCTTCAAATCCGATTTCATACAAACCAGCTTCAACTGAAATCCATTTATTCTTACTCGATTTTGATTTTCTTTTTTCAAAATATGTTTCGAAACGTGGAAACAACGGATTGTGACCTAAAATATATTTGATGTCGGTTGCTAAAAGCTCTTGATGTTGTTGTTCGTGGTTGATGCCAATCAACAGAATGTCTTCTAATTCTTTGGAAATAGAATTCTTTAAGACCTGCTGCATGGCTTGGTTTACATGCTTTCGGTATTTGTAAACTTCATCAACAGTTGGTCGGCTTAAATTACCTCGATCTGTTCTTAGAACGCGCTGGCCAACAGTTTCATAATAACTGTTGAATATGAAATTGAAATCCGGATGAAAGACCTTGTAGTTGGGTAAATGTGGAATTAATATGAAGGTTTCGAAAAACCAAGTGGTGTGACCCAAATGCCATTTGGGCGGACTTACATCAACAACTGGTTGAACTACGTAATCTTCTGTTTTTAAAGACTTGCAAAGCAATTCAGTGCGTTCTCTTACTTCGTTGTAAAGTGAAATCATAGACTAGGGTTGATTATTTTACTTGCCACAAAACATCAGTGAACCACTGTTTAGAATCGTAGTTATGAGATATGGGTTCAAATCCAGTTTTCTCAGCCAAATTACGAATATCAGCTAATGAAAATTTTCGGGATACTTCCATGAAAATGGGTTCGTATTTCTTGAAAGAAATTTCTTCATCACCCAGCTGAACAGTTTGATCTTGTTGGCTAATTAAAAAGCTTTTGCAAGCACCTGTTTGAGGGTTGTAAGTTGGGTAGTGTACAAATTGATTTAGCTCAAAATCGGCATGTAATTCATCATTCATTCTTTGAAGTAAATTCAAATTGAATTGAGCCGTATATCCTGTACTATCATTGTATGCTTGAAGTATTGTTTGCGGATCTTTTTTAAGATCAAACCCAATTAAAACCAAGTCTTTTGGAGATAGCATACTTGATAGTTTTGAGCAAAATGCAATAGCATCTTCGTATACCATATTCCCGATGTTTGAACCGAGAAATAAAACAACTTTTCTTTGATTTGATCGATCGCAAATGCGTTTTAGAGCATCAAAATAATCTCCATTTTCTGGTTTTATTTTCAGCTCAGGAATATCTTGACTTAATCGATCTTCTAAGACCGAAAGAATATGTTCTGAGATATCAATAGGTGAGTAGGTGAACGGAGCATTCTTATCTGTTAGGTATTGCAGTAAATGTTTTGTTTTTGAACCATCACCGGCTCCTAGCTCAATCAATTCAAATGGCTCGCTGTTTTGTAGAAAAGGCTCAGCCAATTGCTCTGTTTTATTTTTAAAGATGTCCATTTCACTGCGTGTGAGGTAGTAATCATCACAGTGCATGATTTTTTGGAAAAGGACATCACCTACAGCATTGTAAAAATATTTAGATGGAAGTGTTTTTTCAGATTGAGTTAAACCATTAATCACATCATTGAGAAATGTATCGTGATTTTCGGTTTCCTGATCTATATCGTTGATTTGGGATTTCATCATTCGTGTTTTGTGAGCAAACATTTTCTGTTAATGAAAGTGTTTTAAGGGGATTATGTTCATTAGAAATGTCATCTAATTTAAAAAGAAAGCCGACCATCAGAATAGATAATCGGCTTACATTGAAATTGAAAGAATAAATCTTAGTGTGGCATTTTAATAATTGCCTTGATGGTTGTTCCTTTTTCAGAATCTTCAACCGCTTGATTAAATTCATCAAACTCGTAATATTTCACCAACTTATCGAATGGGAATAAACCAGCTTTGTACAAACGAATTAATCTTGGGATGTAATCATCAGGTGTGCTATCTCCTTCGTTTACAAATGAGATTGATTTACCACCTTGAATAACGTTAGCATCTAATTCCAATTTATCAGCAGCAACAATTACAATAGCCATGTGTCCCATTGTTCTTACAGCTCCCATGGCATCGCTAATCACGTTGTTTCTACCAGTAGTATCAAAACCGTACATTACACCATCAGGGTTTATTTCTGATCTAACGAATTCGGTTAAACTTTGATTTTTACTGTTTACAGTATGTGTAGCACCTAATTCTTTGGCCAATTCCAAACGATTATCGTGGATATCAGCAGCAATAATGGTTGTGCATCCTGCTAGTTTTGCAGCCATAATGGCACTTAATCCAACTGCACCAACGCCTACAACAAGAATGCTATCTCCAGGGCCTGCTTTTAAGAAATTAAGAACAGTTCCGCTTCCTGTTTGAATTCCACAACCCAGTGGGCCTAATAACTCAAGTGGAATGTCTTTATCTACCTTAACAACATTATTTTCTTTTACTAAAGAGAAGTTGGCAAAAGAAGATTGTCCGAAGAATCCAGCTCCCATTTCTTTTCCTTCATGATTGTGGTAAGGGCAAGTTCCGTCAGTTGGATGTCCACCAAAATTCAATTCCATGAAGTTTAAACAGTAAGAAGGGTGACCTTTCACACAGTTTTCGCATTCGCCACAACTAGCTGGAGCCATAACTACGTGATCTCCTTCAGCAACTTTAGTAACTGCGTTTCCAGTTTTAACAACTACTCCAGAACCTTCGTGTCCAAATACGGCTGGTTTAGGAAATGGAAAAAACTCATCGCGCATGATTAAATCAGTGTGACATAATCCTGTAGCTACAATTTTTACTAGGATGTCGTTTGGCCCTAATTCGGTATCTAATTTGATATTTTCTAAGTCGAACTTAGCTCTCGGTTCGTTTATTACCGCTGCTTTAGCTTCCATATATTTTACTTTGAATGATTCTATTATTTGTAACAACAAAGCAAAGTATATGTTGGTACATGTATTAGGATAATCTTCCTAAATGTTTGACACTTTTCTCCAGACAGCGTTAAATAGTTCTTAAATAAAAAAGGTACTGTTTATAAAAACAAGCCAAAAGACTAAAAAAAGTATTTTAGTCAGTTCAAAAGAAGACTCTATTACAGA
>MDTF01011568.1_pt1 | contig 22288 bp, 21 predicted proteins | sample 811191 | NCBI WGS metagenome assembly MDTF01 (sample SAMN05326649, study PRJNA326480) | marine metagenome | isolation source: seawater | place: Southern Ocean | collected 2011
AAGTGAAATGGAAGCTAATGATCTTCAAGGTATTGATATTGGGGTATATCCATTAACTAATAATGAGTGGGTATTGGGAAAGAGTGGTTTAAAAGCTATACAGTACATGGCATTTGGAATTCCAACAGTTGCAACAAACGTAGGGACAACTCCTAAGATTATCAATCATAAAATAAATGGATGGTTAGTTAAGACCGATCAGGAGTGGATTGAGGCCTTGGAAGTGTTGATGAAAGATTCTAAACTTCGTCGTAAAATTGGGGAAAATGCTAGGCTAACTGTTTTAGAAAATTACTCAATAAATGTAATTAAATTTCAATACAGTTCAATTTTAAATAAAATAGTTAAAAATTAAAAATTAAAAATTAAAAATTAAAAATGAAAAAAAAGAAAATATATATAGCTGGTTGTGGTGGAATGCTTGGTGATGCCTTTTATAACGTTTTTGGTGATAACTATGAACTTAAATGCACAGATATTGATTTAAATGAGCCATGGCTAAGTTATCTTGATTTTCGTAATTATGAGGCATACCTTTCAGATGTATCTGAGTTTGAACCTGATTATCTTTTTCATCTTGGTGCCTTCACTGATTTAGAGTATTGTGAGACTAACCAAGATGAAACTTATGCTACAAATACACTGGCAGTTGAAAATGCAGCGCATATTGCTAATAGGCTTGATATTCCAATTCTTTATATCAGCACTGCTGGGATTTTTGATGGTACACAAGATACTTTTGATGATTGGGATTTACCTAACCCATTGGGACATTATGCTCGCAGTAAGTATGCTGGCGAACTCTTTATTCAACAGAATTGTCAGCGCCATTTAATCTGTAGAGCGGGCTGGATGATGGGTGCAGGCCCTAATAAAGATAAAAAGTTTATTCAAAAAATTATGAACCAGCTGAAAGAAGGTAATAAAGAGCTTTTTATTGTGGACGACAAACTTGGAACCCCAACCTATACTTATGATTTTGCTACTAATGTAAAGCTGCTTCTTGAAAAAGAATTTTGGGGACTTTATAATATGGTTTGTGGAGGTATTACGGGGCGTGATGAGGTTGCTAAAGAGCTCTTAAATATTTTAGGACTTGAAAATGAAGTTAAAATAACTCTTGTGGATTCTGACTATTGGAAGAAAGAGTATTTTGCTGAACGTCCATCGTCTGAAAGGCTTATTAATAAGAAGCTAGATATTCGTGGTCTTAATATTATGAGAGATTGGCGTGTTTGTTTAAAAGAATATATTGAGGATTTTTATCAAAATTATTTATGATTTATCAACTTTAATTAGTCTAACAAGTATGGAAAAAATTATTTCTAATATTAATTTATGTGTGGAATAGCAGGATTTGTAGTTAATCATGAAAGTAAGCTCGATTTAACATCTATTACCAAAAAAATGGCTGATATGATTAGCCATCGAGGTCCAGATGATAGTGGAGTTTGGGTTGATGAAACATCCCAAGTTGCCTTTGGTCATAAAAGACTATCGATACTCGATTTATCTATGGCAGGACATCAACCAATGAATTCTAAGTGTTGCCGCTATACACTTATATTTAATGGAGAGATTTATAATCACAAAGATATAAGAATCAAGTTACAAGAGACTAGTGCGTCATTACTTGATTGGAAAGGTCACTCAGATACAGAGACATTATTAGCTGCAATTGTAAATTGGGGTGTAGAGAAAACGCTAAATGAGTGTGTTGGAATGTTTGCTATTGCGCTTTGGGATAGAGATGAAGAAATTCTAACATTAGCACGAGATCGTTTGGGCGAAAAGCCACTATATTATGGCTGGCAAAATAATACATTTATGTTTGGTTCTGAATTAAAAGCATTAAAAGTCCATCCTGATTTTATTGGTGAAATTGATAGAAATTCATTAACACTTTTTTTGCGTTATAACTACATACCAGCTCCATATTCGATATACAAAGGAATTAGTAAGCTCTCTCCTGGTTCTTTCCTTCAATTTCCAATAAAGAATAAAGAATTAATTTCAGTAACACCTTATTGGTCATTGACCCAAGTTGCAGTCAATGGACAAAGAAAACCCTTAAATTGTAGTGATGGAGAGGCAGTTTCCTTACTTGAAAATTGTCTTGGTGATGCTATAGAGGATCAATTGATAGCTGATGTCCCTCTTGGTGCATTTTTATCTGGAGGTGTTGATTCTTCGCTAATTGTATCTATGATGAAAGACAGGTCAACCAAACCCATAAAAACTTTTACAATTGGATTTGATGAATCAGAATTTAATGAAGCAGGACATGCTAAGGAAATTGCAAAACATATAGGAACCGAACACTCCGAGCTTTATATTTCGCCACAAGATGCCCTTGATGTTATTCCCCAACTACCTCAACTTTATGATGAGCCATTTGCTGACTCATCACAAATACCGACTTTTCTTGTTGCAAAGATGGCAAGTAGTGAAGTTAAGGTTGTACTTTCAGGAGATGGAGGCGATGAGTTATTTGGAGGCTATAATCGATATTTATGGAGTCGATCAATACGCAATAAGACCAGTTGGATGCCAAAATCAGTTCTTCATGGACTAGGGTACACTCTTGGTAAAATCTCTACTCCTACTTGGGATAGAATTAATAATTCAACTTCTGGACTCATCCCATCTCAATATAGAGTGGCAAAAATGGGAGATAAGATTCACAAGGTAGCGCGACAACTTACTGTCAACACTGATTTTGATTTATATCGTGGACTAGTTTCTCAGTGGCAAAATCCTGCCGATATTGTAATAGGTGGTAATGAATTAGATCTTCAAATAACTGAAGAGGGTATTGAAAAAATTTCTGAAGATATTGAGCACCGAATGATGTTTATGGATACATCAACTTATTTACCAGATGATATACTTTGTAAGGTTGACAGGGCATCAATGGGTGTCAGTCTTGAAGCACGTGTGCCTTTACTCAATCATAATGTAGTAGAATTAGCTTGGCAGATGCCACTTCATATGAAAATTAGAGATGGGCAGAGTAAATGGGTTTTGAGAGAGTTGTTATATAGACATATCCCTAAAAAATTGATTGACAGACCTAAGCAGGGATTTGCTCTGCCTATTGACGCGTGGTTAAGAGGACCCCTACGTGAATGGGCAGAGAGCCTTTTAGAAGAGACACGACTTAAAAATGAAGGTTTTTTTCATCCAAGGCCAATCAGAATTGCATGGGAAGAGCATCTGAAAGGAAATAATATGCATAACCAACTTTGGGGAATTTTAATGTTTCAAGCTTGGCTTGAAAAAGAGTATTGAGCTCAATAATGGTTAAGAAAAAATTACTTTTTATCGTTAATGCAGATTGGTTTTTCTTGTCACATCGACTTCCAATTGCCATTGAGGCAATTAACCAAGAGTATGAAGTTCATATTGCAACTACTATTACTAATGGACTCGATGTACTTAAAAACAATGGACTGATAGTTCATCCCCTCAACCTTCATAGAAGTCGCTCTGGGGTGATATCGATATTATCTGAATTTAAAGAAATTCTCGGTGTTATTCGTTTAGTTGCACCTAATATTGTTCATTTAGTAACAATTAAACCGGTTTTATTAGGAGGTATAGCATCAAGATTACTTAATGTTCCAGCGGTTGTTTATGCAGTTTCTGGCCTTGGGTATACCTTTTTAAAAAAAGGGTTTTTAGCTTTTTTTACACGAAAAATTATCATTTATCTATATCGATTAGCTTTTAGACACAAGAATAAATGTGTTATTTTTCAAAATAATAATGACCAATTAACTCTTTCTAAACTTGCACTTTTATCATCTAATGAGGCAGAGTTAATAAATGGATCTGGCGTAGATCTTTCTGTATTTTCTCAACAACCATTTAATTCTGGTGTTCCTATTGTTATTTTAGCAGCACGCCTACTTAAAGATAAGGGGATTAAAGAGTTTGTTGATGCAGCGAAATTAGTAAATAATAATAATAATCGTGCTCGCTTTGTATTGGTTGGTGAGCCTGATCTTCATAATCCAGCCTCAATCCAGAAACACGAGTTGGATTCTTGGGAGAGCGAAGGAATTGTAGAATTATGGGGCCATAAAGAGGATATGAATAAAGTAATTTCATTATCAACTATTGTTGTGTTGCCCTCATATCGAGAAGGATTTCCAAAAATACTAATAGAAGCTGCTGCTTGTGGTCGTCCAATAATTACAACTGATGTGCCAGGCTGTCGAGATGCAATTGAGAAAGACGTTACTGGTATTATCGTATCAGTTCGAAATCCTATAGAGCTGGCAAGGAAGATTAGTTTTTTGTTAGATAGTCCAATTTTATGTAGAGAGATGGGTAATGCTGGAAGAGTTCGAGCAGAAGAGATTTTTGATGTAAATAAAGTAGTTGAAAAACATATAAAGATTTATAAAGAATTGTCAAACAGGATTTTAGTTTAAACGATTATTATGAAATTATTAAAAGAAGATCTTCAAGAGAAAGGCAAAAAAAACTTTATTAATTTAATTAATGAAAAAGAATTAATTAATGATTTTCATTATGAAAAAACAATTAATTTATGGGGTAAAAATAATCATAAAAAAATTTATCAAAGCCTCCAAAATATCATGATAAATAACTACAGCAAAGTTTTTCAAGTTTTCTATATATGAAAAAATATCTAATTACAGGTGGAAGTGGATTTGTTGGAAAACATATGCTTGGGTTATTAAACACTCATCAATGTGAAATTAGTGTTATTGCAAGAAAAAAAAATCATGAATATGAAACATTTATCTGTAATTTAGGTAGTGAAAAAATACCTTATGATGCATTAGACTCAATAGATACAGTTTTTCATCTTGCTGGTCTAGCTCATGATATAAAACATTCCCCTTTATCAAGCAACCTTTATTATGATGTAAATGTTAGTGCTACTATTGATTTAGCTCAAGCTGCTGCTGATAATGGCGTAAAGTCTTTTGTTTTTGTAAGTAGTACTAAGGCAGGTGGGAGTCCTATTATTGGAAAATGTTCAGATGAAATTGACCAGTTTGAACCTGAAGGAATTTATGGAAAAACTAAGCGGGAAGCAGAACTAAAGCTTTTGCAAATAGGAGAAAATTCAAATATGAATATTTCTATTATTAGGCCTGCATTAGTCTATGGTCCCAATATGAAGGGGAATTTGAAACTAATGTTGGAAGGAATCAAAAAAGGTTTTTTCCCACCACTACCAGAGATTGGAAATATAAGATCTATGATCCATGTCGATGATTTGGTTAATGCGATTTTATTGGTTTCAGAAAATGATTGTACTAACGGTGAAATATACATTGCAACAGATGGTGAATCATATTCTTCTCGTGATATCTTCAATATCATGCGTGATGTTGTTGGTAAACAACCTTTAAAATGGAGTGTTCCAAAGTTTGTTTTTCTTTTGCTTGCTTTAATAAGTCCACGAATTCGATACAAAGTTGATAAACTACTTGGTGATCAATGTTATTCTTCAAAGAAGTTAAAATCATTAGGATTTATAGCACAAAAAAAATTAAAGGAAATGAATGAAACGTCTTTTTGATTTATTTTCTAGTGTTACTTTAACTATAGCTTTAATTATTCCAATGATACTGATTGCTATTTTGACTAAATTAACTTCAAGAGGCCCAATAATTTTTTGGTCAGACAGGGTTGGTATTAATAATAAAGTTTTTCAAATGCCTAAATTTAGGACTATGATAATAGAAACTCCTTCAGTTGCTAGTCACTTACTAAAGAATCCTAGTTCTTATTTATCTCCTATTGGTGGTTTTTTACGCTCATCTAGCTTAGATGAGTTACCACAGTTAATTTCAGTCTTAAGGGGGGATATGAGCATTGTTGGGCCTCGACCTGCATTGTTTAACCAGGATAACTTGATTGCTTTACGCTCTGAAAAAGGAGTAGATAAATTATTGCCTGGAATTACTGGCTGGGCTCAGGTTAATGGCAGAGATAAATTAACCATAAGTGATAAAGTTAAATTAGATGAGGAGTATTTGCATCACCAGTCATTTCGGTTTGATATGATAATACTTAGAATGACATTTTTAAAAGTTATTAAGCGTATTGGAGTAAATCATTAATATTTTAATTTTGCATTAATTTAAGGTATAAAAAACCCAATATATGTTTAAAAGAATTATCAATTTATCAAGGCTTAATAAACAATTAATTATGTCATTTTTTGATGCAATAATTATTGTGTTAGTATTACTTGCATCTTTCTCTCTGCGCTTAGGTGTTTGGTATATACCAGCAGGAAGCTTAAGCTTAATAATATTTGCTGCCCCTATTATAGCTATACCAATTTTTAATCAGTTTGGACTATATCTAGCTATTATTCGCTATATTGACTTTAAAGCACTTTGGTCTGTAGTTCAAGCAGTATCTTTGTATGCCTTAGTATGGGGGATAATTAGTTTAATGGCTTCTATTGATGGCCTCCCTCGATCAGTTATATTAATTAATTGGGTTTTATCTATATTATTAATTGGTGGTCTGAGAATTTTTGCCCATGCTATGCTCAGTGGTAATTTTAAATTATCAGTACTTAATATTCAGCCTAGAAATAACCAAAAGAGAGCATTAATATATGGAGCTGGAGATGCTGGAATTCAATTATCATCAGCATTAGAGCACTCATCTGAGTTTAATCCTATTGGATTTGTTGATGATGCTAAAGAATTACATGGGAAAAATATTAGAGGGTTAAATATCTATTCTGCTAATGATATTAATTATGTAATTGAGAAACTTCAAGTTGATGAAATACTACTTGCTATACCTTCTGCGTCCCGAAGTAAGCGAGTTTCTATTATTAATACATTAGAGCCATATTCTGTTGTTGTAAGAATGCTTCCTGGAGTCTCAGAATTAGCTAAGGGGAAGGTCAGTATTGGAGATTTGCGTGAAGTAAGTATGGATGATTTATTAGGTCGTGATGCTGTTAAATCGAATAAAAAATTATTAAGTAAAAATATTACCAATAAAGTTGTAATGGTTACAGGAGCTGGTGGATCAATTGGATCAGAGCTCTGCCGTCAAATTAAATTTTTAAAGCCTAAGTCATTAATTCTATATGAGATGAGTGAATTTGCGTTGTATGAGATTGAAAAAGAATTGTTAATTGGTACTACTAATAATACGACTATTTATCCAATACTTGGAAGTGTTAATAATAGAGCTCGGCTTGAAAATATTCTTAGTCACTTTGGTGTCAATACCATTTATCATGCTGCAGCTTATAAACATGTTCCAATGGTTGAATACAATAATACAGAGGGGATAGATAACAATATATTTGGGACATTAAATTGTGCTCAAGCTGCTATTAATAGCAAAGTAGAAACCTTTGTGCTCATATCAACAGATAAAGCAGTTCGTCCAACCAATACTATGGGGGCAACTAAACGTTTTGCTGAACTTGTATTGCAAGCCTTATCAAATAAAGATAATGCCACACTATTTTCAATAGTTCGCTTTGGAAATGTTCTTGGTTCTAGTGGATCAGTAATTCCATTATTTAAAAAACAAATTAAAGATGGTGGACCTGTGACTGTAACAGATCCTAACATTATTCGTTATTTTATGACTATAACTGAGGCAGTTGAATTAATAATTCAATCAGGCTCAATGGGGGAGGGCGGGGATGTTTTTGTATTAGATATGGGGGAGCAAGTCAAAATTGATGATTTAGCTAAAAAAATGATTAAGCTTAGTGGTCTTCAGATAAAAGATGATTTGAATCCTGATGGTGATATTGAAATCAAATACACTGGGCTGAGGCCGGGTGAAAAACTATTTGAAGAGTTATTGATTGGTAAGAATACCAGTGAAACTGAAAATCCTCGCATAATGCGTGCTAAAGAAGAGAGTCTGGAGTGGGTTGAATTAAAGGTTATTTTGGATGAATTAAGAGTTGCTATTAATGAAAATAATTATTTAAAACTTCGTGAACTTTTAGTTCAAGCTGTTCCTTTGTTTAAACCGCAATGTGATGTTATGGATATTTTATATAAAAAATAAAATGAAAATATTAGTGACAGGAGGTTCTGGATATATAGGTTCTCACACCTGTATTGAATTAATTAAGGCTGGGTATCAGGTTGTTGTTGTTGATAATCTCTGTAATTCCTCTATAGACTCACTAAAGCGCATAGAAAATTTGTATAGTTGCAAAATTCCATTTCATAAGCAAGATGTAAGAAATCAAGAGGCAATGAGGAGTATTTTTAAACAGTATAATTTTGATGGAGTGATTCATTTTGCTGGCTTAAAGGCTGTTGGGGATTCTGTTTTAATGCCAATTGATTACTATAGCTCAAATGTGGTTGGAGCAATAGCAATAATGGAGGTTATGAAAGAGCAGAATTGTCGAGCTTTAGTTTTTAGTTCCTCAGCTACTGTTTATGGTAATCCACATAAAGTCCCTATCAAAGAAGATTTTCCATTGTCAGCAGCTAATCCTTATGGAAGATCAAAGCTGATGATTGAGGATTTTTTACGAGATGTTTTTGTTTCTGATAATTCCTGGAGTATTGGACTTCTTAGATACTTCAATCCTGTGGGAGCTCATAAGAGTGGACTTATAGGCGAAGATCCTAGTAATATTCCAAACAATTTAATGCCATACATTTCACAAGTAGCTGTTGGTAATTTAGAAAAACTTCGTATTTTTGGGGATGACTACAAAACACCAGATGGAACAGGTGTGCGAGATTATATTCACGTTGTTGACCTAGCAAAGGGACATGTAAAAGCTTTGAAATTTTTAAAAAATAAATCTCAATTATTGACCGTGAATTTAGGTTCTGGAAAAGGACATTCAGTATTAGATGTGATTAAAGCATTTGAGAAGGCTACTGGCATAAAAATCCCATATGAAATTGTCTCTAGAAGAGAAGGAGACATTTCAACTTGTTATGCTGATCCTAGTTATGCATTAGAAATACTAGAGTGGAAAACTGAATATAACTTGACCCAGATGTGTGAGGATGCTTGGCGTTGGCAATCTAAGAATCCGAAGGGATACTAAAGGTTTTATATTCATATAAGATTGGCCTATTTAATTATTTATCAAAATATTTGACAATAACAATTTAGATGTAAAATGTGATTTTATATCGCTCACTCAATTTAATAAATAATATAAATATTTTTTTTAGTGAGTAATTATAAAATTAACCTTACACTCAAAAAATGAAAAATAATTTTCTTGTAATTGGAAGTAACTCTTTTTCTGGGGCATACTTTACAAAGTATCTTCTAGAAAAAGGACATAATGTTTGTGGAATTAGTCGCTCCGAAGAGCCAAATAAAGTTTTTTTACCATATAAATGGACTAATAATTTAGATACTAATTTTGAATTTATCCAGTTAGATCTTAATTCAAATCTTAATGAAATAAAAGAACTAATAAGGTTAAGAAAGCCAGAGTATATAGTTAATTTTGCTGCACAGGGGATGGTTGCTGAAAGCTGGTTAACGCCAGAACACTGGTATCAAACTAATGTTGTGTCCCAAGTCAAACTTCATGATGAGCTAAGGAAGATAGATTGTATAAAAAAATATGTACATATTAGTACTCCAGAAGCTTATGGAAGCACAGATGGAGGCTGGTTAAAAGAAAACTATAATTTTTCACCTAGTACCCCTTATGCTGTTTCTAGAGCTGCTTGTGATTTGCATCTTTTAAGTTTCTATAAGGCTTATGGATTTCCAGTAGTTTTCACTCGTGCTGCTAATGTTTATGGTCCAGGTCAGCAGCTATATCGAATTATTCCAAGAACGATGCTTTCAGCGAGATTAGGTCGCAAGTTAAATCTTCATGGAGGTGGCATTTCAGTTCGATCTTTCATTCATATGGAAGATGTTTCTTCTGCAACTTATAAGATTGCACTTAAGGGCAATCTTGGTGAAACTTACCATATTTCTACTAACCAAACTATATCTATTAAAGCGCTAATTCATAAGATTTGTGATATGACAAGGGTAGAATTTAAAGAAATAGTTGAAATCACTGATGATCGTTTAGGTAAAGATCAATCTTACCTTTTGGATAGTTCAAAATTAAGAAATGAGCTTGCATGGAAAGATCAAATCAATATAGATGAAGGGCTTAAAGAGACTTTATCTTGGATTGATTATAATATAGAAAGTCTTCAGTCACTTCCTTATGAATATCTTCATAAGATTTAATTATTAAAAACAATATGTAGTATGATTTTATTTAAGTAGGTAAAATTATCTCAATATTTAGAAAGTTGAATCTCAACAAAAATGAAATTATCTGAACTTCAGTCTTCAATGCTAAGAATAAGGTTAGTGGAAGAGTCAATAGCCAAAAAATACTCTGAACAAAAGATGAGATGTCCAACTCATTTATCAATTGGTCAGGAGGCTATTGCTGTTGGGGTTTGTTCTAACCTTACGAATGAAGATCAAGTTTTAAGTACACATAGGGCCCATGCCCACTACCTTGCAAAAGGAGGTTGTTTAAATTCTATGTTGGCTGAGGTTTATGGAAAGGTCACAGGATGCTCTAAAGGAATGGGCGGGTCAATGCATTTAATTGATAAATCAGTCGGGTTTATGGGTAGTACTGCTATAGTAGGTAATACAATTCCAGTAGCAGTTGGCTCTGCTCTTGCAATGAAGATACAAGAAAAAAAATCAATTAGCTGTGTTTTTTTTGGAGATGGTGCTACCGAAGAAGGTGTTTTTTATGAATCAATCAACTTTGCAATAATCCATAACCTCCCTGTTCTCTTTATTTGTGAAAATAACTTATATTCAGTATATTCAGGCTTAGAAGTTAGACAGCCAAAGGGAAGAAAGATATTTGAAATGGTAAGAGCTTTCGGCATAGAATCAAGCCATGGTGATGGAAATAATGTCCAACAAGTGAGTGATTATGTTGAATTAGCAAGAAACAAGATCATGTCAGGAAATGGCCCTCAGTTTTTAGAATTTGATACTTACAGGTGGAGAGAACACTGTGGCCCTAATTATGATAATGATATAGGCTATAGAGAAGAAGAAGAGTTTTTAGAATGGAAAAAAAAGGATCCACTCAAGGATGTTTTTGAAAGTAAGGATATAGACCTTGTTAAAGTTTTTTTTAATAAATTTAATGCTGAAATTCATCAAGCACATCATTTTGCTGAAAAATCTGAGTTTCCTACAGATATAGATTTCCAACAATTAGTCTCCTCTTGATATTATGAGAAAAATTACTTTTGGAGAGGCGATAAATGAAGCAATTTGGATTGCAATGAAAGAGTCTAAGGATGTAATTACATATGGACTTGGAGTTCCCGATCCAAAAGGAGTTTTTGGAACAACACTAGGCTTGCAGGATGAATTTGGCGCAGCAAGGGTTTTTGATACTCCAACATCTGAGAATGCTATGACGGGTGTTGGTATAGGTGCTGCTATAAATGGTTTGAGACCTATAATGGTCCATCAGAGAGTAGATTTCTTTTTGCTAGCATTAGACCAGTTGATAAATAATGCTGCAAAGTGGAATTTTATGTTTGGTGGTGCTAGCAAGGTTCCGATAACTATAAGATTAATAGTTGGTCATGGTTGGGGTCAAGGCCCAACTCATTCTCAGAATTTACAATCACTATTTTCTCAAATACCAGGACTAAAAGTTGTTATTCCTTCAACCGCTTACGATGCCAAAGGCTTGCTATTGGAAAGTATTTTTGATGATGATCCTGTAATATTCCTTGAACATAGATGGCTTTATGGATTAGAAAGTAATGTGCCAAAATCAAGTTATCGTATTCCAATTGGAAAGGCTAACTTAGTTAATGAAGGTTCAGACCTTACAATTGTCTCATTGTCATACATGACAATTGAAGCAATACATGCTGTCAAAGAGTTAGAAAAAATAGGAGTTTATTGTGACCTAATAGATTTAAGGTCTACTAGCCCTTTAGATTATGAATTAATAAGAGAATCAGTTAAAAAAACTGGCAAACTAATTGCTGTAGATTCGTCAAGTAAAAGTTTTTCTGTGGCAAGTGAAATTATTGCGGATTGCTCAATAGAGTCCCATAAGTACTTACAAAAGCCCCCAAAGATAGTGGCTTTGGAGAATGCCCCCTCACCAACATCCTTCGGTTTAACTGATTCATACTACAATGGAGCACTAGAAATTTATAATGAGGCTATTAGTTTGCTAGGAATAAAAGAAAAAAATACAAAAAATAAATTTTTTAAAGACAAACCCCATGATATTCCTGGTGAATGGTTTAATGGACCGTTCTAGTTACTTAAAATATGTATATAATGATGCAGAATTTAGTCAATTTGAGATTTTTTGTTTAATTTACTTGCAACACTAGGCGTGTATTCATATGAATAACTCTCATAAGATAATAATTTCTATATCGAGCGATATTGGCTTTTATTTAGCCAAAGATTGGCTCAAGAATGGAGTTAAAGTATCTGGTACTTATAGAACAAGAACTGATAAATGTGATGAGCTAGAGAATCTTGGTGCAGAACTCATCAAATGTGATCTTTCTGAGATTAATTCAATTGATAATTCTATAAGAGAATTAAATAATCTTAAAAATTGGGACAATCTAGTCATCGCTACTGGAAGCCAAGAGCCTATTGGTAATTTTAGTAATTGTAATATAGATAGCTGGTCAAATTCAATTAATGTTAATTTCATATCTCAAATAAGATTTATTCATGGGCTTCTGCCTAATAGAAATCTTGAGAACTCTTTTAATCCGTCAGTTCTTATGTTTGCTGGTGGAGGAACCAATAGTGCCACAAAAGATTATTCTGCATATACTATTTCAAAAATAGCTTCTATTAAGATGGTTGAATTATTAGATGCTGAAATCACTGATACTAACTTTTCAATACTTGGGCCTGGATGGGTCAAAACTAAGATCCATGAAGCAACTTTAAAATCAAAGGAAGCAGCTGGTGATAACTACTTTAAAACTATTAGTATGCTTAAGAAGGATGGTATAAAGTGTAATCCAATGGAAGAAGTTATTGATTGTTGTAATTGGATTCTTTCTTCAGATAGAGAGTTAGTGGGTGGAAGAAATTTTAGTTCAGTTTTTGATCCATGGGATAGTGATGAGATAGAGAAAATTAGAGGAAATCCAAATAATTTTAAACTTCGTAGATTTGGAAATGAAATATTTGAGGATAAAGATTAATGAATAATGAATTAAGATTAATGATTACTGAAATGGTTAAGAGGTCCGGAGAGGGTCATATTCCAAGCTCATTTTCAATAGTGGATATCATAGAATTCTTATATAGAAGAGTCCTGAAAATAACCCCTCAAACTGTTAATTCAGATGATAGAGATTATTTTATACTAAGTAAAGGCCATGGTTGTGGAGCACTTTATTCTGTTCTTCATAAGTTTAAGTTTTTGACAGATCAAGACATTTTAGATTACTCAACTTCTAAGGGAATTTTAGGAGGACATCCTGATTCAACAAGGGTTCCTGGAGCAGAGGCAAGTACTGGGTCTTTAGGACATGGCTTTCCTACTGCTGTTGGTGTTGCTTTAGGGCTAAAAATTAAAAAGAAATCTAATAGAGTTTTTGCTCTATTGGGAGATGGTGAATGTCATGAAGGAACAATCTGGGAGAGTGCAAATATTAGTGCCAATCAAAAGTTGGGTAATTTATGTGCAATCGTAGATTGGAATAAATCTGCTGCGCAGTTAATGCCAGTAGATGATCTTCCAGGTAAATGGAAAAGCTTTGGATGGGATGTTACTATTATTGATGGTCATTCTCAGAGTGAACTTGAAAGTTTTTTTTCTAATTTAGATTTTGATATTGACTCAAAACCAAAGGTTCTTTTAGCTAAAAATATTAAAGGAAAAGGTGTTTCAATTACTGAAGGACATGGAGCTTGGCATCATAAAATTCCTAATGATGAGGAATTCAAGATAATGAAGAAGGAGCTGTCTTTATGAAAAAATTGAGACAAGAATTCTCTGATACAATGGTTGAAGTAGGATCCAATGATCAAGATCTTGTTGTAATGGTTGGTGACATTAGTCATGGAATATTAAAGCCTTATGCAGAGGCTTGTCCGGGTAGATATTTTAATATAGGTATATGCGAGCCTTCAATTGTAAATCTTGCATGTGGGCTATCTAAGGTTGGACTGAACCCAGTAGTCCATACAATTGCTCCCTTCATAACCGAAAGATCTTACGAACAAATAAAATTAGACTTTGGATATCAAAATCTAAGTATGAATCTAATTACAGTTGGTGGATCATTTGATTATGCTCAGCTTGGATGTAGTCATCATTGCTATACAGATGTCTCTTTATTGGCGCATCTAAAAAGATCTGTAATTGTCTTACCATCTAGCCCAATTGAATTTAATAAACTTTTTAAAGATCTTTATCAACAAAAAACAATAAACTACTTTAGATTGACTGAGTATCCTCATGGAGTAGTATTTAAGGAAGAAGAGATAGAATTAGGAAAAGCTATTAAAGTTGCATCGGGAAATGATATAACAATAGCTGCGTTAGGGCCACAATTAAAAAATGCATTATTAGCTAGAGAAGCCCTTCAATCTTTTGGTATTTCAGCTGAAATAATTTATTACCATTCATTTAAACCCTTTGATTCATTGGCTATTAAAGAGAGTGTTAGTAAAACGAAGCATCTTATTTCGCTCGAAGAACTTTCTGCACATGATGGTCTTTTTAACCAATGTTTGCATTCTATAATTGGGATTCCTAATATTAAAGTTTGTCAGATGGCTGTCAAAGACTTTATAAGAGGCTATGGTTCATATGAAGAATTATGTAAAAGTGCTGGATTAAGCCATGAAGATGTGGTGGATAATGCAAGAAAATTATTAAATAGATAGGAGAGACAAGTGAGTTTTAATGACATTTTTGAAGAAATTAAAAATAGCCCTGATAAGCACCCAAGAGGTTGTGAAGATTATATAAGAATTGAAACTAAATTATTAGAAATAGTAAAGAAGAGTGGTTTTATTTCTGGTGGTTCTGGAAATGATAGCTATGGCCCTTTTGGTGAAATTTCATTGCCATATTTTAAAATGGGTACTATTGACTCACTTGATTTGTTTGGCCTAGATGAAATGATAATTTTCTCTTATTACTTTAATAATAGGAATAGATATAAAAAAGTTTCAGATCTTGGAGCTAATATTGGGCTTCATTCAATATTAATGAGTAAGTCTGGTTACCAAATTGAAGCTTATGAACCTGATCCAACACATATTGAAATGATAGGAAAGAATTTCAAACTAAATAGTGTTGACTCAGTAAATTTAAATCAAGTTGCAGTATCAGATGTTGATTGTAAAACTAAATTTGTAAGAGTGTTAGGTAATACAACTAGTAGTCATATTGCAGGTGCTAAAGATAATGCTTATGGAGATCTAGAGACTTATGATGTTGATGTAGTCAGCGCTAAAGAGATATTTAAGAATAGTGATTTTATTAAAATGGATGTTGAAGGAGAAGAAGCAAAGATTATTTTATCTACAACAAAAGAAGATTGGGAAAATGTAGATATGGTTATGGAGGTTGGTAATGAGAAAAATAGAGCAGCTATCTATGATCATTTAAATAGCATTGGTGTAAATATGTTTTCACAAAAGCAAGCTTGGGAGAAAGTAGAGGTTGTCGATGACATGCCTGCTAACTATAAAGAGGGGTCTTTATTTGTATCGCTAGATAATAAAATGCTTTGGAATTAATAATATAAAATATAATTTAAATATATATAAAAAAATACTGTAAATTTAATTATGCTGAAATTTCACGATAGACACGAAAACCTTACTGAAAAACTATATAACGAAGAGCTAGATTTACCTCACCGATATGTATTTGTATTAACTAATATTTGTAATTTAAGGTGTGACTTCTGTTTTCAGGATCGTGATAGACGTTCTGATGCTATGACAATCGATGACTGGTTAAAAGTAGTTAATCAGTTGCCAGATTATGCGAGAGTAACTCTAACTGGAGGAGAACCTTTAGCTTTTAAGCAGTTTGAAGAAATTTTTCATGCAGTTTCAGATAAACATCAATGTAATATGATTACTAATGGATTGCTGCTGAATGAACAAAAAATTGACTTACTTCTTAGTAAGCCAAATTTCAAAGTTTTGTCCATTTCAGTTGATGATATTGGAAACATAATTAGAGATGTTAAAGTTAAGCAGTGGGCTAAGATGCTGGAAATAGTAAAGTATTTTCATCGTCGTAAAAAAGAGTTAAAAAGTGATTGTATTCTAGATATTAAAACTGTTGTTCTTGATAGTAATAGCCAAGACTTATTTTCAATTCATAAGTATAGTGTTGAGTCATTAGGTGCAAATACTCATGCCTTTCAGTTTTTAAAAGGAAGTGATCTTCAACACTCAGATACAATGAGCGACATGGAGGAGATGTTCAAGCCTACAGCCGCTCCTGTATACGAGAATATTGAAGTTATTTATGAACAATTAGAACTTATTAGGCAATATAATCAAACTTCAGAATCACAAGCCTTTGTTCATCCAAAAGTTCTGGATTTATCATCTAGTAAGCCATTAATTAGTTTTGACTATTTGAACTTAGCAAAATTTGAAAAAAAGAATTACCATAAATGTAAATTTCCCTGGTCAAGTGTTCATATTAATGTTGATGGTAATATGTTTCCATGTATTGCTTTTAGTATGGGTAATGTTAAGAGTCATTCTTTAGAAGAAATTATGAAAAGTGAAGCAACTAAAAAATTTAGAAAAATACTAAAAGAATCTCTAGTTGAAGGCTGTAATCGTTGTGGCTGGATAAGACCAAAAGATAGTGAGTATATAATCCCAATAAAGCAAGCAATACCCGTAAGTAATGTTACCGCATGACTTCATCACAAGTTTTGATCATAGGTGGGACAGGCTATGTTGGAAGTAACGTATCTAGTCATTTAAGCAGTTTAAACTACGATGTTAAGTCTCTGGGTAGGAAAAAATGTGATTTAACAACTATAGAGGGGCGTGACCATCTTATTGAGTTGCTGTCTGAGAAGCCATCTCATGTAGTCTTTTTAGCGGCACTAACAAGATCTGTATCAGAAACGATTGATAGTTGTTTTTATAATATTAATCAGGTCGAATTTTTTTTATATGCATGTAGTAAGGCCCCTCCTTTAAGTGTTTGTTTTATGAGTGCTGCAGACATATATGGACATGGGGGACGTCAAGTGTCAGAATTAGGGAGCTATTCAGTTGAGAACCCATATGGAATGTATAAGTTGTTTTCTGAAAATATTCTAAAGTTTAGCTTAAAGTCGATTTGCCCCTTGTCAATATTACGATTTTCTGGTGTTTTTGGAGGCCAAGGAGATCAGACAAGTTTAATCTTTAAATTTTCTAAAGCAATCGTGGATAATAAAAAAATCACCTTGCATAGTAATGGTGAGGTTTATAGAGACTACTTGCCGGTATCGTTATTATCGAAAGTTATTGAGTTAGTGATTAAGTCTCCATGCAACGAAACCTTTAATGTTTCATGTGGTGAGGATATTTCTATTATAAAATTAGTGAGATTAATTGAAGCTTCGGTTGATAATACAGCTAAATTATCTTTACTAGAGGATGTGAGGTCACGAGATTTTAGTTTATCACTTTCAAATAAAAAACTTCTTAAAAAATTTCCAATACTTTCAGATTTTGACTTACTAGAAGAAATAGGCCTTTTTGTAAAAACCATTCATTGACGTTGTTCGGAATAGTTGTAAAGTGGATTATTTGTTTTTATGACTAGATACTTTAATTTTTAATTACATAAATAATATATAGAATGAAAAGAGAAATAGACTTATTAAAATTTTATCCAAAATCTAAAAGACCAATTGCAGATCGTGGTAATTTAGTTACTGATATAGATAGAGCAATAGCTAGAAAGTTTGATATTGAGTATTATGATGGAGATAGGCTAACTGGCTATGGTGGCTATGGCTATAGTCCAAGATTCTGGACTGATACAGTTGCACATATAGTAGATGTTTATAACTTAAGTAACAATTCCAAGATTCTTGATATTGGCTGTGCAAAGGGTTATATGATGCATGATTTGTCTTTATTAATTCCTGAAGCAGAAATTAAAGGTATTGATATTTCACAGTATGCAAAAGATAATGCAATTGAATCAATGCAAGAAAATATTACGGTTTCTAATGCTAATAACCTTCCTTTTCCAGATGATTATTTTGATGTGGTGATAGCTATAAATACTCTTCACAACCTTCCACTAATTGACTGTAAGCAAGCTTTTAGAGAAATAAATAGAGTAACAAAAAATAACTCTTTTGTTATGAATGATGCTTGGAGGGATGAAAAAGGAGAGCAGTCAATGCTAAATTGGAATTTGACCGCGCTTACTTATATGAGTTGTGATGACTGGAAGGAGTTTTTTAAAGAAGTTAACTATAAAGGCGATTATTATTGGTTTTTTGCTGAATAATAATTTCTAAAGCTAAAATCTAATTTTTCGAGTTAAAAATAACTTCCTTTGAACAACAATTAGTATTGTTAAATTTCAAAATTAAACCATTTGCAGGGTTTACTATTAGTTGATAGATAAAATGTCTTTAATTAAACTAAAATTTTTATGCGTCTTAATTTATTTAATATAAAACTTCTAAAATGCTTAAAGTAAATGCAGCAGTTCTTACTGAACTAAACAAACCTTTAGTGATAAAGCGTCTTGATTTGCGACCATTAGAATCTGGTCAGATTCTTGTAAAAATACTTTATAGTGGCGTTTGTCGAAGTCAACTAATGGAGGTTCGTGGTCTCAGAGGCAAGGATCAATGGCTCCCACATTTACTGGGACATGAAGGATCTGGCATTGTGATTGATACTGCTCCTGATGTTAAGAAATTTAGTAAAGGGGATGAGGTGATACTTTCATGGATTAAAGCAAGTGGAATTGAGGCTAAAGGCGCATTATATGATTCAGATAATGAGGTTATTAACTCTGGTAAAGTAACTACATTTAGTAATTATTCAGTAGTTTCTGAGAATAGACTAATTAGTAAGCCTAAGAATTTAGAGTTTGATACTGCTATTCTATTTGGTTGTGCACTTCCTACAGGTGCAGGAATGGTAATTAATGAAATCGATGTTAATAAAAATTCTTTAGTCATTGTTATTGGACTAGGAGGGATTGGTTTATCCGCTATCGCAATGTTACTAGCTTTAAATGTAAAAAAAATAATTGCAATTGATACTTCTACTAAAAAATTAGATCTAGTTAAAGGTTGGGGTGTCGGACATGTAATCAGTGCAAGTAATCCCAACCTTAATGAGATAATTTATAGTATATTTCCAGATGGAGCAGATTATTGTATTGAATCTGCTGGGAAAACATTAACTATCGAGCTTGGGTTTTCATTGTTAAACAGGCATAAAGGAAAATTATTGTTTGCTTCGCACCCTCCAGAAGGCGAAAAAATTAGAATAGCTCCGCATGAACTAATTAGTGGGAAAAATATAGCTGGTAGTTGGGGAGGGGGAATTGATCCAGATCGAGATATGCCCATTTTGTTCCATAATTTTAATTCTGCTAATTTTCCCTTAAATTCTTTTTTAACTAAGCCTTATTCGTTATTTGATATAAACAAAGCTTTAGAGGATTTGGAGTCTGGAGAAGTTTTAAGGCCACTTATAAAAATGGAACATTAAATCATCATTACTAAAAATAAGTTTATCTTTTTAATGTTTTATAAATTTCTATGATACTTATTTGTAAATCTCAATAGTCTTATTGATATTATCATAGTAAACAGTTATTCAGTATTTAGCTGCAATTAAGGCTACTGTTAAAATTACGCATAGTATTTCCACATTAAGAGCTAAGGGTATTAACAGTTAGCGCTCTATCCTTTTATAATAGATCAAGAGAGAGCTTAAGCTTTAACTACTTTAGAAGCGCGGAAATATATTTAACTAAATCTACGTTATTTACTGTATTTTGGTTACCTATAATCTGAACATCAATTGCTGCTGCTGTCGCGCCTATAAATACCGATATTTCAGTATCTATTCCACTACCTAGACAAATAGATGCAAGTGATAAAAAAGCATCTCCTGCACCAACTCTATCGACAACATTAGATGACAATGCAGGCACTTTAAAGCTGAGGTTTTCATCTACTGCATAAGTATGAAGACCACTAGAGCCTTGGGTTACTGAAATGAAACCAGCATTAAGCAACTCAGCAGTAATTTTACTCAAATCAGCTATTGAATCTATACGATTATGCCTAGCTAGTCTTATTTCTGGCTCATTAAGTGAAATAAAGTTAGCAGAGTTGTAACGATTTACTACATGATATCCTCTATTTCCACTGTTAATTTGTGTATTAACAGCTAAAAATTTAGATTTTCTTGAGATAACTTCAGTCATTGAGTCAGTTATAAAACCATTACCATAATCTGGCACTACAACGATATCAAATTTTTCTAAATTTGATTCTAGCCACTCTGTTAATTTTATATTTTCATCTATATTTGCATTTTGCCCATCTGATGAATGGTAAATTTCAAAAAATTTATCCATATCATCGTCAACAAATCTCTCTTTAACAATGGTTTCTGCTTCTTTGAAATTAAAAGTTTGTTGAGTAATATTCGGCAGTAAACTATTAGTAATAAAGGCATTATAATTTTCTACCTCAGAATTACCACCTAGCCCGGTAAATAAAGTTACATTATCCACAAAAGAGGCAATATGATTAGCAACAGCAATTGACCCACCAGGGTAATCTTGAGAATATTTTTTACATACAGATGCGTGAATTCCTTTTCCAGTCTTTCCTAATGGGGTTACAAAAGTATAGCGATCAATAATTGATTCACCAATAACTAAAACTTTTGATTTTCGTACTTTATTAATTGATTCTAGGACTTCAGCTAAAGTGTGACTTAATTTAAAATTACTTATGTATTCTTTTACCTCTGGAGCAAAAACCTCAAAACTACGATTTAATAAATTACTAGAGCTGAAAACTAGGTCATCAGTAAAAAAAACTTTACCTTGATAGAGTTCAACGGCTTGTCGCTCTTTAGAAATCATTTTAGTGATATCATCACCTTCTATTTCATATTCTTTCCCTTTAGCATAAACATTGGGTTTAACTATTTTGATTGCTTCAATAGCGCTAGGAAATGGGCATACTGAAACATGATCGACGATTTCTAATGCTGCTAAGCTTTCAGCTCTTAAATCTTCAGAAAATATTGGTCTATCAGGACCCTTTCTACAAAACTCATCTGAGGTAAAAGTAACGATAAGAATATCCCCTTCCTTTTTTGCTTGCTGGAAATAACGTATATGCCCCAAATGTATTAAATCAAACATACCATGGCACAGTACAATACTCTTTCCCTCTTTTCTATAGTTTTTTGAAATATTTTCTAGTTCACTTAAAGAGATTATTTTTGGAGTAATCATAGGGCTCAACTAATTATTAAATCTTGGTAGCAGGAAGATAGGATTAAATTTCTTTTTTAGATTTGTATAGAAACTTCATTAACATATGACCAACTATTAATTGTAAATCTTCAGATATTTGCATATCATTAATATGAAAATGAATAGGGTAGTCTACAATTTTCCTACACTTACCTCCATCAAATCCTAGAATAGCATAAGATTTCACCCCAAGTACTTTAGCTTCATTGATTACCGAAACAATATTTGTTGAATTTCCACTACCAGAAAGAGCGATTATAATATCATTTGGATTGGCTAATACCGCTAGTTGTTCGGAAAAAATACTATCATATCCAACATCATTTGCTAAACATGTAATGACTGAATTATTATCATTGAGTGAAATTGCTTTGAGGCCTCGACCTTTAGCTTTAGCGACGCCATAAATAAAATCATTTGCTAAATGGGAGGCATTGCCAGAACTTCCGCCATTCCCACATAAGAAAACTTGGTTTCCACTCTGCCAACAAGAGAGTAAATCTTCTGCAAGTTTAGCGACTGGAGACCAGTCTGAATTCTCAAGAACTGACGTTAGTTTGTTTGCATAATCTGAAAAAAAGACATTTGACATAAAATTTTATTATCCAACTAGTTTATTTGTTTGCATCCATTTTAGATTATAAAATTTCTCTTCGTCCTTTAATAAGCCAGAATTAAATTTTTCAATAATTTCAATAATTGCATTTTCGACTTTTTTCTTTGGTTTAAAGCCAGTTGCAAGAATTTTGT
>MDTF01009512.1_pt1 | contig 22271 bp, 19 predicted proteins | sample 811191 | NCBI WGS metagenome assembly MDTF01 (sample SAMN05326649, study PRJNA326480) | marine metagenome | isolation source: seawater | place: Southern Ocean | collected 2011
ACAATTATTAGAGATTGTATTCCAAGAATGGTCTCTCGCCATTCCTAAAAGCTTCTCAGTCGCCTCTACTAAATCATTATAAAGATTTTCTCTAGTCATTTTAATGGTTGCCAACGTCCATAACTAAACCAAGCACGGTGAAAATACCAGCTTAGCTATCGGCCGAGATAAAGGTATTAGAAAGTAGGGAAGTGTCAAGTTCATTGTTAAATTGTGGTTGATTTAGCCTTTGTTTTATGTTATAATCAATGTTATTGTTCAACTTCTACTGAGATTGGTCCGCCACGCGATACATACCCACCTCCAATTTCATCAATATTTACATTCATGTCATCAGTGGTGTTTATTCCTACAATATTTACATTCAAATCTTCATTTGAGTTCAATCTAACCGTTATGGTTCCGTCCTCATTTAGGGGGACAAGGCCGTAATTTGTACTTGGTACTAACGCATTGTCGCTAGGTTCGCCCGCATGAGCCATTGGAAAAAGGTTAAATTGTTTAAGTGTCAAACTAGTTAAACATATTGCTATTACTGTCAGCACGCTTTTTGTGTAGTTGTCAATTTTAAAATTATCCATAATAATTTTCTTTTAGTAGATTCTTTGCTTTTTGATTTTATTGTCCTGAATTTATCTGTGCTGTATCTCATTTAACGAATACAGTTAGTAAAGAGGAACTCTCTGGAGTGCTTTCCTGTCCACCGAAACCAAAGCTAGCTACGAAGCGAAAACTTTGCTGGAAGCCGTTCACCCGCCATAAGCTATATGCTGTGTTGTGCGTAGGCTTTTTGTTTTCATTTCAGTCAATCTAATGTTTTTAGATAGTCCAATATTTCGTCCGAAGCCTTAATCATTTTGGTTTTTACTTGTTCTGTCAGTTTTTCCAGATTATTAAAATCGGGATTTTCAACCAAAGTCGTTTCAAGAATGGAATATTTTGGCATTTCTGTTTTGTCTTTATTCCATTTAGCGTTTTTCAGCAGTTCCCAATAATTTTTTTGAGTCGAAATGGTATTACCAAGTAACCAAATCTCGAATCTCATTTCCACGTGATTCAGAACAAGTCCGAATTTTAGCTTTTTGCTTTTTAAAAAATCGTTCGAGTAATAGAAATAGGTAAAGTCCAAATATCCATGTAGAATCCCAGCAAACGAATATTGGTCTGAAAGAGTTTTAATGAATTCCGTTCTTAAATTCATAACGAATTTCACGAGCTCATTATAAGCAATTAATATGTCGCCTTTTTCAAGTTGTTCTTTATAAACTGCAACATATTTATTTAAATTCTCCATTTCCTTTTAGGTAAAGTTCTTTGATTGGCGGTTTTGTCATCTTACGAACAACGTTCATGGCTAAAGCAAGCACTGTGAAGGTACGTGCTTAACTATCGGCCGAGATAAAGTTATTAGAAAGTAGGGAAGTGTCAAGTTCATTGTCAAAACGTGGTTGGTTTTGCTGAGTTCTAAGTTAGTACTAGTTTATTTAGTTATATGTTCTGCAATTTCTTCTGGCCAGATGACAAATTGCCCATATTGTCCGTCTTTTTCAACTCCGCCTAATTCTTTTCCTCGCTTTGTTGTAATCCAGTCATCATATCTTTTATACATCAGTTTATTGTCAGTCAACCAGTCATTTACTTTTCGACTGCTAATTCCTGTCAGTTTCGATAATTCTTTAGTGGTTAACAATTTTGATTTTGAAAAATCTCTGTTTTTTTGAACGTTTTTTATGGTTTGTTCTGATTGCTTTTCAACCTCTTTATCTACTTTTTTAACTGTAATTCTAATCTCTTCACTTATTGTCAAAAGTCTTTGAACTTCGTTTAATATGTCGTTGTATAAATCTGGGTCTTTTTCTTTGGTTACGTAAATTCCCATTTCATCATTATTTTGTTGCGAAAAGGAATATAAGTTCATTGATGTTACAATAGCTTCATTTTCGTTTAAATAACACTTTGCGTGAAGCGAATTACAAAGGCTTGTTCTAATTCCGATTTGACTTTCTAACCAGTTACTTTCCTCAACTTGTAGTTTGTTTTCTCTGTAAATAATTCGGATGTCTCTTTTTTGAATATTTAAGTTTTCTAAATGGTCTTTTATCCGCTTATGAAACTGAAGATATGGACTAATTAAAATCAGTCGGTCATTGGTGTTTTTTATAAGCTCCTCTAAGTGATATGAAACACCTGTGGTGTTTAAAAATTTGGCCATTTTATATTAAAATTTTCGGTTTTTATCAAATTGTTTGGCAACGGTTTCGAGCACGAAAAGTAGTGCGTTTCTGAGCTGTTTACCTGTCCATCGAGACTAAGCTTACTAAGACCCGAAACTTGCGGAAACCAATGTCAGCCCTATGTTTTATAGCCATTGTTAGCATTAGTTATTTGTCATTTGGTTTCGATGTGCTTAAATTTATAATCAATAACAGTCCAATCTTCACTCATTACTCGTAGGTGTTTGGGGTATTTGCCATTATGACTCCAACATTTAATCTTTTTGGATTTGTTATTATTAAGGTTAAGGATTTGTTCAATTTCTTTCTTCTTCCTTAAGTATTTCTTCTCATAACCCCAAGCTATAAATATATCTTTAGTTTTGTCTAATGTAGTTTTAATGTATTGGTTATTCTCAGAACTTTTCTCTTTAAGTCGTCCACTAAGTTCTTTAGGACTAGTCGCCATTAGAGGAAATAAATTCAGTATGGTTAAAGAACCAAAATCATTGTCAACGCAATAATTATTGATATTTACAATCGTGTTGTCCAGTTTAAGTTCTGTTCCTTTACTTGGATTCATTAATATGAATGTCGCATTCCTTTTGTTTTTATTCCATTCTTTCCTATATCCATATCGATATTTTCTGTCTTGTGAATAATCAACAAAAATTGTTATGGTGGAGCTTGATATCAATGTATTCAAAATAGTTGGTTTTTATTAATTAATGCTAATACGGGATAAGAGTAGTATCACTTTTATCCTGTTTTGGATTGAGGTTATTATTGTATAATAAGTTTGTACTCAGTTGGTTTGCGGTTGGAGTAATTGTGTAAGTAAGTGATCATAGTTTTTAGGTTTCAGTCAAATCTAAATGGTTTTGGGGTTAACTACAAACACATCGTTAAGCTTTTTTAACTTCTTGCTTTGCACGGTTGCGTTACTTTAGCAGCCTTATGGGTTTTTCTAAACAGGTTTCTATTTTAGGTTGTGGCTGGCTAGGCTTGCCCTTGGCAAAAGCTTTTTTGCAGCAGGGCTACCGCGTGTTGGGGTCTACAACCACAACCAGCAAAGCCAACCAGTTGCAAGCATTGGGCATTGAGCCTTTTGTTTTTGCAGCAGAAGAAGTGCCAGCAGCCTTTTTGCAATCGCCTGTGTTTGTGGTTACCATTACGCCACAGCCCGAGGCTGTTATTCAGCAACTGGTAGCGCAAATCAAAAAGCATCCGCCACAATTATTGGTGGTTACCAGTTCAACATCGGTTTACCCAGATGTGCCCAATACGGTTACAGAAGCTGATGCAGTACATCAAGAAAATCGTTCGGGAATAGATTTATTGGCTTTAGAGCAGTTGTATCGGCAAGCGTTTCCTCAAACGGCAAGCATAGTGCGCTTGGGTGGTTTGTTTGGTCCAGATCGTAACCCAGCTCGTTTTTTTAAAGGCAGACCCGTTTCAAATGCCAACCAATCGGTAAACATGACGCATTTAGATGATGCCGTTCAGGCCATTATCACCTTGGTGAATCAGCAAGCAGGAGGGAAGGTATACAACGCGGTATCGCCAGAACATCCCACGCGTGAGGCTTTTTATACGGCCGCAGCCGAAAAGGCTGGTTTTCCCAAACCGCAAACCAGCACCAACAATATGGCGGGTAAAGTTGTTTCATCGGCAGCCATTATTCGTGAATTGAATTATACTTTTATCCATCCAAATCCAATTGCAGCACTTTGATTCGATTAGTTATCTCTATAGCATTTGCCACGTTTATTTCGTTGTCGGTTTTCGGTCAAGAAACCAACAACCCCGAAGTTGTTATTAAAGGAAAAGTCTACAATGAGCTGGGCAATTCCGTTTTCTCCAATTTATTTGTGGTAAACAAGCGCACGCGGAAGGGGAATTTTGCCAATCCCAGTGGCGACTTTGAAATTAGAGCACTAAAGAACGATACCATTTTAATTGGCTCATCGGGTTATACTACTTATCGATTAACCGTTAAAGATTCGGCTGTGAAAGAGCTGTATGTTATTCGGGTACAATTAACCAAGCTGCAAATTCAATTGGAAGAGGTTTCCATTTTTGCTGAGCGAGATTTAGATCAGATTTATGCAGATATCCGCGAGTTGGGTTATGATCCAAAAGACTTTAAAGAAGTAACGGGTGTTAATGCGTTTGCGAGTCCGATTACGGCTTTATATGCATCGTTGAGCAGACACGAACAGCAAAAGCTACGCGCTTATGAGTTGATGAATGAAGACAGACGTAGAGATTTGTTGAAGGAGTTGTTTAAGAAATACGTGAGTGCTGATATCATTGATTTACAAGAAAAGCAATTCGATGATTTTATCGATTTCTGTAATGTTTCAGATGAGTTTATGCAAAATTCTACGCAGTATGAATTCATTGAATACATCAAAATGAAATACCGTTTGTTTGAAGAAATCACCAAGTTTGACGACTACTATCGAGGGGAGTGATATTTTGGTGGATGGTTTATAGTGGATGGTTTATAGTGAAGGGTTTAGAGTGGATGGTGGAAAGTGTAGAGTGTATGGTGTGAAACAAAAAAGGCTGTGAAGCAAATACTCCACAGCCCAAAGTCTACGCTATTCCAAACATCTAGCGTAAAACCTTAAAAGTCTTATACGTTTCCGTAGCTGTTAGACTGACCACCATCAATTGCGATTGTTTGTCCACTAACATATCCAGCGCCTTCGCTCAATAAGAATGTAACAACACTTGCTACTTCATTAGGAAGACCTAAACGTTTTGTTGGGTTTTGAGAAGCGTACTCAGCTTCAGCCGCTTTAGGATCATCTGGATTTACTTGTTTGAATGCCTCAGCAACCATTGGAGTTAAAATAGCACCTGGAGCAATTGCATTGGTAGTAATACCATCTTTTCCGTATTCAAGAGCAGCATTTTTAGTCATACCACTTACAGCGTGTTTTGTAGCTACATAAGCTGTTTGGTTCATTACACCGCGAATACCACCTACAGAAGCAACGTTTACGATACGACCGTATTTTTGCTCTTGCATGATTGGAATGATGTAACGCATACCGTAATAAACACCCATTAAGTTAATGTCTACTACTTTTTTGAAAACACCTAAATCGTACTCAGTTAAAGGTGCTTGACGACCTTCAATACCAGCGTTGTTGTAGAAACCATCGATACGACCGTAAGTTTCTTTTGCTTTGTTAACGTAGTTTTTTACAGCTTCTTCATTAGAAACATCAGCAACAACTGTTAATACCTCTGCATCTGCGTATTTCTCAGTAATTGATTTTTTAGCTTCGTTTAAAGCTTCTTCGTTGTAATCTACTAGAGTTAATTTTCCACCTTGTTTAGCAACTTCTTCAGCTGTAGCTAAACCCAATCCCATACCAGCTCCGGTAATGATGATTGATTTTCCTTTTAATGACATATCTATTAAAATTTATTTTCTTGTTTCAATACACCAAATGAACGCCAATAAACTCAAAGTGTTTATATGTTGGTACATGTTTTTTTAATCTTGGTATTAATTAAAACTATAGGTACACCTATTGGTGATTAAAATTTATAGTTAGTGCCTAGGAAGATGCCCGTATACTCGTAGTATTCGTTGCTTGTTAGCGTTGGCGAGACAGCTTCTCCAAATCCTTTAGAATAGAAATATCCCAATGAAGTTTCAATGTGGTTGGTAACCATCTTAACACCAACAAAACCAGATACAAAGTCTAAATGATTATCAATTTCATCAGAAGTGTAATAGCTGTTGAAATAAGATCCGCCACCCAAAAGGGTGAATTTTTCTGTGATGCTGTAATCTACACCGAAACTAGCTCTAAACGATCCATCTGAACTAATGTAACCATTGAGAGAGTCGTGTTTTAACAATTGAAATTCTTGAGGAAGGGTAAAACTAACGTCACAACTGGTGGTGAATTTTTCGTTCCAGTTGTAAGTAACACCAGCTCTCAAATCAAGCGGAGAGGAAAAACCTGTTTTTATATTAGTGTAATCATATTCGGATACGATGTTGTTTCCCAAAACACCAGTTAGTTCGTATCGGTATGAGCTTCCTTTGCCAGCTATGTTAATACTTGGTGTAGCAATTCGAAGTCCGGCACTTAATTTTTCCCACTGTTTGTGTATTCCTGCGACAAACATCAAGTTAATCGGACTTAGTTTTTCGCGAACAACTGTATTGCTTATCAGGTTGTAATCTGTTCCTCTATATTGCGAGTTGAGGCTTGAGAGGTAACCGTAATTCTGAGCAAAGAAGGTTCCACCTACAGACCAACCATTATTGAGTTTGCGAGCAAATGACAATCCAACCAAAAACATTTTCTCATGAAAGTTCTGGTTGATTTTTATCTTTTGGTTTTCTCCGTTTACCGTTGGAATGTACCAGGTGTTTTCGCCTTCGTACTTAAACTCCATCGGAACCATAAAGGATAGTCCAACTTTCCAATCTTTCACTTTCCGAACCATGATAACGCTGGTGGGTACGGATTCGTAATCTTCAGCCGTAAAATCAATATCTGTATTTCCAAAGCGATAGAGTGGTTCAGCTTCTATTTTGTATTTGAGATAGGCAGAGCCTGAAAGAGAGAATGAGTTGCCTTCGAGTTGAGTGAGTGCGGCAGGGTTGTAGAAAACTGCTCCAGTTGAGTGAACACCGCCAGTACCTGTATTTCCCATCAGCGATTCTTTATCGCCCAATGGTAAGAGGTTTAGGTTATTTACATTTTGAGCCTCAGCATATGAGATAGAGATAGATAATGCTACAACTAGCGCTAAGTGAACTTTAGAAAACATAAATCAGGATTTTGGTTATAACAAGATAACCACTTCATCCTAAATTATCCTTCTGGATCAACAACGAAAAGTGTGTCGTAAAAAAACGAACTGTCTGGAGAAACAAACTTCAAATACTTACGGCCAGCATCAAGCGGTGTGTAGAAATAGGAAATGGTGTCGGTTAAAAGTATTTCGTTACAATCGCATCCTTCATAAATGGCCCTAACCTGAAAGCTAAGCGTATCATCTCCCAAAGAATCTATTTGTAAGAAATTGATATCTCCGCAAGTGTTTTCTAATGTGTAAGCTACTTGAACATATTCGGCAATGTTGAGTTCTAGCGTATCTGGTGACTGAGCATCTACAATAGGAGAGTAGGCGTATGATTGACAAACTTCTTCATCTTCTTCGCAAGCTTGAAAAATGAAACCAGAGATCAGGAATACAAACAGAAGTAACTTTTTCATGGAGAATATAACTCTTCAGAATCCAATTTATTTTTCAAATATAGTCAGATAAAAAAAGCCGATAAATAGAATTTACCGGCTTTTAATCATAAGCTTAATGGGAGTGGAGTGTATCGTTAGTTTTTAATAACCTTGATCAACTCGCTGTTGTATTGTGGTGTTTTAAACTCGATAAAGTAGATACCAGCTTCGCTATTGATGTTCAGGTCAATTTTATCTGTTTGTCCGTAAGACTGTTGGTGCACAACTTGACCTACAATGTTGGTGATTGTTACATCAACATTGTCTTGTAAACCTTCAAACTGTAATGTTACTAAACCGTTAGTAGGATTCGGGTAAACCGCAAATTGCTCACCATCAATTGAACCAACACTTAATGCAGCAATGGTATAGCAATCGGAGGTATCAACACAAGAGTTTTGAGTAACCTCTGCAGCAAATGTTCCGCCAGTACTTGAAGTGAAGGTGTTTAATGTAGCACCCGCAACTGCTGAGTAATTATCATTACAATCTAACCATCTGAAGCTAGCGAATGTGGCATTTGCTTTTAGTTCAGTCATTTCTTGTTCAACGGATACATCAACAGTTTCAACCGTTAAGTCAATTTCGATAACGCTGTCGCATCCATGTTGTGATGCTAGTGTGTCGAAATAAGTACCGTTTTCTGTCCATACATACATGCCGCTTGGTGAAACATATTCAGTACAGGCATTAATAGTTGTTGAAGTATATTCCTCACCATATACGGTAAGATTAACCCATACTATACTATCACAGCCGATAGAATTGGTTAAGGTATCTACATGCATGCCAGAAGTGTTCCACACGTAGTTACCACTTGGAGATACATAACTATCACATGTTGATGCTGATATGTTACCAACTGTGTTATTTAAGATGGTTAAGTCAATAATAATCAAACTATCACAGCCATCAGCAGATGTCCAAGCATCAGTGTAAACACCAGATGCAGTCCAAACAACAACTCCACTTGGTGGTGTGTATTGAGTACAAGCAGTTACACTGATAGAATCATAAACGGTGTAATGAACAGTTAAATCAACTGAAATGAGACTGTCACATCCAGCTGCATTAACAAGTGTGTCTTGATAGAGGCCTGAAGTTGTCCATGTGTGATTACCACTTGGCGAAGTGTATGTGTTACATGTTGTAACAGTTAAGTTACTCGTTGTGCTGGCATCAAATGTTAAGTTGAATGTTATGATACTGTCGCATCCTGCAGCATTAGGAATAGTATCGTAGTAAGTTCCTGTAGTATTCCATGTATAGTTACCACTTGGTGAGGTGTAGCTAGCATCACAGATTAAGTCAGTTACCGTTTCAAATGATGTTTGTAGTGTTAAATTGATAGTAATAAGACTATCGCAGTTTTGACTGTTTGTTAATGTATCGTAGTAAGTTCCTGTTGCGTAGTATGTTTGGTTTCCGCTTGGTACAGTGTAGCTATTACATGCACTAGCCGAAATAGTATTAGAAGTTTCGCATGTATAGTATATATTTATATCATCAAACAAAAAACCATCATTTCCTCCGGCAAAATAATAGTTGTCAATTTGCTGAAACTTTATGACATATGTTGATGTACTAGATAGGTTATAAACAGCATTTAAACTGTCAATATCCATATCAAAATGATTCCAAACCAAATCTGTATAGTTTGGCCCGTGTAAATCGAGCACTTTGGTGAAATTTAAACCGCCATCGTCTGAAATAAAAACACCATCTTCTAAATGGGTTTCATCGTTCCAATCGCTCCACCAAAAACTTAATCTATATCCCGTAGAGTTCGATAAATCAAGCCCCATCCATGCTTCATTTGTAACTAGTGTTCCACCTGGGTTTGCATCTAATCCAAGCCACATGGTGTCTGTATGTGCTGTTGCTGTCATGGAATTCCAGGTTAAAGAAGTGGAGTTCCATATTTGAATTCTACCGTTAGCGTTGCTTGAGGTTGTATACCAGTTGTTATCTAGTGTTCCAGATTCAAATCCGGTGAAATAAGGTGGTGTTGCGTAGTTGGTTATTTGTGCATAACTGGTTATTGATAAGAATGTAATTACCAGAGCGAATAGTGATTGCGAGTAAAATTTTTTCATATTTACAATAAATTGATATTCAGATTAGACGAGGCTTAACTACCTTAAGTTGCTTTATGAATAGGATAATATTTAAAGCATTTTACCTTTAAATTAAAGCATAAAAAAACTCCAACCGTTTCCGATTGGAGTTTGATCTATCCTGTAAAATGAATGAGGTGTATCACCCACATTTGCTATGTCCGCAGCTTTTACAATTCAAGCAACCTTCTTCGTATACTAAACCGTCTGGATCTCCACAGCTTTCACAAACTTTGTCTGCTGCTTTGGTTCCATCTGGAATGAAGGTTTTTAATGATCTAGCAACACCATTTTTCCAAGTGTTGATGAATTCTTTATCCAAGTTGAGGTTTTCAACCAGGTCAACAACAAATGGAAGCGGCATGTTGTGTCTCAATACACCTGAAATCAACTTCGCATAGTTCCAATACTCTTTGTTGAATGATCTAGATAAACCTTCAATAGTAACTCTGAATCCTTGACTATCGGTATATCTGAAGTCGTAACGAGATTCATCGTTATCGTCTTTTGATCGCATAATCCATCCACGACTCACATAGCTAGGAAGCGCAAATGCATCTTCAGCTTTACCCGTAAAGATTTCATACGGACGATCATTTAAAATACCAACAACTGCTAACCAGTCTTCGCTTTCGTTTTTGAATCGGATTACACGAGCATCCAATACATCTGGGCGTTTTGGAGCTACAGCTAAAATCTCGTTTTCATCTTTAGTCTCTTCTTTATCCGAAATCAAAACACCACTTCTCGAGCCATCGCGATATACAGTAATTCCTTTCAAACCGTGTTTCCAAGATTCTAAATAAATTTCACCAACTTGATCTGTTGACACATCACTTGGCAAGTTGATGGTTGAACTGATTGAATGAGTGGTGTATTTCTGAACAATACCTTGAATTTCAACGCGTTTAAGCCAGTCAATTTCAGGAGCAGTTGAACCATTGTATGGGCTTTTCTCGATATCCATTTCACCTGTAATTTCCATCCATTGTTTCACTTTAGGATGATAAACAGTGAACTCTTCCCAAGCGTCTCCTAATTCATCAATGAAAGTAACCTTGGCATTTTGATCGCGGTTGTTCACTTTTCTTCTACGCTTGTATGAAGTCATGAAAACAGGCTCAATACCACTTGAAGTTTGAGCTAGCATAGAAAGTGTGCCTGTGGGAGCAACGGTACTCAAAGAAATGTTTCTTCGTCCGTTTTCCATCATACGTTTATGTAATTCAGGAAATTCCGCTTCTAACATCTGAACAAATTCAGATTTGGTTTCAATCTCAGGGTTAAATCCTTCAAATGAACCACGTTGAATGCTCATGTCGATAGAACTGTCGAATTCAGCTTTACATTTCTCACGCATGATGGCATCAATCACTTTCAGAGCTTCATCTGAATCAAAGCCTAAATTTAATGCAGCAACAGCATCGCCTAAAGCCGTAAAGCCTAAACCTGTTCTACGACCTTTTTTACCTGTATTGTAAAGTAGTTTCCAAGTCTCTTTCTCAACAGCTTTGATGTGATCAGGCTCAGGATCGTTTTCCATTTTACCTAAAATACGCTCAATAGCTTCCAGTTCAAGATCTACTAAATCATCATTCAAGCGTTGTGCCTCATACGTGATTTCATAGAATTTATCAAAATCGAATTCAGCCTCAGGAGTGAAAGGGTTTTTCACAAAGCTGAATAAGTTAATGGCAATCAATCTACAGCTATCACCACCTTGCATAGCTATTTCAGAACATGGGTTAGTAGATAAGTTCTCAAACCCTGGATATACTGAAGAAGTAGAGTAGTAGTGCTGACGGTCCCAGAATATGAGTCCAGGCTCTGCAGTATTGTGTGCACATTGGATAACTGTATTCCAAAGGTCTCTAGCTCTTACTGTTTTTGTGATTTCAGGATTGTCTGAATCGATAGGGAAGCGGTGTGTATATTCAGTATCGTCTGCTACGGCTTTCATAAACTCATCGCTTAAGCGAACAGAGATATTAGCGCCAGTAACTTTAGTTAGGTCTTGTTTGATGGTTACAAAGTCTTCAACATCAGGGTGAGCAATATCCATCGTCAGCATTAAAGCGCCTCTACGTCCATTTTGAGCAACCTCACGCGTAGTATTGCTAAAACGGTGCATGAATGTAACAGCTCCACTAGTTGTTCCAGCAGCATTGTTAACAGCTTCACCAGCCGGACGTAGCGAACTGATATCGATACCAACACCACAACGTCTTTTAAACAATTGTGCCAATTGTTGATCTGTCCACATAATACCACCATAAGAATCAAATGGCGATGGCATTACCACACAATTGGATAGCGATGCAATCATATGTTCATTTCCTAATGCAGCCATTACGCTACCTTGAGGGATAACATATTTGAAGTTTTGGAACATATCATAAATGCGCTCTGCATTTAGTGGTTTTCTGGTTCTTCCGTAGCTGGATAACGAATCCATGAATAGTTCACCGCTTTCTTGGTTGTAGCGTTCTTCTATTCTACCAAATTCACGAGCCATGCGTTGGTGCATGTTTTCAGGAGAAAGTTCAACAAACTCACCCTCACGATTTTTAACAGCATACTTGTTCATCCAAGTTGTTGCTGCAAGCTCGTCACCGTTAAAATATGCTAGAGAAGCCTTATATACTTCATTGTAGCTGAATACTTGACCCATCGGGGAGTCTGTCTCTTTTTGGTTGATCACCTTCTCCACGTTTGAATTGAATTAAAAGTTACGAAATAGAAATAAAGGGTAAAGCTTGTGATTTGGTATCGTCAAAATTGGAAGAAATATTGACTGTTTGTCGTTAACCTGAAGTGAGGTTATTCACCAAAGTTGGGTTGATAAAATATATTTTTAACAACGATGGGCACTTGCGGGGTTATTAACAGCCGAAACAAAGTTTTTGAAGTTTAGGGTATTGATATTTTGAAGGAAATTGTTTATCAATGTAAGGTGTTTCCTGTTGTGATACAAAACGAGATAATAAAGTTTGAAAATCAACACCTTGAGTTTGTGGTTCTGTTGGCTTTTAGAGTTGTTTTTGAGCCTGTTTATAACCTAGTAAATTGTTGATAAATCAAACGTGAATTTAGCTAGAGTTACACTGATTTATATCAGTGAATTAAACAACAGTTTGAAAGAATCCTTGTGTTTCAGCAGTATTAGATGAATCAAAAAATCCACTAAAAATATAAGCTGAGCTGTTAAATAGTTTTAATGGATTAAATGAGTGAAATTCACATGCTGTTTTGTTTTAGTTTGATTCTAGGTTTGAATCTACAATTTCACGAAACAGTGTTTCCAATTCGTCTTTCTTGATTGGTTTTACATAATACCCCGAAAGTTCATTGAATTCTGTGGCTAAACCAAGATCGTCTTCTCGATCAGACGAGGTTACAACATATATCTTAATACGTTTTTCTATTCCTGGATAAAGCGTTTTAAGCTCTTTCAGAAAACCCCAACCATCTAAAAAAGGCATGTTTAGGTCTAATAGAATAATATCAGGAAAGTCTGATGAGTTCCCTTCAATTCCTTTGAAATAGTTGATAGCCAATTCACCATCCTGAAAAGTTTGAATTTTCACATTGGGGCTAATTGCTTCTAGAATTTTTGAAGTGATGAATAGATAAACTTCATCATCATCAATCAAATGGAATGTAGTAGCTCGCGTCATTTGGATTAGTATTAAAGGTTATTGTAAACTTGATTCCTCGGTTTGGTTTGCTATCTATAGTTATTGAGGCGCTTAGAGCTTCAAGTTGTGATTTAATTAAAAATAGGCCTAGTCCTTTGCCCGAAATATCTCTATGAAATCGCTTATAAAGCTTAAAAACTTGATCTCCATGTTTTTTGAGATCGATGCCGATTCCGTTATCCGATATTTCAAGTATCTTCTTCGTTCCTCTTGTATAAGATTTAAATTTAATGAAAGATTCTCGTTCCGTAGATCTGTATTTAATAGAATTTGAAATCATGTTTTGAATGATGCTTTTCATGAAGTGCTCACTAAACTCGAGTTCATTCCATTCTTCCAGTTCTTTAATCACCTTTACGTCTTGATTGTCAATAGACTCTAAAAAGAGTTCAGCACTTTGATCAATAACTTCATTCAGGTCAACTTGAGTTGTTTCAATTTGAGTGGAATTCAAAATTCGAACATATTGAAGCATGTCTTCAATAAGCTCAGAAACTCGATCAGTAATTTTCTTCAGCTTAGGAACCAAGAGTTGATATTCCTCAACGGTCTCTGATTCCATCAACATTTCTGTGAGGTTGGTAACGCTGGTTATAGGTGCCTTGAGGTTGTGGGAAATCAAATAATTAAACTCTCTTAATTGTCCGTTTTTAAGTGTGAGTTGGTAGTTAAGTGCTTCTAGTTTTTTATGCTTGTTTTCCAGTTGTTTAGAAGCTTCTCTTAATCCAATGTTAGAATCTCTAAGCTGATTAATGTGGTTTACCTTAGCTTCAACTCGCTTGTTGTTAATGATGATTAGTGTAAGTAGAAGAATAAAGCAGAAGATTAAGAAAACCAGTCGACCTTCTACAATAGGCTCGTGAAACTTGTTAAGCGTAGCATTTGGAATAAAACTCATGTAAGTTAATTGAACTGGACTTACTATAGTGATAGAATCTGCGCTTGAATTCTTTGAGTTGTAATCATCAGCTAGGTTGTTATGCTTGCTTAACCAAATTCCGTTATTTTTTACAACTGAGGTGTCAGTTCCTTTTGATAAAGATATGAGGTCTGAAGTATATTGAATGTCACTTTCTGTTAATGAGGAGTCTTTTTGATTTAGAAAGGTGATATCTGCATTTGGAGCCAGAATGATGTTGTTGAAATTATCTGTGATTGTATGCTTAGAATGTTCAGATTTGGATTTAAGCGCATTTAGCAATTTAGTTGCTTTGTAGTTTACAACAACAGAACCTATCTTGTTATTATCAGAATCGTAAATAGGGGCAATGGTTCTGAATACTGGTTGATGTGGATATTCAACCTTTCCATACTCTTCGTTTAAATCAATTTTTGAGATATAGACCTCATGATCGTTGAGGTTTTTGCTTTCCTGAAAGTAGTAGCGATCTGATTTGTCTTGTAAATCTGTGGAGATATTGACTTTGTTATTGTTGTCTTTATCTAATCTAAAAACTTCTACTCCGTTTAAATCTAAAATTCGAAATTGATCATAAGCATCATAAACTTCTAGATACTCAATTGCATTATTGATGAATGCAGAATCAAGTTCTTTGGGATTAATGGGCATTGAGCTCCAAAAGTGTACACCTGCTACAACTTGCGTGTAGTAGTCTTGAAGTAAATTGGTTTTGTTGTTGAGTTGAGTTTTCTCAATCTCAATTACTCGATCGGTTTGATTTTGTATTTGTTGATTAGACCATATGATAGAGATAATTAAGATAGGCACGTACGACAACAGAAACCGGGCTATGGTTCTGGAGTTCATCATTGGGGTTTTAATGTTAGTAATTAGTTAGAACCAATGTAGTCGTTGCAGCTGATTTTCATAGATTCTGAATCTAAGGTATAAAAAAATACGGATCACAAATAATTGTAAGTGAGGGTGGTAGTGGGATTACGTATTAGTAATAGAAATCAGTTTTCTCCTGTACATTTCGTTTAAGCAATACGCTTGGTCTGTAACGATCATCGTTGTATTCTTTATAGAGCTTTTCAAGGCGTTCTAACACAACTTCTAAACCAATTTCATTGGCCCATTTTAAAAGCCCTTTAGGGTAATTTACCCCCTTAGTCATAGCCGTATCGATGTCTTTTTTAGAGGCAATATTTAAGAATGCTGCATCAGCGGCTTCATTGATAAGCATCGCTAAAATTCTGTTTACAATTTGCTTACCCAGTTCTTTGTCTTTTTTTGGTTCAGGTTTTACAGCACCATCGGCATAATCATAAAATCCTTTTCCAGTTTTTTGACCAAATAAACCAGCTTCCATCAAGCGTTTTTGAGTAATAGATGGCTTGTATCTCGGATCGTAATACAATTCTCTCCAAACAGTTTCAGAAACAGTGTAGTTGATATCCTGACCAATTAAATCGGTTAATTCAAATGGCCCCATTTTAAAGCCGCCAATTTCGCGCATGGCCCAATCAATAGTGGCTGGATCAGCAACACCTTCTTCATACATTTTAAAGGCTTCGCCATAGAACGGTCGAGCAATACGGTTAACAATAAACCCAGGAGTATCTTTAGCTACAACGGTTGTTTTGCCCCATGATTTAATCAACTCTGAAACTTGTTTTACAACTTCATCGCCAGTTGTTAAAGCTGGTACAATCTCAACCAATGGCATTAATGCAGCTGGATTGAAGAAGTGAATACCAATCATTCTGTGTTTGAATTTCAAAACACTAGCAATTGAAGCTACAGAAAGTGATGAGGTGTTTGTAGCCAAGATACAGTCGTCATGTGTTACTGATTTCAGCTGGTGGAAGAATTGCTTTTTAACTTCAATGTCTTCAACAATGGCCTCAATAACCAAATCACAAGATTCGAATCTACCTAATCCATCAACCCATTGAATGCGGTGTAAAATAGAGTCTACTTCGCCTTGTGAGTACTTTCCTTTTTCAATTAAACGGTTGAATATTTTTATCAATGAATGTCTGGCTCTTAAAAGCGCATCATTGTTTTTATCGTAAACTAATACAGAATGTCCGGCAGTTGCTGCAACTTGGGCAATTCCTGTACCCATTGTTCCAGTTCCAACCACGCCAATTACAGAATGTTTGTTCAATTTCATGAGAGGTTCGTTTTTGATTAATACTATAAATGAAACAATAAAAAAGGCTAACTGTTTCTGATAATCCCGATGAAGGTATGTTTTTTATACACTTTTAACAAACCATAAACGTGGATGTATTTTATGATTTGTTTTTCAATTCGTGGATGTCTTTTCTGATCTCACTGAGAATGATACCGATATCTGTTTCAGATGTGTTTTGTTGAAAGCTATCACTGAGATATTGCTTGAACTTCCACACTTCTAAAACCTGATTTGCAGGAATGGAATAAGGAGCATAAAGTGGGTTGGTGGAGACTAACATAATGGAGCCTTCAGTTTGAATGTTAGAAGTAACCAACTTAAATACGATTCCATCATCTTGAGTAATTACAACACAAGGTGTGTTGGGCTTGATTGATGTCCAGTCTTCTAAATATTCAGCTACTACATAAGCGCCATCTGAAACGGGAGGCATTGAATCGCCAGATATTGGAAATACCCGATGTTTTCGAGTGTTTAAGATGCTTTGCAACTGAACTCGAGGTAACTCACTGATGTATTCAGGATCGGCATATCCATTTGCGTATCCAGCTTTTGCTTGGTGAGAAACAACTTCTATCTGCTCTTCGTTGTCATCGTTTACAGTGGTAGCCAAAATACGCAGATGTTTTCCCTCGATATCCTGATCGTAACCCAATTCAATTTTTCGAAGTTCAAATTCGGTTAGTGTTGAGATATTCTGTTTTAGAAATCGATCTAAACCAATTTTAAAATAACTCGCGATCCGTATGAGTGCTGTAAAATTAGGTTCAGCAGTTCCGTTTTCATAAGCGCTTAAAGTAGAGCGTGTAAGTTCTAACTCTTCAGCTAGTTTGGCTTGTGAAAGTTGTTTGTACTTACGCAGAACCTTGAGGTTTACAGCAAAATAATTCATGAGTTATCCAAATTAATTGAGGAAATAATTTCAAATGTAAAAACGATTTGATAAATTATCAATCAATGAATTGATAAAAAAGCTGTCAATAATATGGTCAATCAACTTTACAGTAGAAGAGGAGCTACACACAACCCTACTAATAGATTCGAGAATCGTGAGTTATTGGCCGATCCCGATTATTTGAATTATTGCCAGTTAGAAGATGATTGGCAAAAAGAAGATCAAACTTCATACATCGAAGTTTTTCCAAAATCAATATTGAATAAAGTTGATAGTCCTGATATAGGATCAGCATACAGCATGAATCCATATCAAGGTTGCGAGCACGGTTGTATTTATTGTTACGCTAGAAATAGTCACGAGTATTGGGGGTACAATGCTGGAAGCGATTTTGAACGAGTAATTTTAGTTAAAAAGAACGCACCTGAGTTACTGGAGCAAAAAATCACATCCAAAAATTGGGTTCCAAAATCCATTATGTTTTCAGGTAATACAGATTGTTATCAGCCCATTGAGGCTAAAATGAAGATTACCCGACAAATGCTTGAGGTGCTTTATAAATACAAACATCCAGTAGGCATTATCACTAAAAATGCTTTGGTATTACGTGATTTGGATATCCTTAAGAAAATGGCTGAAGAGAATTTGGTTCATGTGTCAATTTCTATCACATCGTTAGATGAAGATATTCGAAAGAAGCTAGAACCAAGAACAGCATCCATACATAAAAGGTTGTGGGCAGTTCAGCAACTTAGTAGAGCTGGTATTCCAGTGAATGTAATGCTTGCGCCAATGATTCCGGGTATTAATGCTCATCAGTTAATTCCACTTGTAAAACGGGTTGCCGAAGCAGGTGCAACAACGGCCAATTATTTGGTTGTGCGTTTAAATGGACACAACGGTATTTTGTTTGCTAAGTGGCTGGGTGAACATTATCCTGATAGGCAACGAAAGGTTTTAAACTTAATTAAAGAATTGCATGGTGGAAAAGTAAATGATTCTCGTTATGGAACTCGAATGCGTGGAGAAGGAGAGTGGGCACATCAAATTTATAACCAGTTTCAAGTAGCTAAAAAGCGTTATTTTGGGAATAACAAAATGCCAGAATACAACACTTCTGCATTTAGGAAAGAGGTGAGTTCACAAATGAGTTTATTCGATTAACAGCGTTGCTTTGCTGGATCCCACTTTAATTCTGGGAATGTTTTCTTACCCAAAGCAAAGAATTGAAAAACCAAGCTTTTATGGCAAATTCCGTATCTATTTGGGTTTTTTATGGCTAATTCTTGAACATCTTCACGTTTTTTGAGCCATTTAGGTAACATCGTTAAAAACTGCCAATGCGCTTTTACTACAGCAAAACTGGCTTTTGGGTTACCATCAAAAAGCATTTTTATGAATGCAATGTAATCCAATCCAAATCTTAGAGGAATCTTCCACCACAATTTAGAACCTGTACCGTTTTTAAGTAACATGATGAGGTTATTTCTGTGATTTCTGAAGATCTTAGCTGGACTACCATATTGAATAACATAGCCACCCATGTGGAATATTTTAGATTTAGGTTGATACATGATTTTATATCCCATGTTTTTCAATCGCCAAGCAAGATCAATCTCCTCCATGTGAGCAAAGAAATCGTTATCTAAACCACCAGAGCGGTGGTATAAATCGGCCTTGATAAACAAGCAGGCTCCTGAGGCCCAGAAAATTTCAATGGAATCATTGTATTGACCTCGGTCTTTTTCAACACTGTTTACTAATCTTCCTCTACAAAAAGGGAATCCTAAAAAATCGATAAAACCACCAGCAGCACCAGCATATTCGAATTCGTCTCTACGATCGAAGCTCATGATTTTGGGCTGAACTGCAGCTACATTAGAATTAGATTCCAACAATTCTAAACCCGGTTCAAGCCATCCTGGAGTTACCTCAATATCGCTACTGATTAAAACGTAGTTTTTAGCAGGAATATGAGGAAGCGATTCTGAATACCCACCCGTAAATCCATGGTTGGTTTTGATGGTGTAGATTTTAACTTCAGGTAAGTTTGCTTTAACCCATTCACCGGTACCATCGGTAGAGGCGTTATCTACTAACCACACCACATGATTTTCATCACAAGGGGTAGTTTCCAATATCAATGGTAAAAACTTCTGAACCAAGGGTAAACTATTGTAACTCAGTAATACAATGGCTACTCGAGGTATATGTGTGTGTTCTGGCAAACCGATTTAGTTATAAGCTCGCAAGTATAGTATATTCAACAATACTGATGATTATCTAGGCATGTTAAATAAATTCTCACTCCAACTTCCCCATTGGTCATCTACATTTTCATCATCCACATTACCAAATGGAGTACTCTGTCTCTGGAGTTCTCTTTTCCATCTGTAATTATTAATTTCTCCAATCACATTAGAGTGTAATAAACGATAATCGTTGGTAGACCTATCTGTTGTATAGAAGATATATCGAGCATCGCTTCTTTTTGGATGTTGATAGAAGTGCCAAATGTGATATGGATATGAGTTAGGTTCGTTTTCGCGTTTAGTTATGGTATTTGGCGGGCCGTATTTTAAATAGATAAAGCCTCTATCAGTTTCATATCCTTTAGAGTTACTAGTACCGTATTCAGAATTTACCTTTTTAACTTCTTTTTCATATGCAAGCCATTTTTCCCACGGATTAACAGCGTCTTTCTCCAACCAGAAGTTAATGAAGAAGTTTTTGTAAAAATTTAAATCTTCCGTTTTTCTGTTGTTTTTTAAAATGACTGATTCTTCTAAAGTAGCTGTGGGAACTAAACACCAACACATTTCTTTAAGTGAATCAATAGAGTTTATACCCATCACCCAATCTTGAAAAGTACCTGTGAGAGTTACATTTTGAGCTACTTGGTTGTGATAGTTAACACGCGTAAAACTGATGGCTTGTTGTGTAATTAATTCTCCCTTTTCATTAATAGCCTCTACCCACAATTCGTAATCACCACTCTTAAGGTTGTTGATGTCAATTGTTTTAAAAATTACGTTAACAGGTTTAGACTTGTATGTATTGATTCCTCCAAAATCAGACACGAGCTTTTTCGTGTTTGCCTCTCTAATAGAGTAGTTTACGGCTATTCTTTGAGTATCATTTATAATCTTATCTGCATTATAAGCCTCAACATAAAAGGTTAGATTATTCATGTTGTCGTCATATAAATCAAAAACATGAGGTGTAACGCTTAGTCCAGCTTTTTGAAATTTATCTAAAGCATCAGCCTTTTTGTAATCGTACACAAAAAATATGTCTGAGAAGAAACAAATAGAATCGCTAGAGCCTATACTTACTGCATAACTTCCGTTTACCGGTGTGTTAGAGGTGTCATTCAAATCTTTCATTGAAATTTCCATTTCGTAGTTTCCATCAGGTAATAAAAAACGTTGTTTATCCATGATGTCGGCCACGGCAGAATCTGGGTTTTCCAGTTTTGGTGTTACAACTTGGTACTTGTCGAAAGCGATTGCAGTATCATTTTTAAAGAAAGCTATTGATACTTCTACAGTTCCTTGATATAGATTGTCTGATGAAGACTTTGAATAGTTAATTGATCTACCGTCTATGTTTAAATAGGTTTCGATATATGGTCCTTGACCAGGAGCATAAAATCTTGAAAAAGTAAAATCAGCTCTTACTTGTGAAAATGAAATCAAAGGAAGAACATAAAGTATTAGAACAATAATGTTTCTCATGCGTACAAAAATAAGCTTGACTTTTATATTCGCTAAGTTCTATTCGTAAATGTGTCGAATTTTATTGAAAGCGGATAGATATACGCAAGAAACGAAGAAAAACATCAAATAGTTAAAAGAAGAAGTATGAATTTTAAAAACGCAGTATTTATTGTAACCGGTGGAAGTAGTGGTATTGGAAAAGCAACCGCTAAAGATTTAGTGAATGAAGGTGCAGTGGTTTACATTACAGGAAGAGATGAAACTAAATTGAACCAAGTTGCCAATGAAATAGGAGCGAAAGCCATTTTAGCCGATGTTTCAAATGACTCAGATATTGAAAAGACCTATAAAACAGTTATTGACGAACAAGGAAGGTTAGACGGTTTAATTAATAACGCGGGTATTGCAGGAAGTGATTGGCCAGAGGTAGATCAATTAACTAGAGCGCAATTTGAAGAAGTGTATCAGGTAAATGTATTTGGTGCAGCTGTAATGGGAGCAAAGGCAGCCGAAATATTTAAGAAGCAAAAAAGTGGTAACATCGTTAACATTGCTTCAACAGCTGGATTAAAAGGTTTTGCAAAAGGAAGTATTTACTCGTCATCAAAATTTGCTCTTAGAGGAATTACGCAATGCTGGCAAGCCGAATTAAGACCTTATAATGTGCGTGTGATGTTGGTAAATCCAAGCGAAGTTCCAACGGCTTTTAATCAAGAAAGTAGAGAAGAAAGACCAGATGAAGCTAAAAAATTAACCTCTGAAGAAATTTCTCACTCAATTTTATCGGCTTTAAAAATGGATGAAAGAGGCTTTATTCCTGAGTTAACTGTTTGGGCAACAAATCCTTTCTAAAAGGTGCGCCAATGCTGGGATTTTAAATGGACTTAACATTTAGATAAAAAAGAAAAAATCACCCTTGCAGATTTAAAAAAGGAAATTACATTTGCAGCGGAGAGTTGGCAGAGTGGTCGATTGCACTGGTCTTGAAAACCAGCGTACCGAAAGGTACCGAGAGTTCGAATCTCTCACTCTCCGCCAGAAAATAAAGAAAGCCTTGCAGTTTTTGTAAGGCTTTTTTTGTGCCCAAAATTTTGATTTTAAACAGTGAGAGATGAGAACGTAAGAGTTCGTACTAGCGCAGCGATCTCACCGACATTAAGGAGGTAATCTCTCACTCTCCGCCAGAAAATAAAGAAAGCCTTGCAGTTTTTGTAAGGCTTTTTTTGTGCCCAAAATTTTGATTTTA